>TARA_R110000868_G_scaffold76774_5_pt1 | contig 50134 bp, 28 predicted proteins | sample TARA_R110000868 | Tara Oceans TARA_R110000868 (sample SAMEA4397489) | marine metagenome | biome: Polar Biome; feature: [SRF] surface water layer (ENVO:00010504); material: water (ENVO:00002006), including particulate matter (ENVO:01000060) such as... | depth 5 m | reverse complement strand
GGTTTTCGAGGCGAATAAATTTCTCGTCCAACCCCAAATCCTTACCAGAACTTACCTGCGCGAGGATCCTGCGGAGTTTTTTTAGTGTTCCGGTAGATAAGCGTTAAGAAAAAACTTAGTAGGGCGCAAAAAAGTATTGACGGAGCAAGTAACACCTTATCGGTCAAGTTTCATTTTCGCTTTCTTAAACATCAATATGAAACGGGGAGCATTATCTTTACGTCAGCCTCTTGTTGTAAGACCAATCTTCTAAGAAGAGGACTTATTACATTCCATTTCCAAAATATTCAAGTTATAGGATTCGCATATTTTACTTAATTAATCGTATTCTCTGATATTGAAACGAAACGTTAGGATAGACTCCCGTTTCTTTTCCCTCATACGTCTTACCTTCCTTTTTGGTGATTACTAGCATATTTCACGATATTCTTATTGGTTTTCACTTCGCCAGAAGTAGGAGTTTTGCGTTGCGCAAAACATAACTTGCTATCTTCTCCGAAGATCAATATTTTCAATTCTTTTTTTAATGATAAATTACTCAAAATGGGCGGGTCGGATTTGTTCCTACATAATAATAAAACAACTTCCTATTATCCAAATCCTATGTACCTATATACATATACGCATATATTTATATTTACATATTTCAATATATCTCCACAGCAGCATTCCCTTTATTATTTGAAGCGTATGACTATATAAGTGCAAACTGGTAGCTATGGAACATTTCAATGGATAGGAATGATTTTGGCTAGGGAGAAGAAAAGTCAAGCTGTATTTTCAGCTTGTTCTTTTCCGCTAGGCAGGTGGGTGTTAAAGTAAACTGGAACATAAAGACTTCCCCAGTGGACAAGAGGAACGTGGGCGTGTGGGGAGGAAGGAAGCGGAAGTGTTACCCTACTTCCGAAGGGGGCTTGCTTGTTATAATGAAAACTATGAAGTCTATAAAGCGGTTTTGGAGATTTTCAAAATAAGGTTTCAGGATATCACGAATACCCTTTTTAATAAATATGAAGCCTAGCTCCGTCCTTGGGGTGGTACGGAAAGAGGATTCAGAATAATGCAATGCACATTAAGAACATTTTACAATAAGGCTATTGAATGGATTTTTATTAAAGACCAACCATTCATTCAAGATGTATAAGGTTTCAAACTATCCCCTTTTTTGGGGGCTACATATAAAGGTTGAGACCTTTGAATTAAAGCCTAATACTACTGATATAGACATTACATACCTGTAACCATAGGTGTAACAATAATATTTCTAAATTCAATGGGATGATGATCTCCTTGTAGTATAAAAGGTCCGGGCTCTTCTTCATTACTATCCAATGCCCCGCCAGTAATAGCAGGTATTCGCTGGTCATTGATAATGACAACCCCATTGGCTTCAACCGTGACTCTTCTACCAATTAATGTAATATCATAAGTTTGCCATTCACCAGGATTTTTTGCAACCATTTCATTGGGCTCCAAAAAACCAAAAATACTTCCGAATTGATCACTGGACGGCCTCATTCCCTTACTGTCAAAAATTTGTACTTCATATCTTCCTCGAAGATACACCCCACTGTTTCCATGTTCAGGATATCTAAATTCTACATGCAGTTTGAAATCCATAAACGCCATATCACTTATTAGGTTTGATCCAGCTTTAGGACTTTTTAATATTCCAGATTCCACAATCCACTGATTATTTCGATTAGCATGCCAACCATCTAAATTTTCACCATTGAAAAGTACTATAGGCGTTCCCCAAGCAGGATTTTTAACATATGGTAGCTCAGGTGCTCTCACTGCTACCCATTTATATGAATTCCCATCAGGGTAATGAATAGTTCCTTTTAGCTGATCATCGGTGTATTTACCATCAACCGTCAGCAATCTTTTCTCAGATTCCCACGGAACGGTAAAATCAAAATAATCGTCCTTTATATTTATTACCGAAAGTGGCCTAGGGTACCCACCGATATGTAGAAATGTCCCCACCTTTATATGCCCCCAAGGTTTTATCTCCAACCAGGATGGAACGTGATTTCCATTTAGATTTAGCGTCATATTCCAGCGTCCTTCAAAATTCGTCTCCTTTTTTTGTGCATATACTGTGGCTGAGGAGACTATTAGCGATATAACCATCGCTACCAAAAAGAGGTTATAATTAATTTTCATTCTTACCTATTTCCTTTAATTTCACATTCCTTTAATAGCAGCACCAATGAGGTCGAGCCCTATGGACTGGCAAACACCATTTTTATTTTTCTCTTTCATCGATTCTATATCCCATTGATAAACTTCATCTGCCAAGCCCCAAAGATTTCGGAACTGCTTCACATAAAGCTTGTCATTTTCAAGACTAGTAAATTCAGGTTGAAACTGATTGGTTGACAGATTACGCGTAGTCCAAATGGCATCCACAGTTTTTTGAATATTTTCAGTTAAATCAACACCAATTAGCTTTTTTTCTTCGTCATTGCCTAAATAGCGCATCATAATTCCACGACCAGCAAGGTAGTCTCTTCCATGTTCGGGTCCAAAACTTGGAAGGCATGGTGCCTCACGGATAATACCATCCACATTGGCGACCATGGCATTTTTAACACCTTTGCCAATTGATTGAATTATACCTTTTAACCTAGATTCATAGGCCTTTACATCAAAACTCGGATCTATGTTTTTTGTTGTGAGATAGGTAGATAACTCATTTTTAATCGCTAACATATCGGTCAAGGCAGCGACCAACATTCCTTGGTCTCCCGTCCATACCCAACCTTCTGCCCAAGTAGGGTGTGTTTTTTCCTGATAACTTGAGCCTTCGTAAAAAGCCATAGGTCTTTCTTGTACCAATGCTCCTGATGTTGACAATTGTTTTATATACTGGTATTCTTCTAAATTTAACCACTCACTAAACCATTGCCATTGGCGATAGGCCATGTCTAAATATTTTTCGTTGTCATTTAAATTTTCGATCAATGAGAGACGATAAATTCGCGAGGAAAGCAAGAACAACAACACATTGGTAACCGTGTTTTTAACTCCCAAACTATCGCCATTTGCATCACCATTTCTACAACCGTGCAGAACGGGATTGGCAGCATCGGTATGGTCATAGGCAGTTTTCTTTTTGTATTCCCAACATAGATCTGTTGAAAGTTTCAGGTATTGGTCGGCGAGTTCCTTATCCCCTATTCGTAGAAGGTGCTTGCGAGCATTAAGTGCCATTAGGCCCCACCAGCCAAAGTCATCTGCCCAAAGCGTTCCAGGGTCGTAACTGTTGAAAAAAGTCAGGTTTTCGTCCAGCATTTTGCCAACTTTTTCTTGAATGGCTACAACTTCATTATCATTTGGCCAACGCTGATGTAGGGCCTCTACAAATACCAAACATGCATCAAAGGTATTTCCTCTTTTCCAAAAATCTTCAAAATTCCAAACTTCTTCGAAACGTTGAAAAGCTAGTAAGGCCTGTTCTTTCAATGAAGTGTTGCTGGATTTGGATTCACTACAGGCCCATGTTAATATAGGTGAAATTCCAGTTGCTGCAATAGCAGAGATACCTGTAACTGTGATGAATTTTCTTCTTTTCATTTTATAGACTTTATATTACTCAACTTTTATTGTTTCAATGGCATTGTGACCTAGGTTCAGTTTTATTTTATGCTTATCAACATTGATTTCCTTTATAGGCTGTTCTATCAAGCTGGTCAAATGAGCTTTAGTGATAGGTTTGAACATGGAAATAGCTACGTCTACATCATCACCATCTGTTTCATAAGCCCTTAATACCACACTGTGATCATCTTCTGCTTTTTTTATCGTGGAAATGATCACATTGTCATGATCCAAATTAAAAAAGCTTAGGCTCTCGGGTAGCATGGTTTCTTTATGTGGATCAGGATAGACCACAACTTTGGGTTTTTCATTCGCTTGTTTCCCCATCCTTTGTCCATTTTTCCAACCACTGACATGGGAGGTTATGCTAAAATTGAAATGATGATCGCCAGTCTGATGGTAATTGTTTCCTTCCCAATGACAACTTTTTCGCGAAGCCAAAAGAATTGGCTGTAAAATGGTCTGTGTGCTCAAAGAATCTACCGGGTTTGTCCAATCTGCAGTAACAACGCTTGAACTTAATGTTACCCCGAAATCCGTATTGCTGGCGGAAATCCAATTTTCAATGGCTCTAGGGTGAATTTCGCGCACTGGGGAGTTGTAGAACTCGCCCCCCGTCCCTCTTAGTTCATCCTTACCAACAGTTACCGCCCCAAAGGGAACTTCATAAGTGACTTCCCCATTCTTCATATTTAAAGGGAGTGCCATTCTAAACTCCCTATACATTACACCATCCCAGTTCAATAGATCAACATCAAAGTCTATTTTCTTTGTTGAATTATGGATCGTAATTTTCATTTCAACCACAGCTTCCTTCATCTTCTGCCTCATTTTATAGCTAGTATATAATGGCCCTTGATCCTCCAACCGCCATTTGGTAGTGCCAGTCGCAAGCCTGTCAAAAAAACTAGCATCCGGCTGCTGAACTTCAGCAAATTCTCCCGCTCCATTACCTTCTGAATTCATGGCGAAAATTTCGCCTGCCTTAAAGCTTTTAATATCGATCAGTTCTTTTTGTAGCTCCTTGTCAAAAATACTCTCCAAACCTCCGTTACCAAACTTCACTTTGTAAAAATCATTTTCAAAAGTGTCGGTAATGTCTATCACCGTACTTTCTACTGCTACTTTGGATGGGGTAATGTAGTAGGTTTTGTACCCAATTGAAGGAAGTTTTTCGGCAACGAAATTTACCGCCACAGATTTCAAAAATCCATTAGCATAGTACTTCAATTCAGATAACTGCACTGGCACATTTTTACCCTCTTCAGTCACCAATTGCAAGTTCTTAGCCTCTTTAGGCTGGAAATTTATCGTAAAGGCGACTGGGTCAGAACGTTCCCAACTTAAACTGTTAAATACCACAATTGGAGAGCCTTTTCCATTATTAAGCGAAATTTTACCGGCGATAGCCCTTAGGGATTCGTCCAAAATCTTCTCGGCTTGTGATTTGGCGAACAAAAACTTTTGTAAAAACAAATTATCGGTAACATCGCCGCCCTTTCCGCCCCAACCGTGGTCGGGATAAATCTTGGATTCCCAGGCGTTGTACAGTTCCAATTCGGGGTAGTTTTTAAAGCTACCATCGATTAGCGCCTTAACTGTTGCAAATTTTTCAGCCTGTGTCATTAAAATATCGCCCTCTCTACTTGCTTTTAGCGCTTTTTGATGTCCTGCCCCATGAATATATACCCAAGTATTCGGACGTTCGCCTTTAATTGTTTTGTCTATTGATGTAGTTGCCGCTACCCTTTCAAAAAACTCGTCCGCTGTAGCATAATTGAACTTAGGTAGATTTACTTTAATACGTCTTTTACCCTCTGCCTCCACTTGTGTTATGGAATTCCATTTGTTCATAAAGGGAACTGAATTTTCTACTGGTTCCTGAGGCCATATAAATTCATAATTCAACATGGCTGGCATTACAGCATTTTTTGGAGATTTATTATTGTAAACGGTATACCAGTCTACCGCATCTTTCGCCATTGTTTTTATAGCAGCTGTGTCCTTTTGTCCCAATAGATTGTAGAATTCCATATAATGATTCCCTGGGCTATAACACCTTACCTTTGACCCATCCGGGGACTCCCAATAGAATAATCCTTTGATATGTCTGGCAAACACAAAATTTTTGATACCGGCCTTACTTGCCAATTGAGGCATTTGCATGGTTCTGGCTGGAACATCATTGTTGAAATAAACGTTTGTTTCATATCCATCTAGATTATCTTGCATCCACTTTTTACCCAAGTAAAATTGTCTGGCAAGGGATTCTCCAGAGTACATTTCCTCATAGGTTTGTACGTATGCGCCTCCAATACATATTCTTCCTTCTTTTATAAAATTGATAAAATTTTCCCTTTCCTCTGGATGCCTGTGTAGATACTCCATTACTATGGAAGACTGTTCAATGTCCATTTTAAAATCGGGTTCTGACTTTAAACGATCCATGTATGGTGTTAGCCATAATTTATCTCTATCAATTTTACAGATTTCAGGCTCATTCAACCATGCAATATCCTCATGTGTGGTCGTAAACAAAAGTAATTTTCCATTGCCCAACTTTGAATCGGACAAAGACTTCAACAGCTGATAGGTTTCCCTATCACTTTTAAATGTTTCTTGCCCTCTTATATGATTGATAAGAAGTATAGTTAGTATTATTACAATCTGATAAATATTCCTTTTCATTACTGTCTATTTTAAATATAGTTGGACAATTCTCGTGATGGAAAAGTTTTTTTAGTAAAGAGCACGCCCGTATTTCATGGCGCACCCTTCACGTAAAAAACTAACTGAACTAACTATCATTATCCATTGACCCATATTGGCAATGCTTTACTTATTCATTTATTGCTTTTAATGCTGCTTTCATATATCCCATAGCATAAGCCATTCCGGCATACCATGAACCGTCACAACTCATCTGGGGGGTATGGTCGGGAATCAGCACCCCATCAAAATTGTTCTTCTTAAGAATTCTAAGAATTTTGAACATATCTATATCCCCTTCGTCTACAAAGACTTCTTTATATGTTGGAACTTTTCCAACCACATTTCTAAAATGGACATAGCTGATTTTTCCCTGTTTACTATAGGTATCGGTGGCCTCATATACATCTCCTTCGGTCATTTCGGCAATAGAACCCAAACAGAATTCCAAATTATTTGAAGGACTCGGTTTCATATCTATCAATTTTTGATACATATCCGGTTGATATACCAATCTTGGTGTATTTCTAATGTATGGCATTGGTGGATCATCCGGATGCGCGGCCAATTTCACTCCGGCTTCTTCAGCAACAGGAATCAATTCATTTAAAAAATATTGTAACCGTTGCCATAGTTCGTCGTGATCTATTTTAGGCAAAACACCTACCGGAGCATTTTCATCATAAACCATATTCCACACCATTCCATTTGGAATTGGCGTTTCATCTCCTTTTGACATTCCCACAGATAAAGCCCCACCTCTAGCATAAGGACCAATTTCTCTAGAAGATACCCCCGCTAAAGAAAAATTATACCCGAATACTTGGATACCTGCTTTACCGACATTGCGAATTAGTTCTTTTAGATTTTCTATTTGAGTTTCTTTCTTCGGGCCATCCAACAAAATATCATGCCAATGTGCCGGATCAAAATTCTCAATGGCCTCAAGTTCCAATCCATGATCATTTATTTCCTTCTTTATGGTCAAAAGCTCCTCCAAGGACCAAATTTTATTTGGGTCCCCTGCATGTCCCCAACCTTCCTTCCCCCCAATAGGCTGGTCTGCATTGTCCTTGTTATGGCCAAAGTAGTCCACCAAATGAATTACTAGATGTGTGGCGCCACATTGTTTGGCAAAATTATAGTGCTCGGTGTTCAACATATGTCTGTATAGACCAAATCCTAATTTCATAGCTATGTCACTTTAGTTGTTTATGTATTTACTCCTTATTCGTTAAAATCGCAGAATTCCCTGAGTATTTCATCGGCATGTTCATTTAGCAAGGGTGCCGACTTATATATTTTTTGGGGCGTATCACTGAACCATACGGGAAAACCGGTAGTCTTAACCTTGCCAATAGTTGGATGCTCAATTTCTATGATCATTTCGTTGTGCTTTATCTGAGGGTCATCGACCATTTCATCGAAGCTATTGACTTGGGAGCACCAAATATCATGTTCCAGCAGCAGGGCCAACCATTCCTCGGTCGCTTTAGATTGAAAAACAGCATCGAAGTCAAATCGAATTTCATCCCTACTTTCTATTATATTATTGGAAGCATACGCTTCTGAATCATATTTTTCCAAGCCAATGACCTGAGCCAATTTTTGTACGGAGTTCATACCGATGGCGATATATCCATCACTGGTATTATAGAGCCCATATGGTGCTCCCAACCAGGGATTGGGGATACCACTCTCACTGCGTTCCGGGTTTGCCCCTTTGTGCAGGTATGCAGTAATTTCCTGTATATGGAAGCCTACCACAGAGTTCAGCAAGTTCGCCTCGATCTTTTGGCCTTTTCCCGTTTTTGACCTGGAGTAAAGGGCAGCCATTATTGCCTGATTTATAAATAAACTGGTCAATAAATCGGCTTGTCCAACAGCCGTAACCACTGGCATATCTCCCTTTTTTCCATTTAGAGCCGAACCGCCGCCTATGGATTGTGCCAATAAATCTTGGCCTGCCCTATGTAAATATGGCCCCGAAGATCCATAGCCAGAACTTGAACAATACACCAATTTGGGGTTTGTTTTTTTTATTTCCTCATACCCAAGACCCAACCTGTCCATAACTCCTGGCCGAAAGTTCTCAACAAGAATATCTGCCTTAGCAATAATGGACTTGGCTATTCTTACCCCTTCTGGGTCTTTTAGGTTTAATGCGATGCTGCGTTTATTTCTATTGAAACTAACAAAGGAAATACTTTCACCGTTGGGATAAAGGTTCCCATATGCATAGTGCCGCATCCAATCTCCTTTTTCCGGTTCTATCTTAATGATATCCGCCCCCATATCTCCCAACATCTGCGTTGCCCAAGGTCCTTGAGCCAATTGTGTAAAATCGGCCACGACCAATCCTTTCAATGGACCTACATTTTGATTACTGTTATTGCTCATTATCCTTATTTATAAGTATTTATATTTTTCTAAATCGGTTTAGTTAAACCTATTAATTAAAAACAACGCAGACCGGGGACAATATTTCCTTAGTGCGATAACGTTCCTGTAATCTTCCGTCACTTTTTATTTGGTATACCACTGTGTCATGGGAGTTCTGATGGCAAGCAATTAACCAATTGCCATCCGGGGTAATGTTAAATTCCCGTAATTCCTCACCCTTGGTATACTGATATTCTATTGGTTCAAGTTTGTCCTTATATATTCTGAAAATGCTTATTGCCTCCAATTTCCTATTGGCGACGTATAGGAATTGACCATTAGGGTGGATACGTATGGCCGATCCACTTGGCACCCCCGTAAAATCATTGGGCAAGGCCGAATAGATTTCTTCTTCATCAAAAGAGCCTTCTTTACGTTTCAAAACGGAAACGGTACCTGTCAACTCATTGTTTACATATCCCAAATTTCCGGCGGCATCAAAAACCATATGACGTGGGCCACTTCCTTTTGATATTTTACAATCCTTTATATCATTTGGCACCAAGTTCTTTCCTTTAAAATGGTAGGCTTTGATAATATCTATTCCTAGGTCACATACATAAACATCCCTGCCATTGGGATGTACGGCAATCTGGTGTGCATGAGGCGCTTCTTGACGGTCGCTATTAACGCTACTTCCGACATGGCTATATTGTTGTACCGCGCGGCCTAATTTCCCTGAGGCTTCAACTGGAAACTGATGAATATTCCCTGTTGCATAACAGGCCACCAATACATTATTGCCAAAGGTTTTGATATGGCATGGATACCCCCCGGCTATGGGTTGTTCGTTCAAAAATTGCAACGAATAATCAGCATTGATTTTATAAGCCCCTACTTTAGGGTTTTCGCTTTCGTCCAATTCGTTAACGCAGTACAAAAACTGATTGTCATCACTAACCACCAAATAACTGGGGTTACGTGCCATCATGGTATGTAAAGTTGTCAACTCACCGGTTTCGGTATTCAATTGAACTGTATATATTCCATGGCCTATACCTCCAAAACCAGGTATCGGATATTCCGTATAACTTCCTATAAATAAAATCAAAAGTGCAGCTTTCATGTTTTTTCAATAAAGTCTTGTATAGCTTTTTTTGCCTCAGGGCTGTAAAAAAGTTTGGTTACGGTCTTGGCTTCCTCCTGTATTTTTTGATCAAAAGACAAGGATGTAAGACTTAATTGAACCAATTTTTTCAGTTGTTTGATGGCACTAGGTGATCTACGGCTTAGTTTCTCCGCATATAGCCATATGGTTTCATCAAATTCCCCGTCAGGCACAATCTGGTTTACGATTCCCCATGCGTGAAGTTGTTCGGATGAATATTGCCCTCCCAAAAATAACATTTCCCTTACACGGTTTACGCCTATCTTTTGAATAAGTCGTTGGGTACCCCCTCCCCCGGGAATCAAACTTAAAAATACTTCTGGCAGCCCCATCTTGGCGTTTTCACTGGCCAAAATCAAATCACAGGCAAGCGCAATTTCAAAACCGCCTCCCAATGCAAATCCGTTCACTGCCGCTATCCACGGCTTGGGAGCATTTTCAATGGCCTCATACAAGGTTATGCCCGTTTCTTGAAACGATCTAAACTGCTCTTCGGTTTGACTTCCATACTCCTTAATGTCCGCACCAGCCATAAAAGCACGTCCTGACCCAGTGATTACGGCCACTTTAACATCCTCGTTATTATTGATAGTTACAATACCATCAATAATTTCATCCATCATTTGCCTGTTCATGGCATTTAGCTGCTCTGGCCTGTTAAACTTTAGTACCGCAACCTTGTTGTCTATATTTAGATTTATATTTTTGTACTTACTATCCATTTCAAATAGATTGGTATAACTGATTTAATTTTTTCATTATGGTATCCGAAGGAATGTTCTTTACAAGACCGTTATGCAATAGATCTGCACCTTGTTCCTGGAATTTGTTCCATCCCTTGTGTTGGGGACGCACATACGCTTTATTCATGGTGTCCATGGTTGAGGCAAAAAAATTGTTACATAACGTATTGTTCCCCTGATTTTGCCATGCTTTAAGATTCCCTGGTTGACCTCCATTTTTGGTATAAATCCCCTCTTGGGTTTCCGCCTTTGCCACATAATTTATATAGGCTGCTGCCATATCCTGATGCTCACTATGCGCAGATATGGCAAGGCCCACCCCACCCAAAATAGTAGAAACTTCGATATTAGGATTTGTTGGGCTATTCCCAAACTTCACGAGGTTTTTAGCATATCCCAATCTGGAATAATTGGTATAACCGAATAAAAATGGGGAATAGAGTATCTCATTCTCCTCAGCCATACGGTTTAAGATCTGGATAGGATTCCAATTTATGGATTCGTGATGAAGGTATTCCAAGTGTATTTTTAATTCATCCAGAACTTGTATACCTAAACGATTTTCGATTGTTTTATCCTTTATAAAATCCCTACCACCATCCTGCGCGCATAAGGTTAGGAAAGTGCACCAAAGATCGGTGGCACATAAGGGCCATGCTACCATGTGGGAACTCGGTATTTTTTTATAGAAATCCAATAGTTCCGCTCTAGTTTTAGGAATATTTAGACCTAATTTTAAAATTAGATCTTCCCTATATGCAGCAACCAAGGCCGCAGCATCTACAGCTATAGCATAAAGATTGCCATTATAATAATAACTTTGGTAACTGGGACCTACGGACTCCTCCTTCAATTTCTCCAAGCTATGCCTCGGAATCAATTTGTCTAAAGGTAACAGCAGATTGTTGGCATTGGCTTGCCCCATATAAGGATGATCAATAGTTATTAGATCATAGACTTCAATCAGATCCTCTATTGGCATGTCCCCAAACTCTTTAAGGGAACGGATATCCCACAGAATATCTACCTCAGGATGTAATTGCTTAAATGTCTCAGAGGTCGCTCTAAGAGGTTGATAACCTCTGGGATGGTCCCAAGCAATGCCTTTTAATGTGATTTTTTTCAAGATATAATTATTGGGTTACTTGTTTTCTCTTTTAGGTCTGGGATCATATTGTATAGTATGGTTCATATATGCCCCGTCAATATAAATATCCGCTCCATTGATATAATTTGCCAAATCGCTGGCCATAAAAACAACGGTATTTGCCACGTCCGATACCTCTCCTACACGACCCTGTGGAATCCATTGTTCAAACTTGTCCTTACCAAATTTCTTTATCTCCTCCCTGTTCATATTGGTTTCAATGGCCCCTGGTGCAACGGAGACTACCCTAACCCCTTTGTCCGCTAGTTCCAAAGACAGACATTTAGAAAACATTTTAAGTCCAGCTTTGGCCGAACAGTAATGGATTAACCCTTTTCTGGGTACGGTATCATGTATGGAAGAGATATTGATAATTACGCCGCCACCATTGTATTCCATTCTCCGGGCAGCTTGTTGTGAGCATAGGAAAGGGCCTTTCAGATTAACATTGAGAACCCGGTCCCATTCGCTTTCTTCCATATCTAAAACATGTTCTACGGTCTCACAACCTGCATTATTAACCAAAACATCAATAGAGCCCATGTCCACGTCCATTTGTTGGAATAATTTTTCTACCTCAGCACCATTGGAAACATCCGCCCCATAACAGCTTACTTTTACCCCATTGGCTTCACGTATTTCATTGGCTAGAATTTCTGCATTCTCCTTGTTCTTATAATAATTGATAAAAACATCCGCACCACAGCTGGCAAATTGCTTACAAATTTCTGCTCCGATCCCATTGCTTCCTCCGGTTACCAAAACCTTTTTCCCTTTTAGATCTATTTCTTTCATCTTTTATTCTTATCTAAACAATTAGATTTTTAGCGATTCCAATTCCCCCTTGACCAAAATTCCCAATTCCTTTTTCTGAAGATCATTAAGGGCAAAATGTTCAAAATCTGAAATATGGGTATTTGCTTTTTCTGCGATTAAGACTTCGCTTCCTTCCTCCATGGCTATGTTGTGCCAGACTCCTTTCGGGATATTATAGATTTGGTTAATTTTCATTGGTTCCAATTCAAACTTCGGTACATTATCGACTATTTCGGCAGCTATTAGCACCGCCTTCCCAGCAATGGCAACAAAAACTTCATCTGTTTCCAAGTGTACATCCAATTGGATGATCTTGTCTATTTGCTGCTCTTCCGTATAATTCAATTTTGCCAATTGCCACCCATCCTCAATAATAAATGGATGATATCCTTTTTCTTTTGTCTTGTATTCTTTAATCATGTGTTATAATACCTACAACCCAACACGACCTCTTTTAGAAAATCGTAGGTCTTTAATTTATATTCTATTATTGCTCTTATCCTGTCGCCAATACATTTCAATTTCCTCTAAGGTCTTTCCTTTTGTTTCGGGTACATATTTCCAAATAAACCAAATAGCCGGTAAGGTTAAAGCCGCATAAACAAAGAAGGTACCCGAAGGCATAATTTCTTCTATTAAAATAGGATTGGTCAAGGTGATAAAAAACCCGGTAACCATTAAAGCGAAGCTACCTATGGAAACTGCCAACCCACGTATGCGTGTAGGGAAAATTTCACTGATAATCACCCAAACGATGGGTCCGAACGAAAACGCAAAACTAGCCACATACATCAATAAAGGAATAATTACGTATTGGGATCCCAATGCAAACAAAATGCCCACGCCCGTTAGGGAAATAAACGCCCCAACAACTCCAACAAGTAATAACTTTCTTCGTCCAAATTTTTCAATATTCATAATCGCGACGAATGTAAACGCACTATTGACCACACCTACCAATACAGCCCCCAAAAAGGAGCTCTCCACACTCTGTATGGATTCGTTAATAATATTCGGAGCAAAATACATAATGGCTGCTATCCCGCTCAAATGGGAAAACATGGGAAGTAATACACCTATTAACAACGGAACTCTTAAAAAAGGCTTTAATAATTCACTTATTCCCCCGCTTTCTAATTTAACCACCTCTTTTATTTCAGCCATTTGCTTTTGGGCGTACTCTTTTCCATTGATTTTTACCATAATTTTTTCGGCCTCGTTATATCGCTGTTTTGAAATAAGCCATCTTGGTGTTTCTGGCACTAGGAATAATAAAATCAAGAACAACAAGGCAATAGGTATTTCCGTTCCAAACATGCCTCTCCAAATTTCATCCACAAAAAGCCACTGCCAAAACCCAGAAGGTTCATTGGAAATTACTCCTGCGGCATTTCCTGCATTGGTCAACACCAACCAGTCCACTAAAAAAGCCAAAAGTATACCTAAGGTTATGGACAACTGATATAAGGACACCATTCTACCCCTGTTTTGGGGCAAGGAAAGTTCCGATATGTAAATAGGAGCCACTACTGAGGTGACACCCACGCCAATCCCACCAACAATACGGACCAATATTAAAAATGTATATGATTGTTTTTCGTTGGCAGTAAGCCAATAAGCTTGATCCAGATCACCCATGAACTGTGGGGGCAACATAGAGCCAAATGCCGAAATAGTCAAGCAAATTGCCGCTATGATCAAAGCTTTTTTTCGTCCCAATCTGTCTGTTATTGACCCTGCAACTACACAACCTAAAATGGTTCCCAACAATGCCGACGACACCAACCAACCAAGCTCGGCAGCGGACAAATTAAAATGCTGCTCCAAAAAAGTATTGCATCCCGATATAATTGCGGTATCGTAACCAAAGAGAAAACCTCCAATGGTTGAGACGAAGCTTATTCCCAACAAATAGTTGGATTTTTTAGTTTTCATAAATTATTTTTCTATTAATGCATCCCTATCTTGGCACGGCTACATAATTCCAAATTTATTAAAAGCATCAACGGTGCTCATTCCGTTTTCCAAGGCCTTTTTAACCAATTGCTCACCTCTGGCTTTTTCAATAGCGCCCATAAATGCCTTGGTTTCCACTTCCTTAGGCACAATCAACACGCCATCCCTGTCACCATAAATTATGTCACCTGGATTTATCCTTGTCCCTTTAATTTCAATGGGCACACGGTAATCTATCACCTTACCTCGTGGTCCCTGATCTTGTGCATATCCACCGAAAGAGAATGTGGGAAAATTTAAATTAAGTACTTCATTGGTGTCCCTGGAGTAGCCGTCCATTACGGCCCCGGCAGCCTTAAGTTTCATGGCCCTGGTACTCATTAAACCTCCCCAAAGTGCGTACCTTGGTGAAGAACCCGTACAGATATACACCTCATTTTTTTTAAGGTCGTCCAAGGCTTCGAACATCATTCCAAAGGGCTTTTTCATCAACGGATTGTTAGTATTTTGCGCTGATTCCTCAAATACATCTGCTTCCAATACGGGCATTGCCCTCCCAATTAGCACAAAATCGGGATTAAGAGGTTTAATATTGGGCGGCAAAAATTGATGCTGGTAACCTAAGGTATCCAAAATATCTCCTACTAGGGCAACGAATAGTTCTTCTTTGGCTATTTTAAATAGCTCGTCATCATTTTTCCACAAGGGTGCAATTGTTTCCATTCTTAATTTTTAAGTTCTTTATTTATATTTTTTTTATAACCTCCAATTCCACATTGGTCAAAGGTATTTTTCGCACATTTTCAGTACGGTTAGAGGGACTTTCCACAGCAAATAATTGACAACCCTTTTCCATTACTATATTATAGCCAACATTTTCGGGGATAACATAGGATGTTCCCCTAACCATGGTTATAGCTTTTAATGACACTGCGTTTTTATCCGGATTCTGAATAAGCAATACCGCCCTTCCTGTTAATAAGGACAGGGCCAGAGCATTATTTCCATTACGGATAAGGGAATCTATTTTATCCAATTCATTTTGCTGGGAATAATTCACCTTGGTCACCTGCCAACAATCCTTTACCACAACAGGATGGACTCCTGCTTTTTCATTTGAAATCTTTTCAATAAGCCCCATAATGATTATTATTTGGAAAAAATTAGTTTGTAAGTATCTATGGCATTATGACCTACATTTACCTTAAAATCTTTGCCTGATAAGGGCAATTTACTTTGTTCCTCTTCTATTAGGTTGGTTTTGATCAGCTCCTTGAAAGGTAGTGCCAACTTTATTGTAGGTTCCTTATCTTTCCCTTCCATTTCTACCAACCTCATGATTACATCATTGCTTTTCTCACTCTTTTTAATAGTGCTGATTCTTACCATTGGGTCCGAAACATTGAAGAAACTCATTTCTTGGGCCAATTCTCCGTTGGTATTGGAACGGGGTTTAAAAACAGTTCGCAACGGGTGGTTAGAGGCTGTACCAAACTGAAAAGAGGTGCTTTCATCTGCTTTGTGCGAGGACAAGGAAAATTTAAAATGGTGGTCGCCGGTCTGATGGTACCAGTTGCCTTCACCATGACAACTTTTATGTGAAGCCATCAAAATCCCTTGTAGAACGGTATAATCTACTGCTTCTCTTGTAGGGTCTATCCAATCGGCCAAAGCTACATCGGTAGCCATGGTTACGGCAAAATCTTCATTCTCGGCCGCGATAAAGTTCATCACTTCACGTGGATGTATGGTTACGGGCTTTTGATCATAGGTTCCGCCCCATGCCCAACCTCCCGGGGCATTCTTCATCTCGGTTTTCCCTACTTCAGCTATAGCTAAAGGCACCTCATATTTAATCTTAGAATTCTCCATATTAAGGGGCACAGCAAACCTAAACTCCCTGTTATGTGTACCGTCCCAGTTATGAAAATCTATGAAGAAATCTATTTTTTTCTCCTGATGGAATACCCGAATTCTCTGGGCTACCGTAGATATGTGCTTAAATTTTGCTTTATTTTCATATTCAGTGTACACTGCACCATCTGCCACTATTTCCCAATTGCCATTATGGTTGCTCATCTTGTCATAATCTTCCATATTGGGTTCGGTCATCTGGGTAAATTCCCCGGCACCATTTCCATTATACCCCATTGATAAAATATCACCGCCCGAAAAACGTGTGGTATTCATGATTTCAGCTCCCAAATTATGATCAAACAAATAACTAATTCCCCCTTTGCCAAGGTGCATGGTATAATAGTCGTTCGTCAAAGAATTAGGTGCAACCGCTTTATTTACCTTAGAACTTTTTTTACCCTTTCTTAAATAAAAGGTTTTATATCCAAGTGAAGGAATATCCAGGGCGTAGAATTGTATTTCGTTACTATTCCCAGTACTTGTTTGCGAAGGGACCACATTACCCCTATCATCTATAACATAATATGCATTTGCATTGTCTATTTTTGCTGAAGCCAATCCACTTCGCTTCCAAGAAAGATCGTTGTACACCACGATCCCATTGGATTTTTCTGTTTTGATTTTTTCAGAAATGGAATTTAGAGATGCTTGTAACAGTTTATCGGCCTCATCGGCCGCAAACTCCAATTTATCCTTAAAAATGCTATCGGTAATGTGACCGTTTTTTCCTCCCCATCCATGGTCTGGATATATTGATTCTTCGAACGCTTTTGATAATCGTGATGTTGGATATTGATCAAAACTTTTGTTTAGCAACGCATCCACTGTGCCAAAAATTTCCGCTGAAGGTAGAATCCTACCCGCCTTTCTAGAAGCTGTTATAGCCTTGTGATGCCCTGGGCCGTGTATATATGCCCAAATATTGGGGCGATCTCCCTCTAGGTCCTCAAACTTGGCTCCCGGTTGTTTAATTTCTGAAAGGAAGCTGGTTACCGTAGAATGTCTTAAACTAGGTATATTGGCCCCTGTCTTGGCCACAATTTCATTCCATTCCTTCACTACATGTCCATAATCCACGGGACCAGAAGCGTCGTTGCTTAATACTATTGCAAAATGCGGGGGCAAATTGTGTTTCTTATAATAATCGCTCCACATTTTAACCCTATTTTGGATTTTGTGCAGGGCCTCGATAGCATCTTCCTCAAATAGCTTATAAAACATGGCGGCCCAACCATAATTACCTGGGGTGTAGGTAAGTACTGAAGAACCATCCGGTGAATGCCAATCATAAAAACCTTCCCTCATTCTGGACACAAAAAGGTTTTCTACACCTGATTTTGCTAAAATTTGGGGAAATTGCAATGTTCTCCCAGGTACATCAGTATTAAAAGCAGTCTCTTCCAAAACCCCATCAAAATTCTCTTTGATCCAGAGCTTGCCAAAATACATTTCCCTAATCAATTGCTCGCCCATCTGCATACCTTCATATGGCTGGTTGTATGTTGCTCCCCAGGTAAACCTGCCTTCCTTGTAACGTTCTATAACCTCATCCTTTCTCTCTGGATGTGCTTCCACGAATTCCTTTAAATTTAAGGCCTGTTCCATTCCGAAATAGTAATCCTTGTCAGATTTCATTATATCCAACGCGGGGGCAATAATCTCGTTAACCCTTTCGTGCATACAATATTCCGGGGTATCCATCCAGGCTATATCTTGATGGGAAGATGAAATTATATGGAATGTACCCTCGCTGAAATATCCCCAGTCCGAGGTTACTAATGGGGTAAAGATTTGCTCCTGGTTCATTTTCCTATTACTGGCCGTGATTTCTATCATTTCGGGCTCCCCTATTACCGGTAGCCAGACCCAAGCCTTATCATCTTTTTGTTCAACTTTCACGGTCTGTCCGCTTTCAAAAGCTATAGTCCTATAGAAATTGGTGTTGTCACCGGATAGATATGCTTTGGCCATTAGGTTATTATCTGATGTCACATACTCATATGGCTTTACATATTTTATGGCCACGGTCTGTTGACCCTGGGCTGAGAGCACAAAGGAATAACCAGCTACCAAACAAAACACAAATAATTGCAAATATTTTTTCATTTTCGATAATTGATTTTAATTAGACTAACAGGTAGCGCACAAAAAACATGCGTTCACACCCTTAATAATTTTCGACTTTCTTCTTAATATATTAAACTTTAGTTTCTTATTTGATTATTTTCAAATATCCACAACACTAAGGTATTCACTGTGATTCCGTTATGTAATTTAAGCAAACAAGGATGGCCGTTGTAATAACCACCCTTGTTCTATAAAACTAACTCAACTAACTCACAATAAAACTGTTAACTACAAAATGGCTCTAATCCCCTAAATTTGGATTAAGAACTACTTCGTTTTGAGGTATTGGAAAATACAGGTTATCTGCGGTTAAGGTACTGCCGTTAGGTAAAGTGCTCCCCACAAGATCCGTAAAACCGCCACCATTAAAAACCTTGCCCGTTCTTCTTTGATCAAACCATATTAACCCAGCTTCTGCTGGGAATTCCCAAAAACGTTGTTTCCAAACTTCTTCCCTAAACGCTTCTTTACTTAGACCAGAGACCTCAGCCAAACCCGCTCTGAGTCGGATTGAATTTAATGCATCATAAGCTGATGCATCAGCTGAAGTCGTCTCGTTTTGGGCCTCCGCATACGTCAATAATACGTCCGCATATCTTAGCAATGGAACATTTTTACTGGACAATCCATTTGAATTTCTAAATTCTTGATAAAAATATTTGTATACAGAATTATTAAAAGTAACTCCGTCAAACTCATTGAAAAAGAATCCTTGGTTTTGTCCTCTCAAATCTGCTCCATCATAAGTATTGATATAATCAACCTCTGGCTCCATACCTCCAAAATGTAAGCTCTGATTGGTAATATCCTCGCCACCCAAAGGGGTGAAATATGTAGAAATAGAAGATGCAATTGATCCTCCTTCATATTGCACCATGAATATATTTTCACCGGTATTATCAAAAGCTGGATTGTTTAATTTATCAAACCAGGTCAATGAACCATCGGATTCGAACAAATTATACCAATCCGCGGTAATTACCTCAGAGGCCTTGTCCCGCGCAAGTGCATATTTGTCTGTTTGATTTAGAGGGTTTCCGGCCATGGTTAAATATACCTTGGCCAGCAAGGATTTCACTGCACCATTGGTAACTCTCCCACTAGTAGAAGTGTTGGGCAAACCAGCGCTTTCAGCAAATAGTAAATCCGGAAGTATTACGGTTTCGTAAACTTCCTGTACGCTTGATTTTGGCAAGGTTCCATCTTCCAATGAGGTTGAAGGGACAATATTTAGCGGGATATCTCCGAATAATTGAACGAGTTCAAAATAGTAATATGCTCTTAAAAAATGGGCTTCTCCCAATAAAGCCTTGGAAATTGCTGGCGTCAATTCAGTATCTGTGATTGCCGGAATGGAAGCAATAGCAATATTTGCAGCCTCTATTCCAGAATAGTATGTACTCCAGAATGATGATGCGCTGGAATTACTTGAACTATATATCAATTTATAGGCGTCCTCCATATCAGTATCTTGGGTGCCAATAGCTGGTTTCATAGCCCCTGTACTAACCTCTAAAATGGAGAATACCATCTTTGCATATCCCGATTTATTATAGGGTGCTCGTAAAAAGGCATATATTCCATTAACGGACTGTTCAGCGTCAACTAATGATGTTCCTACAGTTGTTTTTTGAGATCTTGGGACCTCGTCCAAGAAATCTTCACAAGAGAAAAATAGGCAACAAACAATTAATAATATTTTATATTTTATCATGACTTTTAAATTATTTATAAGGTTATGTTAATTCCCATATTCATGGTTAATGCTTTCGGGTAACCATTTAACTCAATACCCTCGGTAAACTGACCGCCAAAGGAACTTACTTCGGGATCATAACCATGATAATCAGTGATTATGAAAAAGTTTTGCAGGTTAAAATAGATTCTAGCGCCCTTTAAATTAAGGACATCCAGTACAGAAGAATCAAAATTGTAGGAGAGACTTAAATTTTGTCCTCTAATAAAACTACCATCAAAAACCTGGCCTGAGTCCGCTCCATCAAATTTGGTAATGTTTTTCCTGACCCTTGGATACATGGTGTTTTGATTATCTGGAGTCCAGGCTTGATCAAAAAACTTTTTATAAGTGTTACCGTACCCCATACGGTCTACAAAAAGAATTATAGAGTGATCCAAGATATCATTTCCCTGACTAATGCGAATGTCGACACTCAAATCCCAATTCTTATAAGAAAAGGTATTTCCAATGTTCATTGTGTAATCCGGAAGTCCACTGCCAATAATCTGTTGATCCTCAAAATTTAATAAACCATCATTATTCTTGTCCTCTAACTTAATATCGCCTGGTATTCTACCGTACTCTGCCGCTTCTGCAGCTTCATTGGTACCCCAAGTACCTAAACGATTATATCCCCAGAATGACCCTGCAGCTTCTCCTACACGAAAAACTTGCTGATTCCACCAGATAGGCGCAGTAAAAATATCATTATCCTCTGTTCCAAGAGAAAGTATTTCATTTACGTTTTTAGTGAAGTTGATTGAACTATTCCAAGTAAAATTATCGGTTCTAATGTTGGTGCTGCTTAAAAGCAATTCTATACCGCTATTCTTTATAGATCCCGCATTTGAAAGTATTGAAGAGTAACCAGTAAACTGTGCAATAGGCACATTGAAAAGCAGGTCCTTGGTTGTTCTAGTGTAGTAATCTGCGGTTAGGTTAATTCTATTGAATAAGCCAAAGTCCAATCCCACATTTACCTCTTCCGTTTTCTCCCATTTAAGATTTTCATTTCCAATAGACCCTTGAGAAGTTCCAATTACCCTTTCATTGTTAAATACAACATTCTGAACTCCAGGGCTGGCAATCCGGGCATAATTGCCTATACCATCATTACCCGTAAACCCATAGGTTGTTCTTAGCTTCAGGTCACTAATTGCTTCTGAATCCTCCAGAAAAGCTTCATTGGAAATTTTCCAAGCTAAAGCTGCTGAAGGAAAAAAGGAATACTTATTGTTTTCCCCAAATCGTGAAGATCCATCATAGCGCCCGGTAGCTGTTAGCAGATATCTATCTTTATAACTGTAGTTTATTCTTCCAAAATAGGAATCTGTAGTGTACCTATTGAAAAAACTGTTTACAACAGGTTCGGCAGTTCCTTGGGCTACATTGTAAAAACCAAAAAATTCATCAAAATCCTGAGCAAGTAAACTTGATCCAAATTGCTCATTTTCCTGTCTAGCCGTACCCAAAACTACGCCTAAAACATTGTTGTCATCTAGTTCGGGGTTAAATGTCAAGGTGTTTTCCAAAAGTGATTGACTGGAATTTTCATTGGACAAGGCAGCCGAAGTTCTATTTACAAAGGTATCCAAGCGACTGGCTACAGACCTTCTACCTTCCAAATTATAATCTTGTAAAGAATAGGAAGTTCTTAATTTAAGATTATCCGTGAAATCGATTTCGGTAAAAATATTGCGTGTAACTTGCCTTCTAAAAGATATCTGGTCCAAAGAACTCAATCTATCTTTTGGGGTGGCCCCATACCATATATCCCAACCGCCAGAATCATTTTTTAAATCATCGGCATTTACCAAGGTTCCATCTTCATATCTTGTTGGGTAAATTGGTAGGTAAAATAAGGTAGACATAGTAATATTATCGGCACCGATTCTCCAGTTATCAACAATGTTGGTTTTCGTATCGCTGTATGCCAATGCTCCTCCAATTTTCAGCCAGTCATTAATTTGAAAGTCGCCATTGAACCGCATGGTGTTTTTCTTGAAATAGGTGTTTAACAAGACACCTTCATCATCCTGAGTACCTGCCGAAAGGGAAACGTTATAATTTTCGCCCCCTCCCCTAACGTTCGCAAAATACTGCTTGGAAAAACCGGTTCTAGTTGATTCATCCAACCAATTGGTGTCATATCTTGGCGCTCCAAAACGAGTTCCATCATCAGTAAATAATCTCGGGTATGTACCAGGGTAATCAGCCACAAATGACCCATCACCTGCACCTAAAGCGCGCTGATCTTCATCAAGTCTTACTTTTAAGTCTTTCCAATATTCGGTACTATTAAGTACTTCTGGTTTGTTGGCAAGTCTTGATACCTGAAGGTTGGAGGTAATATCAACTGTCATCCTGCCAGATTTACCTTTCTTTGTAGTAACGATAATAACACCATTTGCTCCTCGGGATCCGTAAATAGCTGTGGCAGAGGCATCTTTGAGTACAGTTATATTTTCAATATCATTAGTGTTGACCAATGCTATGTCCACACCTATTATACCATCAATAACATACAATGGTTCATTGGTAGCGTTTAATGATCCTTTACCACGAATGGTAACTCTCATCTCTCCGCCTGGTCTACCTGAACTATTATAGATATCCAACCCTGCCACTTGACCTTGTAGGTTATCCAAGGGATTAATAGAAATCCTTTCCTGGATCTTTTCAGCGCCTATGGTGGCAACCGCCCCGGTAAGGTCAGACTTTTTAGATGAACCATAACCAATTACAACAACCTCATCCAAGCTTGAAGAGCTTTCCTCCAATACTACGTCAATACTTGTTTTTCCATTTACATTAATCTCCTGACCGGCATACCCAAGATAGGAGACAACCAATATGGCGCTTTCTGAGGATAGCGTTATAGCAAAATTACCATCAAAATCGGCCTGGGTTCCGTTAACCGTACCTTTTTCAATAATACTGGCACCCGCCAATGGAGTGCCATTTGTATCCTTTATTGTTCCGGTAACACTAAATCCCTGAACAATCTCCTTTTCATTAAATAATGCGTCATTCTTTAATTCTAAATCTGCATGTCCATAATTCAACAACATAATAGATTCTTCAGCTTTTACCTTAGGGGCGACACATACAAATGCCAAGGCAAAGAGCGGACAAATTCCCTTTTTTAGGGCTTTAAACATTTTTTTCATAATTCACATTTTGGTTTTAGTTACTGTTTTTCAATTCTTTAATAACTGTTGCGTTTCAGATATTAATATGGTGATTCCCTTTTGTCAGGGTGGTGCACCTTTCTTTGCTATTTCAGCTTTCATATTAATCACATTTAAGTTAAACTAAATCGGTTTAGTTTTTATGTTTCCATTTGGATAAATATCCTTCCCCTTAGTTATTCCAGCTCCAAGCTAAAAGTCTCAATTGCATACTTGCCCACTTTTAACTGGGGAGCAACTTCTTCCGGATACTCCTCTATAATATTGGTTTTGTTATAGGTTTTTATATTAAAATAAGAAGACATGTTAACCGTCTCTTCTGTACCTTTTACATTGTACATACGTGCAATTACATCATTGTTATCCTCGGCCTTTTTAATGGTGGTTATCATTACGTTCTCGGAATCGATTTCATAAAAACTATTGGTTTCTGGCAAGAAAGCGTCCTTGGAAGTATCCGGATAGACCACTACATGTAAGGGTTCATTTTTCTGTTTTGCAATTTTTTGCCCCACTATACTTCCTGCTTTATTGGATGTAAGCACATTGGTAAAATCGTGATTACCGGCTTGGGAATACTCATTTCCTTCCCAATGGCATGAGGTCCTGCTCGCCAACAATAAATGTTGCAAAACAGATTGATTAGAATCGTGGTCGGTAGGGTCTATCCAATCTGCAGCGGCTACCGATGAACTTAGGGTAATGGCAAGCTCTTCATCTGTAGCTGAGATCCAATCGATTATGGCTCTTGGATGCACATCTTTGCATAGCGGGGTATAACGTTCCCCTGCTGTTTTAATTTCGTCCTTACCCACGCGAACACTACCAAAGGGCACTTCATGTGCAATTTCGGGATTCTCCATATTTACTGGAAATGCAGTTCTAAACTCCCTATACAATTCCCCTGACCAGTTGCGTAAACTGGTATCAAAATAAACCCTTTTTAAATTGTGGTAGAGCGTAACTTCTTGCCTAACAATTGCGTGCAATACCTGCTGCTCCAATCTGTATTTGGTGTACACGGGGCCATTTTCCAAAATCTCCCACTCCGGTTTATGCAGGCTCACCTTATCAAAGTCCACCATACTGGGTTGTTGTACGTCTCCAAATTCCCCTGCACCATTTCCAACAGATTGCATGGTAAAGACATCTCCCACCTTAAAATTGTCATTTAAGAACAGTTCTCTTTTAAACTCCTTATCATATACCTGGGCTATCCCCCCATTCTCAAAGCTAAGCCTATAAAATTCATTTTCATATGTACCAACATTTTCCGTTAAGGAATCATCACTAGCTTTACCCAATTTATCGTCAAAAACATAGTAAGTTGCATAACCAATAGAAGGAATATCTTCTGCAATAAAGGTGATATCGGCACTTTTTAAACTACCATCATCATAATATGTAGGGCTGCTCATCTGCACATCTACCTTTTTCTTGCCGGCAGTCATTACCCCCACATTCTTAAACCTACCCTTTACAAAGTCCATCTTAGTGGTAACTGGATCTGTTCTCTTCCAAGACAGACTGTTAAAAAGTACTATGGGGATTCCCAGTTTTTGATTTTTCTTGATACGACGTGAAATAAACTCTGTTCCCTCGTTTAATAAATTCTGTCCCATGGTTCTCGACTTTACCAAATTCTCTTTGAATAAATTATCGGTAATATCACCGTCATGACCACCCCATCCATGATCTGGATAGATTTTTGCCTGCCATGCCTCGTCAAGCTCTGCAAAAGGATATTGCATCTTTTGAGGTTCTAAAATATTGGCAATTGAAAGAAACTTCTCGGCTGCTGGAAGTAGTTTTGACGCCTCCCTACTTGCTGTAAGGGCATCATGATGACCAGGGCCGTGAATGTAAACCCAAACATTGGGACGCTCGCCCATAATAGTGTCTATTTCAATGGCATTTTTTTCTGCCAACGGCATAAACTCATCAACGGTCTTCAATTCCATTTTAGGCAAGAACAACTCTTTGGTAGATCCATCTTCATCTACAATTGAATCAAAATTGTTCCATTTTTCTATAAAATCAGAATAATCTATTGCCGGTAACATGTCTTGACTGGACAATAAGGGTGTCTGAATTTCCCCTCCCTTAAAACTATCTTCCCAGTATAAGGTTTGGTCCGCTGCATATTTTAATTTATTGTTCATATCCCTCGAGAGATATAATAAATCATTACCGTAATGACCGGGAGAATAAGTAAATACAGAACTCCCATCAGGACTGGCCCAATGAAACATACCTTTGGCATGCCGACTTATAATCATGTAGTCTACTCCCGCTTTTTTAAGGATTTGAGGTGTTTGTAATGATTTACCTGGCACATCTACATTCCAGTACACCTTGGAATCATAGCCTCCAAAATTCTTTTTTACCCATTTTTTGCCCAGGTACAATTGTCTAACCTGATCTTCGGCATCGTACATGTCTTCATAAGGACAATTATAGGTTGCCCCTACCGATATTAAATTTCTTTTTAGCAGGGTGGTCAACTGTTCTTTTGACTCCGGATGCCGCTCTAAGTATTCTCGAAGCATAAGTCCGTCCTCAATATCAAACCCGTAATCATCCCTAATAAAGGCATCTTTTAAAACAGGTGCCAGCAATAATGTATCCCTTAAAATGATACATACCTCCGGACGATCTACCCAAGCAATATCTTGGTGGCTGGAATTCATTATGGAAACTAATCCATCTTCATACTTCTTCTCAAAAAAATCATCAAACGTCTCATTAAACTCAGGCTTGTATAATTTGGTCAACGATGCATACCAGCTATCTCCACTAAAATTCGTTTGATGATGAAGCAGATAATTACCTACTATATCGGTTGTTGAAATTTTTCCATCCCCATTTTCAAATAGAATATTCAATTCAGCGTCATCATAAACTATAGAAAAATCTTTCTTGGGCGATTCAATATTAAATGACACTTTAGAAAGCTCACCCTGTGCTTTAAAGGTTTTTATTTTACTTTTTTTGCCATCACTTATCGCATACACCTTTTTACCCTCAAAAAAGCCTGGTGCATCTACATATAGCACACCATTTTGCTCCTTAATATTAAAGGCCGCTTCACTCTTAACAGATTCCTTAATTCTTGAAACAGCGTCGGCTGCCTTAAAAATCATTACCCAACAGTTGGAATTCTTTTTATGACCGTTGAATTTAATTTTGGCACGTTCTCCTTTTTCTACCCAAGAAGTAGGTACCATTAAACGAAAGGCCCCTATACCATCACCATTGGCATCCCTACTCACCATAATAAATTGGGCCTTGCCCTTTCCTGGGTTTTGCGTTATGGACAAACTGCCATCGTCATTGGTATTAAAGGTCAACAAATGCTTGTCATTTACATGTATGTCAAAGGACTCATGTAAGTTAAGGTCTATATCGCTCAACATAAAAAAAGTAACCGTTTCCTCCTTATAATTTGAAGGGACTTGACCGGTGAGAAACTCAAAGCCCATCTGCCCTGTAGTTGCCCTTGCAATCATGGATACATTTACATCTTCCCGAATTGAGGGGTATAGGAAGAATTCCGATCCCGAGAGCATCTCACTATATCCTTCAATATCATTTTTGGCAATACTGTATAAATTGTGATTTGTATTTAGTTCTTGAATATGTCCATTACCATTACCCTTGTGAAAAGGCATACTTTCCAAATTACCAGGGGTGCTCTTGCCTGCGAAGGTATATGCATGCACAGAGGCCAACATAAGGAATAAACAACTTCTTAAAACAACTTTTGATGCAAGTACAATTTGACGTTTCATTATTTTGCTTTACTATATTAAAAATGTTACTCTTAATTCCTACGTAGTTTTCAGGATAATGATGTTCAGTTTTTCAATACTACAGTCCATCATAACTAAATCGGTTTAGTTATCTGGTTTTAAAAAATGATCAGTTAATTTCTAGTATTAAAATGTCCCACATGATTTTCTTATTTCCAATTTAGAATCCAGAATCCTAGTATTGTCTATATTCTCTTTCATTCCCTCAATTTCATTTATTAATATCTCCACTGCAATATTACTAATGTCCTTTACTGGTTGAATAACCGAAGTAATAGGTGGATCGACTAAATCAAAGGCACTCAATTCATCAAAACTCACGATGGCAACTTCCTGAGGAACTTTTACATTGAATTTTTTAAGCTCCCGAAGACCAACAGAGGTTAGGTAGTGCGTTGAAAACACAATTGAATCTACTGAATTGGGAAACTTTATTAGCTCACTTACTGCCAATTTTATTTCATCCTCATAATTTTCAGGGCTTAACTCTTTTATAAGTTGCTGCTTAAATTCTATCTCAAAGTCTTTCAACGCATTTTCATACCCCAACAACCTTTGCCTTATTGCCTCCAAACCTGGCTTTAAGGTAATAAACCCAATTTTTCGCCTCCCCAATTTCAATAAATGTTCTGTGACCGTTCTTGACCCATTAAAATTATCTACAATTACATAGTTGGTCTCGCTTTCAGGATAATGCCTATCTATCAAAACAAAAGGGAACTTATCCTCTTTTAAGGACTCAATCTCTTTTAGGTTATGTTGAGTCGAGGCGATTATCAATCCTTCCACTTGGCGATTGAGCATAGACCGGATCAATTCACCCTCCTTTTTAGGATCCTCATTGGAACTACTAAATAGAACGGTATACCCTAACATTTTAGCCTTTAATTCTACATACCAGGCAATCTTAGAATAGAAAGTATCCGAAATATTGGGAATAATCAACCCTATGGTTTCACTTTTCCCTCTACTTAAACCACGTGCGAGTTGGTTTGGAACATAATTGTGCTTCTTGGCATAATCGATAATTTTTTTCTGAGTTTCCTGACTGATTTTGTTTTCATCCCCTTTGTTATTCAATACCAATGATACTGCCGTTTTGGAAACGTTCAGTTTTTTTGCAATATCCTTTAAGAAAACCTTCTTCATATCGAACAATAACTAAAGCGGTTTAGTTATTACCACTAAACCCTATATTTTAACCAACTCTATTTAACCGTTACAAGCCACTCTTGCTATGCTTTTAATTAAAACCAACAACTTAATCCTGCCCAATATTAAATAACTAAAGCGGTTTAGGAATTTCAATATTAAATATTTATTTTTAGAAAACAAAATATTAGAGCCATTTATTTTGTGATATAATCATTATTAACGCTTCAAACTACAAAATTATTAATGAATGCCCTATAATATTATCTATATTACAGGTTAAAGGGAAAGATTTCAAATTCCAAATATTATATCATTTATAAGGATTTGAGAACAATAATCGTGATAAGTCAAACCCTATAAGCTCAGCAAAACATAATTTCCAAATAATATATATCGAGAAGTAAATGGTTATCAGCTTATTATACCCGTGAGCAGTTCAAAAAATTTATATGTCTATTAAAAGGAAATATTAACCTAAATCATTGTTGCATTTTCAAATACTATTAAAATACCAGAACGAATGACTTTCCTAATGGGATGCCGACAAAACCATTGTAGGCTTAAGATATATGGTATGAGTTTATTCTAAAAAACAAATAGCGTGGAAGATGCCTATAAGTTAACAATTCCCCTTAGGTGGGGTTCAGTTAAAAACTTCTTATAGAAAACATACTTTAAATACAAAACAATCATATGTCCATACATATATACATATATTTGTTATATTAGCAAAAAATTACATTGTCCAAATACTATAAAATGAAAAGAAATACCAGTCAGTTATTAATCCCTATAGAGAAAGAGACCCAAAGTTTAGAATCTTATGACATTTATCCAGCTTTTCCATTAAAAGATGGAATAATTGAGGCTGGCTATGAGAGCCTTGCCAAGGTCATCTCAAAGGAAAAAGTAGTTATTCTTGATGGATACATAGGCGTAGATTGGGATGAGGTCAGCTCCACCTTGAAAAATCTTATAGAGAGTATGGGGTTTAAAATTAAAATGGTTAATGTCAATAATTTCTTGAAAGAAGAAAGCGAAATTCAAAAAATGGTACTTCCTTTCTTAAGGGATTCCGATTCCATATTTGGTTACAGAACCACCCTTACCCTTTGCGACTATTTTGACCAGTCAAAAATTGACGGTATTAAAATCTCACAAGATTACGATATAACCATTATCTATGGCACGGGAGCGAGCCAAACCAAGATAAAGGGCCACTTGGTATATTTTGATCTGCCTAAAAATGAACTTCAGTTTAGAATGCGTTCAAGCTCTATTAGCAATTTAGGCATTACAATTTGGAATACTCCAAAACAAATGTACAAACAGTTTTATTTTGTGGATTGGATTGTTCTCAATAGGGAGAAGAAAAGATTACTACCTAAAATGGATATTATCGTAGATCAACAAAGACCAGGTAATCCGACGTGGACTACCGGCTCTGCAGTTCGTGGAAGCCTATCCCAGATGTCTACCCATTATTTTAGGGTACGACCGTGGTTTGAGCCTGGAGTTTGGGGTGGTCAATGGATGAAAGAACGATTCACAGGACTTAATCCCGATGTCCCCAATTACGCATGGTCATTTGAAATGATAGTACCTGAAAACGGACTTCTTCTGGAAAATAATGACAAGCTTTTGGAAGTTTCTTTTGATATGCTAATGTTCCAGGAGCGTGACAATGTCCTAGGAAAGGCGGCCCAACGCTTTCAGGATGAATTCCCGATACGTTTTGATTTTCTGGACACTTTTGACGGTGGAAATCTATCGGTCCAATGTCATCCCAAACCAGATTACATTAAAAAGGAATTCGGTGAAAACTTTACACAGGATGAGACCTATTATATTATGGACGCATCTGAAGATGCCGATGTTTATCTAGGTTTCCAAGACAACATCGACCCAAAGGAGTTTAGACAGGCTCTGGAGCACAGCTTTGAAACAAAAGAAGTTTTGGATGTAGAAAAATATATCCAAAAGCTTCCTGCCAAAAAACATGACCTTTTCTTAATTCCTCATGGGACTGTTCATTGTTCTGGTATTAACAACATGGTACTTGAAATAAGCGCCACCCCTTATATTTTTACCTTCAAGATGTATGACTGGCAACGAATGGATTTAGATGGCAAACCTCGCCCCTTGAACATAGAACATGCCTTTAAAAATCTCAATTTTGATAGAAAAGGTAATCGGGTTAAAGAAACATTAGTTTCCAAACCTTATGTAGAAAGTAGTGGCCCTGATTGGAAAAAAATACACCTGCCCACCCATCCTGACCATTTCTATGATATTTACCGATACGAATTTGAAGGTGAAATAACAATAAACACAAATGATCAATGTCATATATTAATGCTGGTTGAAGGTGGGTCAATTGAACTAATTCCCAATGATTATCCTTCCCAAACTTTTCAATATGCAGAAACTTTTGCGGTACCGGCAGCCGCCAACAAATATCGTTTAATAAACAAAATGGAAGGTATGGCCAAAGTGATCGTTTCTTTTGTTAAAGATGAAGCTTGTTAAATAGGACTATGATATGAAAAAGAATACCATACTCACGGCTCTTGTAATGGCAGCCACCATTACTTCATGCCACGCCCAAAAAGAAATTATATGGAAAATTGGAGAGTCAGATAATAATAGTGCAGAATTTGCTTTGTCCCAAGGAGAATACCAGAAGTTTTTAGAACACGACTTTGGTTGGGAAGATAAATACTTCCTAATTGGTAATTCGGAAGAAAAAAAGGATTTTCCTTTCGTACTGCCAGGAGCAATCGACTATTGGGGAGGTACATCAGGTCTGGCTGGGATACGACCACATGAAATCAATATATTGTTCGGTATTGAGACCCAACCTAGAACAAATGATTGGCAATTAATTGTGGACATCTTGGACTGTAATCCTGAGAATCCACCATATTTAAAAATTTCGGTCAATGGTAAGTCTTGGAAGTTTAAATTGGAGAATGGGCTTAACCCCGAAGCTCTAAAAGGAGAAATTTCCAATACCAAAGAACAGAAAATAAACATTCCGATTCCGGCAAATCTATTAAAGAAAGGGGGAAACCACGTTCAACTGACCATTTTGGAAGGAAGCTGGTTGATATTTGACCAAGTTCGTCTTGAAGGACCTGCAAAGGCCAGCCTGTTGGAACCAAAAAATGTCTTTATCAGAAATATTACTCCTGCCAATTATGAATTGGACGTAAAAGGAAAACGGTTTCAACCCTTACTGTTGGATGTTCAACATCTACAGGCTAACCCCAAAATAAAGGTAATGTTAGACGGACAACAAATTTTCGAGGAAGTGGTTGAGCATGGTAGAAGTATATACGAAGTACCAATGAACGCCGTAATTGAACCAAAAAAGAGCGCTTACACCATTTATATAAATGGAGAGATAATCGATAAAGGAACCATTCAAAGAAGGCCACAAGAATTAAATACGCTCTCAGACTATGTCGACACCAAAATAGGAACAGGACACTCTAGGTGGATGATCGCACCCGGACCATGGATGCCCTTTGGGATGGTAAAAATAAGTCCCGACAACCAAAATGGCGGTTGGCAAGCAGGATACCAACCTTCCTTTGAAAGTGTAGGAACTTTCAGCCATATTCACGAATGGACCATGGCAGGATTGGGAACCATGCCCACCAATGGGCCCTTGATTACCGAAATAGGAAAACCTGAAGATCCTGATTCCGGTTATCGCTCACGTATAGATAAAAGCACTGAACACGCGCCACTAGGGTACTATTCCGTTTTATTAAGCGATTACAACATTAAAGCTGAACTAACGGCTACAACCCGTGCTAGTTTTCAGCGTTATACCTATCCGCAAAATGAACCCCACTCACGTATTTTAATAGATTTACAAATACCTTCCGAATACTCCTACCAATTAGAGGAAACTTATTTTGAAAAGGTAAACGACCATAAAATAGTAGGGTATAGCAAACAAGTATCTCCTTCTGTATGGGGTGAAGGATATTATAGAAAACAATATATTGAAGATGGGGATAAGCCCAAAGAATGGGATGATATCGCACAAGAGTACACCGTTCATTTTGTCATGGAATTCGACCAGCCGATAAAAAGATTTGGAATATGGACAGATGGACAGGAAGAAGGAAATAAAGATGTTTCCACCATAGATAATGTTAACCAGCTAACCCTAAAAAACCCGGATGATGTAGTTGGATTTGTTGAATTCAACACCAGAGACAATCAAGTTGTACAGACAAGAACGGCCATTTCCTATGTAAGTATTGATAACGCCACTCTCAATTTGCAGGAGGAAATAACAAAACCTTTTGGGTGGAGTTTTGATAAAGTTCGGGAGAATCAAGAAAAGGCTTGGAACAAATTATTTGAAAGGGTCATTATCACTTCTAGTGACAGATTGGAAAAAACAAAGTTTTATTCCAATATGTATCGGGCTTTGGTAAGCAGGAATATTTTTAGCGATGTTGATGGCAGTTGGGTAGATGCGGAAGAGAACATTCAAAAAATAACCGACCCAAATGGAGTAGCCCTTGGATGTGATGCCTTTTGGAATACCTTTTGGAACCTTAATCAATTTTGGAATTTAGCAACCCCGGATTGGTCCTCAAAATGGGTGAATTCTCAATTGGCAATGTATGATGCCAATGGTTGGTTGGCCAAAGGGCCTGCAGGTATGGAATATATTCCAGTAATGGTCGCTGAACATGAAATTCCTCTTATTGTAGGGGCTTACCAAATGGGAGTTGGCAATATCGATGCGGAAAAAGCTTTTGAGGCCGTTTATAAAATGCAAACTACTACAGGTCAAAAGGTAGGCAATGGTTATGCCGGAAATAGGGATTTGGAACCTTACCTGAAATATAAATACGTCCCCTATAACAAAGGGCGTTTTTCAAATACGCTTGAATACTCCTTTGATGACTTTGCCGTTTCACAGTTGGCCAAGGCTCTGGGCAAGGATAAAGAATATAGCGAATTTATAAAGAGAGGATATTGGTGGAAAAATGCCATCAATCCGGAAAATGGTTTTGCCCATTTACGGCATTCCAATGGTTCCTGGTATCCCGATTTTGACCCTATCAAAACTGCCGGCAACTTCCAATTTGTTGAAGGTAATGCCTGGCAGTTAACTTTTTTTGTCCCACAAGATGTTCCCGCATTGGCATCCATAATTGGGGAAGAAGAATTCGCGGAACGCTTGGATGGTGGTTTCAAGGTAAGTAGTCCTTGGAGATATAATGCACCTAATGAGATGTATTGGGATTTTCCGGTTACCCAAGGAAACCAACAATCAATGCATTTTTCGTTTTTGTTCAATTGGGTGAAAAAGCCTTGGCTAACCCAAAAATGGAGCAGGGATATAATGGATAGATACTATGGCCATGGTATATCAAATGCCTATTTGGGTGATGAGGACCAAGGACAAATGAGCGCTTGGTTTCTCATGTCTGCAATGGGTCTATTCCAAACAGATGGCGGTACAAGGACCCAACCAATCTATGAAATAGGAAGCCCACTATACGAGAGGATTGAGATCGACTTGGGAAATCAATACAATAGGGGAAAAACCTTTGTCATCGAAGCAAAAAACACCTCCTTCCAAAACAAATATGTACAGAATGCAACTTTGAATGGGAATAAACTATCGAATTTCTGGTTTCCTGCCAGCGAATTATTAAAAGGAGGTAAGCTAGAATTAGAAATGGGACCGGAACCCAACAAAAGTTGGGGAGTAAAGGCATTACCCCCTTCAATGTCCAATTCAAAATAAACAGAATATGAAAAGAACAATTGCATTTGTTTTGAGCCTAATCTTATTAGGATGTAAGATCCAAAACGACTATAAAGAACTAGGCCAAAAAATACATTCCAATGAACAATTCGCTGAAGTAAAAAAAAGAGCTTTAGCGGTTGTAAAAACCGGCTTTAATGCAGGTGATGGATATGGAGAGGTGTGGATACGTGACTACAATACATTCATTGAACTTTCGGCAGAAGTTTTTGATTCAAACGAATTAGAAGAAAACCTATTGGTCTTTTTTAAATTACAAGGGCAAGACGGAAGCATTATTGATGGCTTTATCCCTAAAGAGAAAGCCGTTGAGGTAGAAGGGGGCTATGACTACATATATACTGACCTAGAACCTAATTATACCGGGCATAAAAACACCGTAGAAACGGATCATGAAAGCTCTTTGGTACAGGCCGTTTACAAGTATGTAAAAAAAACAGGAAACAAAGATTTTCTAAACAAAAAAGTTGGAGATAAAACAGTGGCCGATCGTATGGAATTGTCTATGCAATTTCTATTGAACAAGCGCTGGGCAGATAAATACGGGTTGATCTATGGTGCTACTACGGCGGATTGGGGCGATGTTCAACACGCACATCCTTGGGGAGTTTATATTACTGAAGAAACCAAATTTTGTATAGATATCTACGATAATGCCATGATGTTGGTTGCTTTGGACAACATGATGGAACTCATCCCCAAAACCAAAAAAAAGTGGACACAGATACGGAACGATTTGGCTAGGAATAGCATGAAGGTCCTATGGGACGAGAAAAATCAAAAATTCATTCCCCATATTTATCTCGATGGTTCCCCCTACCCAGACGATTTTGATGAAAATAAAATATATTACCACGGAGGAACCGCAATTGCCATCGAAGCTGGTCTATTGAACAATGAACAAGTCAAAACGTCCCTAAATAAAATGATCGCCAACGTTGAAGCCTCCGGTGCAGGTTCTATTGGCCTTACCTTATATCCTCCTTATCCAGAGTGGGCCTTTGAAAACAAAGGCATGTATCCTTACGGTTATCAAAATGGAGGTGACTGGACCTGGTTTGGGGCGCGTATGATACAGCAGTTGGTAAAGTACGGATTTGTAAAAGAGGCCTATGACCAACTCTTGCCCATGACGGATCGAGTGATAAAAAACAATGGCTTTTTTGAGTGGTATACAGTAGACAACAAGCCAGAAGGTTCAGGAACTTTTAGGGGATCGGCAGGAGTGTTGTATATTGCCATTGAAATGCTTGAAGAATGGGCCCAAGACCAAAATAAATAATGAATCGTTTATAACTTAACCCATTATATAGTGATATCCTTAAATACATTGTGTTACTAAATTCAATAATAGTATATTAGGCTAAATTTTCTATACCGTTATCAGTATTCAGAACAATTATGGATTTTAAATTAGACCAAAATAGCCCAATTCCGTTGCATGCGCAAATAGAGGAATATTTGCGAAAACTAATTGTAATGAAAGATTACAAAAGTGGAGACAAATTCTTGCCTAAGGAAGTAACCATGTCAAGAAAACTTGGTGTCTCCAGGAATACTATTAGACAGGCCATAAACAAACTGGTTCATGAAGGTCTTATAGAACGAAAAAAAGGTATTGGCTCAAAGGTTGTCACTAGAAAGATTTCGACGCGTTTGGACAATTGGATAAGTTTCACCAAAGAGATGCGCAACCAAGGAATAGAGGTGGTCAATTACTTGGTTAGTATAACTCTAGTGGATGCAGAAGACGAGGTTTTAGAAGCCTTAGGACTCACCAAGGCTCAAAAACTTTGGAAATTGGAAAAAATACGGGGCTCAAAAGATGCCAAGTATCTATATTCCGTATCCTATTTCCATCCTAGGGTGGAAATTGGCGGTAATGAAGACTTTACTACCCCTCTTTACGAATTGTTGGAAAAGGAGCACGATATTATAGTATCCACATCTAAAGAAAAATTGAGGGCCGTAATGGCTGAGAGCAATATTGCAGCTATGTTGGAAATCAATGATAATATAGCTGTTTTAAAAAGGGAAAGATTAGTAACTGATGTTGGAGATCGACCAGTGGAATACAACATTGTTTATTATCATACCGATTATTTCTCTTATGATATTGATATAAAAAGAGATATTTAATTAAAGCTCTAAACGCAGTATAGGACTTTTTTCGTTTTATTATATGTTTAAACATTTTTACATTAAAATGAATTATACTTATTTAAGATTAGTATTCCCGTTATTGTTTACATTTCACCTTTCATGTGGGACCAAAGAATATAGTCGGATCAATGATGATTCAATAGAAAACTACTCAAAATATGTTGATCCTAATATAGGTACAGCCCATAGTAGATGGTTTTTTTATACCCCGGCAGCGTTACCTTTTGGTATGGCGAAATTGGCGCCTTCAACAAACGGTTCTTACGGGAATAAAAGTGGCTGGGAGGCTGTCGGGTACGATTCACGGCATAGTAGTATTGAAGGTTTTGCCAGTTTGCATGAATTTCAAATTGGAGGATTTCTATTTACGGGCATAACCGGCAACCTCAAAACGGTACCCGGTACTTTAGAACGTCCCGATGAAGGATACAGGTCTAGATTTATCAAGGCCGACGAAGTTGCAGAACCTGGGTACTATAAAGTCTTGCTCAAGGATTACAATATAACGGTGGAACTGACCGCCACTGAAAGAACAGGTTGGCAACGGTATACCTTTCCCAAGTCTGATAGCTCTTACTTAATTTTCGATATTGGGAACCCATTGGGAGAGAGTGGTAAAGTCAAAGATGCTCAGGTTACCTACAATAAGGATGGCAGTGTACAAGGGTATGTGGTAACCTATCCAGAATATGTAAAAAAGTATCAACCTGGAGGAGACATAAAAATGTATTTCTATTCTGAGATCAATAAAAAACCATCAATGCACGGTGTTTTTCTAGGAGAAAAAACATGGGATAATGAGGATAAAATAAGTGGCGTAGGTGCGGGAATGTATTTTAAATTTCAGACCGAGGCCCAAGAAAAAATTGTTGTAAAATCTGGATTTTCATATACTTCTTTGGAGAACGCCAAATTAAATTTCAGCAGCGAAGTCAAAAATTTGAGGTTCGATGAAGTTGTGGATAATGCAAGAGTGGCATGGGAAAATGAATTTCAAAAAATAAAGGTTACGGATTCGTCCATCTCAAATAAAACCAAATTTTATACAAGCCTATTTCACGCTCTACTTGGAAGGGGGCTTTCAAGTGATGTCAACGGACAGTTTCCCCAAAACGATGGGTCTGTTGGCCAGGTTCCATTGGATAGGGACGGAAATCCAAAGTATCGGATTTATAATACTGATTCGGTCTGGGGAACGTTTTGGAATTTAAATCAATTGTGGGCACTGGTATGGCCAGATTATTACAATGATTTTATTCAATCCCAACTAGAGGTCTATAAAAATTCAGGCTGGTTGGCAGATGGGACGGCTAATGGGCGTTATGTCTCTGGTGTAGGGACAAACTTCGTAGGTCTCATGATAGCCTCAGGCTATCAAACAGGGGTAATAAAAGATAATTTAGACTTGGCTTACGAAGCGGCTCTCAAAAACGAAATTGATTATACCAATCGAAAAGAAGGAGCTGGCAAAATAGATTTGAAGGGGTTTATTGAAAATGGATATGTTTCCTATATCCCCGTTGAAGAATCCAATTGGAGGGACAGTCCCGACGGTTCCCCTTTCTCTGTTTCTCATTCATTGGAATACGCTTTTAGCAGTTATGCAGTGGCACAGATGGCCTATAAACTAGGAAAAATAGAAGATTATAAATTTTTAATGAAACTTTCCAACAATTGGAGAGGTTTTTACGATGAGGACACGGGATTTTTTAGACCTAGGCTAAAGGAAGGTAAATTTATAGAGGATTTTAACCCTCTGGCTCCATGGAAAGGCTTTCAGGAAGGTAATGCGTGGCAATATACCTACTATGTTCCACATAATCCAAAAGATTTAGTTGAAACCATTGGGAAGGATAAATTTAACACAAAGTTAGATTCAATTTTCGCTGTTTCTCAAAAGACAGAATTCGGTGGTGAAGGGATAGATGCCTTTGCTGGGATTGAAACACTATATAACCACGGAAATCAACCAAGTTTACAAATGTCGTGGTTGTTTAATTTTTCAGAAATGCCATGGTTAACTCAAAAATGGACTCGGTTAATTGGAGACAAGTTTTATGGAACTGAAGAAATTCATGGCTATGGATACGGGCAGGATGAAGACCAAGGACAATTGGGTGGCTGGTATGTAATGTCCTCGCTAGGAATATTCGACGTAAAAGGACTTTCAGGGCAAACACCTACTTTTCAATTTGGAAGTCCAATTTTTGACAAAGTCGAAATAAAGGTAAATAGCCAAAGTAATAAACCATTAATAATTCAAACCATTAACAACGGATTATCCAATTTTTATGTTGAAAAAATTAAAAGGAATGGCAGCCCATATGATAGGCTAAGTATTCCATATAAAGATTTGGTCCAAGGGGATACACTTAATTTCTATATGTCCAACATCCCCAACAAAAATTTATTAAAACTATGATTGCCAATCTAATGAAGTGTTCCAAAATAATATAATATGAAACATCAAATAGCCATAGGTGTAGATGTAGGCGGCAGCCATATTACCAGTGCTGCCGTAGACTTGGACGAACGAAAAATCATCCCTGGTAGTATTTTCACCAATAAAGTAGACAATAAGGCATCCCAGGAATACATTTTTAAGGAATGGAGCAATGTCATTAACCAAACCACCAAGCATACAGCTAACCCCGACCAAACTAGAATTGGCTTTGCCATGCCCGGTCCTTTCAATTATAAAAAAGGGGTGGGTATGTTTATAGGAAACAACCAAAAATATGAAAGTTTATACGGGCTTTCCATTTCAGAGGAACTATCCAAATACCTTAATGCGGACAAAGTAGATTTTAGGTTCTTGAACGACGCTACGGCCTTTGGTGTGGGGGTTGCCTCAATGGGTAAAGCCAAAGACTTTAGTAAGGTGGTTGCCATCACTTTGGGCACGGGATTTGGTTCTGCATTCCTACAAGATGGTGTTCCTCAAGTTACAGCTGACAATGTTCCAAAAGGAGGATTCATGTGGGATAAACCTTATAAGCTGGGCTTGGGGGATGATTACTTTTCCACCCGTTGGTGTATTAAACGATACAAGGAAATTTCGGGAGTTGCGACTAATGGAGTTAAGGAAATAGCTGAGGCAAACAATGATAGTTCCAAAAAAGTTTTTATTGAATTCGGTACGAACATGGCAGAATTTATGTTGCCTTTTCTTATTAAGTACCAACCTGATCTAATTATTCTAGGAGGTAATGTTTCTAAGGCTAACACACTTTTTCTCCCAGCTTTGAAAAACAAGATTAAAGATGCAGGATTATACGTGGATTTTGAAATATCCGATGTATTGGAAGAAGCTGCCATAATAGGGAGTGCCAAATTATATGATTCCGAATTTTGGGAACAGCTAAGAAATACTATTTATTAGGTAGGTGAGGTATACAAGTATATGAAAATACTATGAGATATTTTATTGTTAAGGTTTGTTTAATGCTGACCATTTGTTCAAGCGTCAATGCTCAGTCAGTTTCACAAAAGGTGCTTTGGAATATAGGACAGGCCGATGAATCCCATGAAGAATTTGCTTTGGCTCCTAATAGATATGCGGATTTTACCCCAGAAGGTTTCGGCGGTGCCAATAGGTATTATGTGGTGGGAAAATCAGATCCGAAGCATGATTGGCCCTATATTCTTCCTGGACCTAAGGATGAATTCGCGGGTTATGGGCATTGGGCGGGATTGGCCTTGAGCAAACTGCCCACTTACTTTGAAATCAAAAAACTTCCAAAGAGGGGAGACTGTACCCTTACGTTTTATTTCTTGACTGCAAGTTCGGATCAAGCTCCATTGTTCAGATGCACGGTCAACGGAAAAACCTTTGAACATCAGCTCAAAAATGGAAGTTTCAAAACCCCTGAAAATTTAAGACCTGAACTACAGAAGGTTTCGTTTAACATACCTCTTGAAATCCTAAGAACGGGCATCAATGAAGTAATGCTTCAAAATTTGACCGGAAAATGGTGTGCTTTTGATGCCATAGAATTTAAGGGACCCTCCGACTTGCAAATTTCGGAACCTGGTAACACTCTAATCCACTCAGCATTGTTTGCTGGTTTTGAATCTAAAAAAGAAAACTCATCTACCTTGCCTCTATTGGTCGATATACGACATAAAGGCAAAAAGGTTTCGGTCAAGGCAGTACTTGATGAAGTGGAGATAGTTCTGCCTATGGAAGAAGGTCATGCCATACTTGAATTCGAATTTCCGGCCGTTGAAAGCGAAAAAAAGTCAAGGCTTGAAATCTTTGTTAATGGCAAATTAAAATATTCCGATTACTTAAAAAGATCTCCCGAAAAAAATGTGCGTCCTTCTGATTACGTGGATCAATTTATGGGTACCAGCGGATCACGTTGGATGATCGCCCCCGGTCCCTGGATGCCAATGGCCATGATGAAAATTGCACCTGAAAACGAGGATAGTAAATGGAAGGCAGGTTACGATTATCAAATCGAGAACATCATGGGGTTCAGCCACATTCATGAATGGACAATGGCCGGTCTATTGATGATGCCATCCAATGGTCCTTTAAAAATACAACCCGGCCCGGAGATCAATCCTGATTTGGGATATAGGTCACGAATAGACAAAAAGTCTGAGGAGGCCGCAGTTGGCAAATATGGGGTAAATTTAACCGATTATGATATTGGCGTAGAACTAACGGCGACTACAAGAGCATCAATGCAACGGTATTCCTTGCCTTTAGATAAAGAAAACAGAGTCCTTATTGACCTTCATTTTCCCTCGGAATATGTTTGGGAACTCCGTGATGCAGAAATCAAAAAGATAAGCGATACAGAAATTGAAGGTTGGGCGGTTTCTCATTGTTCTTCTACTGGGTATCCCGGTGAACAAGACTATACTTTGTTCTTTGTGATCCAGTTAGATCAACCCATGAAAAACATGGGCGGTTGGGTTTTGGATAGGATCGTTGAAAATGCGGATGTTATCAATAAAAGGACCTATGAGCCTGTTTGGGGGCTTCAACGGGGATGGGAGGAGGAATCAAGTGGGTTCATTAATAGAGGTAACAAAGCCAATATCACCGATGCAGGGGCATTTATCAATTTTACCCAAGGCACAAAGGAAATAAAAATCCGAACCGGTATTTCGTTGGTAAGCACAGAACAGGCACGTATGAACCTAGAAGAGGAAATAGTTCAACCCTTTGGATGGGATTTTGAGGCTGTGGTGGAAAATCAAAAGAAAGCATGGGATGATATTTTGGAAAGGGTGGAAATAGTGACTCCAAATTATCTTCAAAAAGTAAAGTTCTATTCTAATTTTTACAGGGCCGTAAGCCCTAGAACTACCTGGAGCGATGTGAACGGAAAATGGGTAGATATGGACGAAAAAGTACAACAGACCAATCCGGACCGACCTATATATGGTAGCGATGCCTTTTGGGGGACCCATTGGAACCTGGTACAGTTCTATAACCTCATAATGCCCGAATATGCATCGAATTGGATCCATACTTTTATGGAAATGTATAATAAGGGAGGTTGGCTTCCAAGAGGCAACCCAGGAATGGAATATATTACGGTAATGCCTGGAGAAGCGGCCATTCCCTTAATGGTATCGGCCTATCAACATGGGATCCGGGATTATGATACCCATAAAATGATGAAGGCCATTTATCATCAACAAACCTCAATGCCCGAAACCTATGCTGGAGGTGGTCGAGTGGGAAATGAGAGTTACAACCATTATTTGGAAAAGGGTTACGTTCCCTTGAACAACGAAAATCAAAGTTATGTATCCAATACAATGGAATATGCTTATCAGGACTGGTGTGTGGCCCAATTGGCAAAATCTATGGAATTGGACTCAATTTATAAGCCCTTTATGAAACGTTCGGAAAACTGGCGAAATATTTTTGATAAAGAAACAGGATTTGTACGACCAAAAAATAAGGATGGCTCTTGGTATAAGGATTTTTCACCTTTTTATTCCCCTGGGTTTTGTGAATCAAACAGTTGGCAATATAGCTGGTATGTTCCTCAAAATCTTCCTGGATTGATCGGGCTTATGGGGAAAAAGAATTTTGTTGCAAAACTGAACGAAGCGATGGAGGCCTCTGAAAAAGTATATTTTAATGCACTGGGTGATGATTTTTCACGATACCCCATCAATCACGGGAATGAATCGAATATGCAGTCGTCCTATCTGTTTAACCATGCCGATGTACCTTGGCTCACCCAAAAATGGACCCGCGCCATTCAGGAAAAATATTATGGACTGGGACCACGTGACGCCTATCCTGGTGATGAAGACCAGGGCCAAATGAGTGCCTGGTATGTGATGAGTACTCTTGGACTATTTCAGATGGATGGTGGGGCAGCCACTAATCCCCATTACGAATTGGGGAGTCCTAGATTTGAAAAGGTGACCATTCATTTGAGCGATAAATATTATGATGGAAACACTTTTGTTATTGAAGCCAAAAATGCATCCCGAGATAATAAATATATTAATGCAGCCGAACTGAATGGAAAAAAATGGGATTCATGGAAGATTCCACAAAAAGAGATAATAAAGGGTGGGTTATTGATATTGGAAATGAAGGACGTTCCCAATAAGGAATTATTCAATAAGTAACAATGGATACCTCAGGTCCTATTATCAGTAAACTATGTTACAATTGAAGCTAACTTGGAGGAGATTTTTTTAAAAACCATTAGGTAATTGTTGAAATAATTTAGTTATATCGTCAGCAAATGGTTTAGGATGAATTGGCCAATACCGGACCGATATCTTAAGACAGGCCAAAAATCCGGTGCGTTCCAATCCCACATATACAATTGGGATAATAGAATAATATGATTAATTAAAATGAAAATATGAGTTTGAAAGACGAAAGTGCCATGAAGACCAATATGAAATATGTCTATTTGGTGACCTCGGTTGCCGCCTTGGGCGGGCTTTTATTTGGTTACGATACGGCTGTAATTGCAGGTGCAATAGGTTTCTTGCAAACCAAGTTTGAACTATCGTCTGCAATGACCGGTTGGGCGGCATCCAGTGCTATTTGGGGTTGTTTGTTCGGGGCCATGTTCGCCGGATATGCCAGTGACAAATTTGGAAGAAAAAAGGTGTTATTGGCAACCGCCATTCTTTTTTCGCTCTCAGCTATAGGATCGGCCCTCCCCAATACCCTTACGCAATTTGTTACGGCTAGATTCATAGGAGGATTGGGGGTGGGGGCGGCCTCCATGCTTTCACCTTTGTATATTTCCGAGATTGCTCCAGCCAAACTAAGGGGGATGCTGGTCTCATTATACCAATTGGCCATTGTACTGGGAATCAATTTTGTCTATTTCGTTAATCTCAAGATTGCCAACGTGGGAACCGAAGCCTGGAATATTGATATGGGATGGCGATATATGCTCGGTTCGGAGATGATACCCGCCCTTCTTTTTTTTATATTACTCTTTTTAGTGCCTGAAAGTCCACGCTGGCTTACATTAAACGGTAGGGAAGAAGAAGCTAACACTATTCTGGAAAAAGTAAATGGGAAAGAAAAGGGGAAACAAATCTTAAATGAAATCAAAGAAACCATCATAGCCGAAAAGGGAACTTTGAAAGAGTTGTTCGCGACAAAGTTGAGAAGGGCATTGATAATTGGTTTGGTCTTAGCTTTGTTCTCACAGATTACCGGTATTAATGCCATAATATATTATGCGCCCGAGATATTCAAGAATATTGGATTCGGTACCGATTCTGCCCTGCAGCAGACGGTAATTATTGGTTTTGTTAATACTGTTTTCACATTTGTGGCTATTTACTTTATTGACAGAATGGGAAGAAGGACCCTATTGCTGTGGGGGTTATCTGGAATGGTCATATGTCTATTCGGAACGGGAGTGGTGTTCTATTTTGGCTATAGTTCCAGTCTTTGGACCTTAATATTCATATTGGGATTTATAGCAAGTTTTGCCTCCTCCTTGGGACCGATACCATGGGTGATTATGTCAGAAATTTTCCCTACGAAAATCAGGGGAATGGCCATGTCCTTTGCGACCATGACCCTTTGGCTTGGGGTTGTGGCCATTACGCAGTTTACACCGATAATGCTCGATAATCTGGGCGGGGCGTATACCTTTTGGATCTTTATGGCCAATGCCGTTTTTCTTTTGGTTTTCGTATACAAAAGGGTCCCTGAAACCAAAGGAAGGACTTTGGAAGAAATTGAAAAAAGTTGGAACAATGAATAGGAAACGGACCTTTGAGGGGAAAACAAAAGCGCAAAATAACTTGGGATGAACAATCGTCAAACTAGGCTTGAATTAATCAATCATATATAATTAATTATTATTATGTCTTTTCTATTTCACCAAAAAACTCTATTAATAACCTTTTTATTTGGGATTATAATGACCAAAGCCCAAGCGGGTCCGGAAAACATCGCAGGTACGGCTACAGTTAAGGCAAGTACAAGCCTGAATTCCGATTTCGATATTGCAAATGTCATTGATGGCATGGCACGTTATACAAATATTGGTGAGTGGGCCTCTGACAGTAAGATGAATTTTTGGGGTGGTGTTAACTATCCATGGATGCAATTAGACTGGGACAGTCCACAGACCATAAATAAGATCGTTTTATTTGATAGGGCTACATTGCATTCCCATACGGCAGGAGGAACATTGTATTTTAGTGATGGTACAGAAATAAGTGTTACCGCTATTCCTAATGATGGAAGTCCGAAAACAGTGTCTTTTCCTGAAAAAAAAGTAGAATGGGTTAAGTTTATAGTTACGGATGGGGATGGGGACCATCTTGGCTTATCAGAAATAGAGGTGTTTCCTGCTCCAACGGATTACGAAGATTATGTTTCGTGGGTAGATCCTTATATTGAGACGACCAGGGGAAGGTATTTTTATTTTGTAACGGGAAGCCGTCCCTTTGGCATGATAAGCGCCGCCCCTATGACTCGCAATAAAAACCAAATGGGTGGGGGCTATAATTACAATACCACTGAAATATTAGGATTCCCCCAAGTACATGGTTGGATGCTTTCTGGGTTGGACCTTATGCCAACAACCGGTCAGGTCAATCCTTCATTGGGAGAACAGGGATGGAAATCGAACTTTTCACATGAAGATGAAGTTGTACAACCTGGATATCAAAAGATTTTCCTTGAAAAATATAACATATGGGTAGAGCAGACCGCTACGGACCGAGTAAGTTTTTATCGATTTAAATACACTAAAGACGCTATATCGAATGTATTGGTGAATCTAGGGGGATACATAGGCACTAGCACTATGACCGATGCCAAAGTCACTAAAATAGGAGATAACGAAATTCATGGATCTGTCAATACGATGGGCAGATTATGGGGTGGTCCGGATAATGTAACCTTGTTTTTTGTTATTCAATTTGATAAGCCTTTTGAAAAGCTAAACGGTTGGGTGGACCAAGATAAATACGAAGACATAGAACATTTAAAGGGTAGCTCTGAAAAAACTCCAAGAAGACCAGAAGGATGGACCTATTATGATGCCCCTACTTCAGGAGTCAGTGCGGTTTATAATATAAAAGAGGGTAGCGAACTACAAATGAAGATGTCCATTTCCTACACCAGTATTGCCAATGCCAAGAATAATTTAACACAGGAATGTGACCATTGGAATTTTGACCAAGTACGAAAAGAGGCGAAAGATGAATGGAACGATTGGTTGGGAAAAATTGATGTGAATGGCGGATCTGAACCTCAGAAGATTAAATTTTATACCGATTTATGGCATACGCTATTAGGGCGTCATAAAATAGATGACTATAGTGGCGATTATCCTGACTATACCCAGGGTGACAGAAAAGGATCGCACACCCTTAATGCCAAATTACAAGTTAGGACCATACCCAAAAAAGACAACGGAGTGCCTAAATTCCATATGTACAATTCAGATGCTTTTTGGCTCACCCAATGGAACTTGAACATACTTTGGGGGCTGGCATGGCCTGGAGTTTTGGATGACTTTTCTGCCTCCTTAGTGCAATATGCCGATAATGGTGGACTTTTACCAAGAGGACCCAATGCTGGAGGATATTCTTATATTATGACCGGATGTCCGGCAACTCCATTAATAGTTTCGGCATACACTAAGGGTGTATTAACTAAGGTTGGGAGTGAACATGCATATAAAGTCATGAAGACTAATCATATGCCCGGTGGAATGTTGGAAGCCGACGACCATTATATTGACAAGGGATACTTTGCGGGAAATGCGGGTAGGACATTGGAAGCTGCATTTCAAGATTGGTCTTTGGCCCAGATGGCCCAAGGGTTGAAGAAGAAAAATGATGCCAGCTATTTTTTGAAACGATCCGAAGGTTGGAAAAACTTATATAACAAGGAACAAAGTCTTATTTTTCCTAAGGACGAAAACGGAAAATGGTCTCACAGCGACCCGCTTAGCGGTAATGGGTGGGTCGAGGCCAACGCTTGGCAGGCTACATGGTCAGTTTCACACGACATCCAAGGATTATCTGCTTTAATGGGGGGTAATGACAAGCTGTTTGAAAAGCTGAATTTTGCTTTTGAACAAGCAGAACCTACAGACTTTGTATTTGCTTATGGTAACGGCTATGTAAGCTATGCCAATCAACCCGGCTGCTCCAATGCTCATGTATTTAATTATGCAGGCAAGCCATGGCTAAGCCAATATTGGGTGCGTAAAGTAAACGAACAAGCCTACGGAGCGATAACTCCTGACAAGGGCTATGGAGGCCATGATGAAGATCAGGGTCAAATGGGAGGGGTAAGCGCATTAATGTCTTTGGGACTATTCAGTTTAAGGGGGACTGCTACATTAAATCCCGTTTATGACATTACGAGCCCTGTTTTTGACGAAGTAGTAATTAAGCTAGATCAGAATTATTACCAGGGGAAGGAGTTTGTTATTAAAGCCTATAACAATTCCAAAGCTAATATGTATATACAAAAAGCTACCTTGAACGGCAAATTACATGATAATTTCTGGTTTGGCCATAAGGATTTTAGTAAGGGTGGTATTCTTGAAATATGGTTGGGACCACAACCGAATAAAACGTGGGGTGCTAAGGAATTACCAAATTGAACAGCCAGAATATTAATTTTTAATAATTCAAAATATTTTATGTTAATAATATTTTAAAAATTTGATGTTTGTCATAATTTTTTTATTATATTTGACTATGTCTATACATATGAACATTTTAAAGTAAAACTATAACATTGTCTGAGGTCATTCTCTTAAAAAGAGCTTGTCAGCCAGTCAATTTGATATTAATAAAAGATTGAAAAAAATTCCATTCTATCGCATACTCTTTAGCTTGGCAAAAAAAAGAATTTAATAAAAAATTGGGCACCAAAGAATCAATATTTTAAAAATCATACTTATTTTTTGTTAATATACTTTCAGATCTAGTAAATAACACATAAAGTTCATGGTTACAGATAATTTACATTTGTATAGCCCCTACTTCATTAGAATTGGATGATTTTTCTTTTTAAAAAATAAATCGATTATTACGCATATTTAAAGCCAATATTAATCTAAATCAAAACTTATGCAAAACCAAAACCAATTTAAAACCCAACCAATACTTGATGGGTAGCCCAAGCAAATAAAACCACTAAACTATTGAAAATAATGACTAATCAAACTAAAAATTATGAAATGTAAATTATTGCTACAAAGATGGCGGGTCCCTAGTTGTCCGCTTTGCACTTTTATGTTATTCCTATTTCTTTGTTCGGCACTTCAGGCGAATGAACCAGCACTATTAAACACTAATAGAACTGACCTAGGAGTGGCAAAAATTTTCAAGTCAATTCCTACAAGTATACCACAAGCAACAATTACAGGTACTGTGGTTGATGAAAACGGTGTACCCCTTCCAGGTGTCAGCGTATTGGAAAAAGGTACCACTAATGGTGTTGCTGCCGATTTTGACGGAAACTATAGTATAACAGTGGCTAGCGAGAACAGTGTTCTTGTTTTTTCATATATAGGATACTCGAGCAAGGAAGTAACGGTGGGAGCATCATCTACTATCGATTTGCAGATGGAATTGGATGCAAGTCAATTGGACGAAGTAATCGTGGTAGGGTATGGAACCCAAATAAAAGCAAAGGTTACCAATGCAGTTGTTCAGGTATCGGGTGAGACAATTAATAAATCACCTGCTGTTTCAATGGCGAATTCTCTTGCAGGTAGGATGTCCGGAGTTTTTATTACTCAGAATAGTTCAACACCAGGTAGGGATGATGCAACAATTCAGGTAAGAGGTACAAATACATATCGCAATAGTGGTGCGCTTATAGTCATAGACGGGGTTGCCAATGCAGATGGGATAGACAGATTGGATCCCAATGATATTGAGACGGTTACGGTATTAAAGGATGCCTCCGCTGCAATATACGGTGCGCAATCGGCCGGAGGTGTTATATTAATTACCACAAAAAGAGGTAAAACCGGGAAAATGGAGGTTGATTATTCTTCTTCATTGAGTTTCCAGAGCTTGGCAAAACAACGGGAATATGCAAATGCCGTGGATTACATGAATATTGTAAATTCAGCTGATGTGCTGAGTGGGAGGGACCTTTCGTTTCCTAATGAAATTATATCTGACTTTGAATCAGGGGCACGAAAATCTGAGGATTGGTTAGATGCTTTTTATGGTGGTAGATCTGCCTTACAAAAGAGACAGTCATTAACGATGTCTGGAGGATCAGAACGGATTAGGTACTTTACGTCTTTGGGAACTTCGTCTCAAGGAGGACTTTTGGTAGGAGACAATAAAACCAAAAACAGACAATACAATGTCAGGATGAATCTAGATGTTCAAGCTAGCGAAAACCTAGATCTTGGCTTGGATATAGCACTGCGTCAAAAAAATTCCCAATATCCTCAAGGAGGTGGTGCTGGAGGTAGTGGTAATACAAGCCCTCTTGTAGAAGCATTTGTTGATGGGGACACCCGTTACCCGACCCAAGGATGGTCCCATTTAAATCAGGCTGCCAGGGTCAGAGGTGTTGGTTATCAGAGAGAAGCAGACCATGTGTTGACATCCAGATTTACTTATAAATATAGAGTTCCAGGTGTGGAAGGTCTATCCTTGGAAGGCTTCGCAGCCTTTAATAGGACATGGCAATATGACAAGGCATTTAATTGGCCGTGGGATTATTGGGAGAAAAATATTGATGGTGAAATTATCAAGGTCAAGGCAAGAGATATAGATCCTGAAGGACTTACGGAAAGATTTGAGCAAGAAGAAGCCATAACATTGAATGCAAGAATTGCCTATACTACTACTTTTGGAGAGGATCATAGGCTAGATGCCTTTGTAGCCTATGAGCAGAGCGAAGGCAAAGGCAATTACTTTTGGACATCACGATTAGGATTTGATTCCAAATCCATTGACCAACTATTTGCGGGCAGCGAAGACACTGCAAATTTCCGGAACTTTGGTTCTGGAAGTGTAAATGCGAGAAGAAATTATTTTGGTCGCTTGTCCTATGATTATAAATCAAAATATCTGTTCGGATTTAATTTCAGGTATGACGGGTCTATAACCTTCCCAAAAGAATCGCGATTTGGTTTTTTCCCCGGTGTATCCGCGGGTTGGACAATTTCTGAGGAACCGTTTTTTAAGAATAATTTAATGAACCATTTGAAGTTGAGGGGATCTTGGGGA
>TARA_R110000868_G_scaffold198474_4_pt1 | contig 50152 bp, 41 predicted proteins | sample TARA_R110000868 | Tara Oceans TARA_R110000868 (sample SAMEA4397489) | marine metagenome | biome: Polar Biome; feature: [SRF] surface water layer (ENVO:00010504); material: water (ENVO:00002006), including particulate matter (ENVO:01000060) such as... | depth 5 m | reverse complement strand
GCGCCGGGTGCGCCCCTCGGTGCGCGGCACCCGGGTCAACATCCCCGACCGTCAGCTGGTCGATCAGATCTGCCTGAGCGAGCGGTCGATGTCGGAGATCCTGGAGCGGGCGAACTGGGCGCTGAGCGTTGCCGCGCGGCGCAGCTGCACCCAAGCCCTTGCCGAGGCGCTGGAGCGGATGATGGGGCCGGCGCGCGGGCAGGTGCTGGAGGTGGCGCACTTCGGAGACGGCCCGCAGTCGATCTGGGCCGCCTGAGGGCAAGGGAGACCGGGCGTGTCGCGAGATCGGCGCGCCCGGTCAGACCCCCGGGGGGTATCTGAAAATCTGGGCGAAGACACGTTGACCGGTATGATAACAGCTGTTTCCGTGCGCGCCGAATTGGAGAAAAAAGCCCATGGTGGAAGAGGTTAGGGGGGCGGAAAGGTGCGTTTTGCAAGGGTGTCGCAAGCTCCGCTGACCGACCGGAATCCGCCTCACTGGCCTTCGAGGGGCGCAACCGACAGTCGTTGCGGAATGCGATTGCAGCATTAAATCCAACCCGACCGGCTGCAAAGTGCGATGAAGTCAAACTTCGCTGCGCCTTCAACGCATGTCTGCCCCGCATTGCGGCGATTTATTGCTGCCTGGGTTATCTGGCGACCATGGCCAGTCCAACTGACCAGTCCACATCCATCATCCCGAACTCGCGCGCCGTGTTCAGTTGATCGCATAGCAAGTCTGCCAAGGGAATGAGCGGAACTGCCGTTCGCCTCTTTTTACGCGCGAGATCAAGATCCTTCAGAGGCAACTTCAAGGCCGATGGCGCGCCGGGTGCCTTTCCGCTCGCAATCGCGGCGCCGTAAGTTTGATATATCAGTGCGGCGAGTATCGTTTGACGCAACATGTCAAGAAACGGTGCCGGATCACCACCATGCGTGGAGATCATGGCAGCGCTTTCGGACATCGCCTCAATGACACCGCCATTCATGAGGTTGCCAGCGTCTTGGCTAGATGGGCGATATGGGGGCGAGTGGCATCGGGCACGCCCTTCCAAGAGCAGCGAGAATCGATTCTATCTGCTCCAGATCCGACACTGCACTGGCCGTGGCGAAGGTTGTGGATCGGTACGCTGACGGGGCCAGTCGGCAGCGAAATCCTTCTGCTGGTGCTGTGTTCCGCTGTACCTACGGCGCCCACTACTTATGTGCTGACCACCCAGATGCAGGGCGAGGGCCCCTTGATGTCGGGGGAGGTGACGGCGCAGACCCTCGCGCGCTGGTTACCTTGCTCTTGGTCTTGGCACAGTCGGTCTGACGCGCACCCTAAGCCTTCGAGCCTTCGCCGCCAGGGGTGTATTGCAGCATCGGGCGCTCGTACATCTCCCCAAGTCCGCCAAAAAACGGTCCCGCAAGTCGTGAGATCGGGTTCATCTTGGCTACGTCAATGCGGCGCCCGTCGAACACATGGTCGGAAAAGTGGAAGGCCAGGATCTCGCCGATATACAGCGTGTTGATGCCTTTGCCCAAGGGCACGGTCTGATCCAGACGACATTCCATCTGCACCGGCGACAGCGCTATGCGCGGCGCGCGGACATGGCGGCTTGGCAGGGTGGGGAGGTCAAGCGCATCGACCTCGCTTTCCTCGGGGGGAAAGTTCTGTGCCGATTGGCGGATCGCCTCCATGGCCTCAAGAGTGGCGACGTTAACGACGAACTCCCCAGTCTCAAGGATATTACGGGCGGTGTCCTTCATCTCGCCGTCGGTGCCTGCGCGCAGGGCTATGTTCACCGCCAGCATCGGCGGCGTGGTGGCCACATAGTTGTAGGAACTGAATGGCGCAAGGTTGACCTTGCCCGACGGCCCCACGGTGGAAATCCACGCAATCGGGCGGGGCACCACTGCTCCCACCAGCAGGCGGTAGGCGGTGGCCGGATCCATGTCGTGGGTGTCGAGGGTTTGGAACTCAGTCATTTGCCGTCTTTCTTCGGTTTGGAGGTAGGGAGGCGCGCCATGAGGGCGGTGCGCAGGCTCATCAGCACAAGGGCCAAAAGCAGCAGCAAAAGTACCACGCTGATCGGGCGTTCCCAGAAGATCGAGAACGATCCGCGAGACATCAAAAGCGCGCGTTTGAAGTGCTCTTCCATCATCGGGCCAAGGATAAAGCCCAACAGCAGCGGGGCAGGGGGATAGCCCAAATGGTTCATCACCAGACCGATCAGGCCAAAGCCCACCACCAGCGCGATGTCGAAAACCTGATAGTCGATCGAATAGACGCCGATGCAGATGAAGAACAACATGGCCGGGAACAGGATATTGTAGGGGATGCTGAGCATTTTGATCCAGACCCCGATCAGCGGTATATTCAGGACCAAAAGCAATACATTGCCGACCCAAAAGCTGCCGACAAGTCCCCAAAACATCTCGGGCTGGTCGGTCAGAAACCGTGGCCCAGGCACGATGCCGTGGATCATCATTGCGCCCAGCAGAAAGGCCATCAACGCATCGCCCGGGATGCCAAGGCTTAGGGTGGGAATAAAGGCCGCCTGCACCGCTGAGTTGTTGGCCGCCTCGGGCGCGGCGATACCCTCGATAGCGCCTTTGCCAAAGCGCTCGGGCGTCTTGGATTGGCGCTTTTCGACCGCGTAGGCCATGAAGGTCGCGACGGTCGCGCCCGAACCGGGCAGCGCGCCGATCACCGTGCCGATGGCCGTGCCGCGCAGGGTGGGTTTGACAATGGTGCGCCATTCGGCACGGGTGGGCATCATCGAGCGAAAGCTGATCTTGCCGGTCTGCGGCGTGCGCGACCCGCTGCCGCCGATGGAATTCAGGATCTCGGCCACGCCAAACAGCCCCATGGCGATCGGCACAAGGCTGATGCCGTCATAAAGCTCGATCCGGCCAAAGGTGAACCGCGACACGCCGGAATTAAGATCGGTGCCCACCAGCCCCAATGTCAAGCCAAGGGCCACCATAGCAAGGCTTTTGAATTGCGATCCGGTCGAGATCGTCGAGGCCAGCGCCAGGCCTAAGGCCATGATCAGGAAGTACTCGGCGGAGGAGAATGATAGCGCGGCGCTGGCGATCACTGGGGTAAAGCCCATCATCAGCACAATCGCGATGGTGCCACCGACAAAGGAACAGATCGTGGTGACAAAAAGCGCCAGCCCCGCGCGACCTTGCTGCGCCATCGGGTAGCCATCCAGCGCGGTCACGGCGGCGGTCACGGTGCCCGGCACGTTTAAAAGGATCGAGGCGGTCGAACTCCCGTACTGCGCGCCATAAAAGATCCCTGCCAGCATGATCATGGCGATGGTCGGATCAAGGTAATAGGTCAGCGGCAGGCACAGCGACACGGCTGCCAGCGCGCCGACGCCGGGCAACACGCCCACAAAGGTTCCCACGGTCACACCGATGAAACAAAACAGCAGCGCGTCCATCGACAGCGCGCGCTCGAAGCCCAAAAGGATATCAGAATACATGGGAGTGCCTCAGAAAGCCGAAAGCGGCAGGCCAAAGCCGCGGATGAACAGCAGATAGCCAATGACCGACAGGGCAACGGCGGTCAGCGCGGCACGCTTGGCGGTCATGGTGGCGTCGGCAAAGGCCCCTATCAGCACCAAAAGCACCGTGGCCGGGATCAGACCCAAGGGGCCTACGGTGGCGGCAAAGACCGCCATGCTCAGCGGTATCAGCACAAGCGGGCGCAGCGGCACATCCATGGCGGAGCGTCCGCCAAGGCGGCTCAGCTCCCAAAAGATGCCCAGCGACAACGCCGCAAGGCTCACGCCTACCGCCATTGGCAAAAAGCCTGGCCCCATGCGGCGCGGCGTGCCAACGCCGATCTGCTGTCCTGAGTAGGCGACGTAAAGCCCAAGTAGCAGCAGCGTTGTGGCTACGCCATATTCCCAAAGACCCGCCGGGCGGGTAGGGGAGGTGTCACTTTCGTGATCTGTCATACAAGACGTCCATTGCTTGTGGCGCAGACCGCCCTCTTTGCGGTCGTGCGTGGCGCGGCAGAGCACGCTGCCGCAATCGTGTCCCGTGGCCCCGCGGAGTCCTGTGCGTGGGGCCACGGGGCGCGGATCAGTTCTGCACGCCCGCTGAGGTCAGCAGATCCAGCATTCTGGTCGCTTCGCTTTTCAGGAAGGCCGCATATTCGGAATGATCCTTGTAGAATTCCAGCACGCCGCTTTTGCCAAGACGGTCCTTGATGCTGTCCTGCTCCAGCGCGGTGTGCAGCGCCGCGTCCAGCTTGGTCACCACATCATCGGGCGTGCCCGCAGGGGCCGAGATGCCGTACCACGTGCTCATCTGGAACTCGCCCAGTCCCAGCTCGGTCATGGTGGCGACATCGGGCAGCAGCGGTGCGCGGTTGGGGGCCGCGATGCCAAGGGCCACCAGATCGCCGCTTTCGATATGCGGTAGCATCGGCGGCAAGTTCAGGAACGCCATGTCGACGTTGCCCGCCAGCAGATCGACCACCGCAGGTGCCGATCCGCCATAGGGGATATGTACCATCTGGGTGTCGGTTTCCTGCATGAGCAAGACGCTGGACAGATGCGGCAGGCTACCATTGCCGACCGAGGCAAAGGCCAAGGTGTCGGGGGCTTGTTTCGCGGTGGCAACCAGATCCTCCAGTGATGTCATGCCCGATTTGCCCGAGACAACCAGCACGTTGGGTACGCTGGCGACCATGGCGACCGGGGCGAAATCCTCAAGACCCTTGTACTGCACATCTTGCAGCACGGGAGTGATGAAGTGGGTCGGCGCGCTGGCGATCAACAACGTGTAGCCATCGGGCTCGGCGCGCGCGACATGGGTTGCGGCTATCGCGGTCGCCGCACCGGGGCGATTTTCCACCACAACGGGCTGACCCAGTTGCTCGGTCAGGCTTTCGGCCAATGTCCGGGCGATCAGATCCGCCGAACCGCCCGCTGAATAGGGGTTCACCAGCGTGATCGGCTGCGAAGGATAGCCCTCGGCCAAGGAGCTGGTGCTGGTCACGGTCAACCCGAGCAGGGCAAAGGTCGCGCCGGCGGCTATGCGAAGATATGTCTGCGATTTCATAGTGTTCCTCCCTTAATGTTCCTCCAGGAAGAGTCTATAAGTGAAAAAGCTAGGTTTGTCACTTAAATAAGTGGGGAGCTCCTATTTCATTCGATAAGCGACATCTCAATGCGGACTTTATCGCCCCGGTAGATGCCATTGGCGACAAGGATCAGACTGCCGTCTTGATCGATAGCCAACCGCTGCACCAACACGATGGGATCGTTCAGCGAGATCCCCAGAAAGTTGGCGGTTTCGACGTCCGCGGTTGCCACCGACAAAATTTGCCGCGCGTCCTTCACCTTGACGCCGGGCAGGTCCGAAACCAAGCGCATGGCAGTGGTGGTGGTGTAGTTTTGCTCGGGAATCAGGGGTTGCAGCCGCTCGTCCACGTAAACATCGGCGACCAGAAAGGCGGCATCCTGACGGCGGTGCAGGCGGCGCAGGTGGCGATAAGATGGAGCGACGGTGCCATGGTCGAATTCTGTTTGAAGCAACGTCGCGCCGGGGCTGTCGGACAGCACCTCGATCTGAGCATCGGCGCGCGACATCAACAAGCCGTTCCAGTCTGTCTGCACCTCGCACCAAAGGTCGCGCTCGGGTTTGGCACGCACAAAGGTGCCCTTGGCGCGAAAGCGGTCGATCAGGCCTTCTTTCTCGATCTGATCCAGCGCCTGCCGGATCGTCATCGAGGCCACGCCGAATTCCTTAGCCAGTTGCTCGACTGTGGAAATGCGCGCGCCAATCGGCCAGTCGCCCCGCTCGATCCGGCCTCGAAACACCGATGCCAACTGGATGTAACGCGCCACGTTGCTTTTTTCGAGAAGGTCGGTCGGGCTGCTTTTGGCCATGGCTGGCTCCCTGTTCCGCGAGGGCGTTTTGCCCCTAAGCATGATTTTATAGCTTTATATCATTTTGACGGTGGAAAAGGGAATGCATGACTTTGGACCCGCCCTTAGACTCTGGCGGGCAGATCGCACAGCGCACCGGGCGCGTCGGGCAGATCGGCGGTGACCCCTTCGGGCAGTGGAATTTCATGGGCGTTCAAGGTCATGGCGACCATCGAATAATAGCCGACAACTGCGGTTAGTTCGACCACGCCAAGCTCGCCCCAACGGGTTCGCACCAGGTCATAGACCGCCTGTTCGGGCACGCCGCGCATCAGCAGTTGCGTTACGAAATCATAGATTTCGGCGGCGGCGTGATCCTCGCCGAACGCGGGCGGTTGCCCATGGCGCAGTGAGTCAATCACCGCTGGGTCCAGCGTGGTCTTGCGCGCGTCACGTTCGTGGATCGCCCATTCCAAAATGCTGCTCCAGCGGCGCGCGGTGATCAGGATCGCAAGCTCATTGAGTTGCGCGGGCAGGGTAGTGTCAAAGCGCAGCACCGAGCCAAGCTGTTGCCAGCGGTCGGCCAGTTCGGGGTTGTGCAATGCGGCGCGCAACGGCCCCACCAGCTCGCCCCGTTTGCCCGAGATGATCTTGTCAAAGACCGCTTTCTGGGCCTCGGTCATGGTGGCGTGGTCGGGGAAATGGATACGTCCCATAGTAGCTAGTCCTGTTCCGGTCGGGCAGCAAGGCGCTGCCGGATCTCGTCGGTGTGTTGGCCCAACAGCGGCGGCGGTCTGTCAAAACGCAGCGGCGCTTCGGCAAAGCGCATCGGCGAAATGACCTGAGGTACTGTGCCCGACAGCGGGTGCGGCAGATGGCGCAACATCTGACGGTGCTGTACCTGCGGTTCAGCCAGAACGCCGGGCACGGTGTTGATCGGCGCGCAAGGCACATTGACCGCCACTAGGGCGGCTCTCCACTCTGCCAGATCGCGGGTCATCAGCGTCTCGCAGATCATCGAATGCAGGGTGTCGAGGTTCTCGACCCGTGCGGCATTGGTGGCAAAGCGCGGGTCCGTGCTCCAATCGGGATGGCCGATGGTGGTAGCAAAGCGTTGGAATTGCGCGTCGTTGCCCACGGCAATCACGATATGGCCGTCGCGCACCGGGAAAATATCCTGTGGTTGGATATTGGGGTGTTTATTGCCCGTACGGGTGGGGGTCTGACCCGATACAAGATGGTTCATCGCCTGGTTGGCTAGCATTGCGGTGGCCACATCCAGCATCGCCAGATCAATCGTGTCGCCGCGTCCGGTCTCGGAGCGGCGTGCCAAGGCCGCCAGCACCGCTACGGTGGCATACATGCCCGTCATGATGTCGATCACCGGCACTCCCACCTTTTGCGGCCCGGCCCCTGGCGCGCCATCGGGCGCGCCAGTTACTGACAACAGCCCTCCCATGGCTTGAATCATGAAATCATAGGCCGCATCCTGCGCCATAGGCCCGTCTTGGCCAAAGCCGGTGATCGAGCAATAGATCAGCCGCGGATTGATCGCGCGCAGCGAGGCTTCGTCTAGGCCATATCGTTTGAGGGTACCGACTTTGAAGTTCTCAAGCACGATGTCGCACTCGCGGGCCAGATCCCGGATCATCTCTTGGCCTTCAGGGCTGGCGATATCGACCTCGATCGATTTCTTGCCCCGATTGACCGACAGGTAGTAGCCCGACTCTTGTGTCGGCTCTCCGTCGATGCCCGTCATGAACGGCGGCCCCCAGCGACGGGTATCGTCGCCCACGCCTGCGCGTTCTATCTTGAGCACCTCGGCTCCTAGGTCGGCGAGAATTTGGCCCGACCATGGGCCGGCCATGATGCGGCTGAGGTCCAGCACCCGAACGTGAGAAAGAGGTCCGCTCATGGGGTTTCCTTTGCAAAAGTCAGTTGGCCTGCGGTCAGACTTGTATCGGAGCCGCCGTCGTCGCGCACGGCCGTGGCCCGCACAGATGGGCGAGCCTCCCATGTGGCAGCGACTTGGGCGAGGCGCGGAAAGGCGCAGCGCCAGTTGCAATCGGGCCAGCGGAAATCAAGCTGCCCAAGGTAGCAGACCAGCGCCACATGCCCCGCGCCAAAGTCCAAATCGGCGAGCGGTTGCGCCTCGCCCTCAAGCGTGGCCATCACTGCGCGAATTTTGGTCCGATAGCTATCGGTCAGTGGCTGCCACGGACCCGAGGGCCGCGTCAGTTCGGTGCGCCACGCCAGCAGGATTTCGGTCGCGCCATCGGCCAGCGCTTGCCAGCGCCGCGCCTGAACGCTGTCGGCCAACAAAGTGCCGTCTTTATCCAGCCAAGTGCAAATCACGCGACTGTCGAACAACACGCCTTCCTCGGTGACCAGCGCCGGGATCTTGCCCAACGGATTGTCCCGCAGGATTTCGGGGTTGGGAGGCTCATGGGCGGAGACGACCGTGCGTACCTGCGTCACCTCGGACAGCCGCCCAGTTTCGTGCAGCGTGATCATGACCTTGCGCACGTAAGGAGAGCGTGGAGACCAATGCAGTTTCATCTGGCAACCCCTTTCAAAAAGGTGGCGACGACGGGGCCGGCGGTCTCAGGGCGCTCAAAGCAGGGCACATGGCCTGCCTCGGGGATGCCTTGAAACTGGGCGCCTATGTCGTCGGCGATTTCCTGCATGGTCTTCCCGATAGCCCCGTCACACAGCCCCGCCACCAGCAGCACCGGCAGCGACAGTGTCGGCAACACATGTGCGTAGTCGTAGGTTTGCAAGGCGGTGGCGCAGGCCTCGAAGCCTGCAAAGGAGGTGCCCGCGATCATCGCTCTCAGGCCCTCAGCGGTGCCGGGGTCGGTCTCGGGCGTGGTTAGCCAGCGTTTGGCGGTGATTTCGGCGTAGCCCGACATGCCGCCTTCACGCGCTTCGGCGATGCGTGCGCCCCATGTTTCCTTGGCGGTGGCGGCGGCGCGGGCCAAGCCATCCATCAGCACTAATGCACGGAACCGCTCAGGCGCTTTTTCATAGGCGGCCAGCGTGGTCGGTACGCCCATGGAAAGACCCATGCACACGGCGCGCGATGCCCCGGCCATATCCATCACCGCGAGCAGGTCTTCAGACAAAAGGTCGAAATCCACGGCACCGCTTGGCGCGTCCGATTCACCGTGCCCGCGCTGATCATAGCGAAGCAGGTTCCAGCCCTGAAAGGCGGGTAGCATCTGCTGCCAGATCGACAAATCGGTGACCAGCGAATTGGACATCACCAGCCACGGCGCATGCTCACCCACGAGATCGATCTGAATGTTCAGTGTCGTGCCGTTGATCGGGTAGCGGGTCATCAGCGGCCTTTCCAGACGGGTTTGCGCTTTTCGACCACGGCGGCGGTGGCTTCGCGGGCGTCTTCGGTTCTCATCAACTGCGTGCTGAACTGCTGTTCGATGCGATAGCCTTCGTCGACGGGCAGAAACTCGATCTGATTTAGCGACTGCTTGCCGATACGCAGGCCAAGTGGCGATTTCTCAGCAATTTTGGCGGCCAGGGCGCGGGCCTGCGGCAGCAGCTCGTTGGGGGCGTAAAGGTCCTGAATAAAGCCAAAATGATGCGCTTCGGTGGCGCTGATAGGCTCTCCGGTAAAGAACATCTTGCGCAGCAAGCCTTGGGGCAGATGGCGGCCCATATGCGCCGCCCCTCCACAGCGGCCCACGTTGATCTCAGGCGTGCCAAAGGTGGCGGTAGTCGCGGCCAACCGTATGTCACAGACCGAGGCCAAGACCGTACCGGCCCCAAGCGCAGGCCCGTTCACGGCGGCGACAGTCGGCAGCGCACAGTCGCGGATCGACGTAAAGCAGCGGCGTACGACGCGTGCGCGGGAGGGGTCGTCTGCAACGGTGGCCGCAAGAAATTCCTTGAGGTCAAGGCCCGCACAAAAAGCGCGCGATCCGGCTCCGGTGAACAGGATGCAGTTAATGCCCTCCCAAGTGTCGGCGGCGTCAAAGGCTGCGCCGATCTCGGCGTAATTGGCTAAGGTGATAGCGTTCACCGGCGGCACGTCGATGGTGATCTCGGCCACTTTGCCGTCAAAGCTGATGTCGATGCCCATGGGGAAAGTCCTTTTCGTCACGTGTTTTAGGCGGAGCGCGCGAGGTCGCGCAGGGCCGCAGTGATGTCTGCGGGAGTGAAGCCAGGACCAATTGCGCGAGCGAGCGCGGTTTGGTCTTGGTGCAAGGCGCAGGCGTCTTGCTGGGCGGCCCACCACAGCGGCCCCCCGATCCAGCGCGGAAAGCCATAGCCATTGGTCAGCACCACATCGATGTCGCTGGCGCGTTGCGCAACGCCTTCGGCCAGCAGCAGACCCGCCTCGTTGACCATAGCGATCAGTAATTGCCTCTGGATGGTCGCGGGGTCCGCCGCGACGGGGCTAATTCCGGCGTCGTGGCGGGCGCTCTCGATGATCTCTTGCGTGGCAGGTGATGGCAGCGCGGCTCCCTCGGGGTAGTCGTACCAGCCCGCAGAAGTCTTGCGGCCCAGCCGACCGGCCTCGCACAAAGTGTCGGGGATCGGCACGTAGCGCGCCCGAGGGTCGCGGGTCGCTGCTTGCCGTTTGCGCATGGCCCACGCAATGTCTAATCCGCTGAGGTCGGCGACCGCAAAAGGCCCCATGGCAAAGCCAAACCGGGTCACGGCAGCGTCGATGTCCTGCGGGTCGGTACCGTCCAGCACCAGAAGCTCGGCGCGGCGGCGATAGGCAGAATAGATGCGGTTGCCAATGAACCCCTCGGCGACCCTAGCCACCACGGGCTGTTTACCTAGGGTTTTCGCCAAGGCCAGCCCGGTGACGAGCGTGACATCATTGGTGGCCTTAGCGCGGACCACTTCCAAAAGACGCATGACATCGGCGGGCGAGAAGAAATGCAGCCCCAGCACCCGGGAGCGTCCTGGCAGATCGGCCACCAGAGCGTCAATATCTAGGTACGAAGTGTTGGTGCCGATCACCACTTCGGGCGGCAACAGCGCATCGAGCTGCGCCAACAGTGGCTGCTTGACCGAGGTCTCTTCAAACACCGCTTCGATCGCCAGATCGGTGTCTTGCAGGTCGGCGAGTCCTGTGGTGCCGGTCAGCGCCGCCAATTGGCTGGCTAAGGTGGCAGCATCGATCCGCCCCTGGTCACAGCGTGCCTGAAGCGCGTGGCGCAGACTGTCAAGCGCGCGAACCAGAGAAACCGCGTCACGCTCGACGAGGATGACCGTCAGCCCGGCCGCGAGGCAGGCGCGGGCGATCCCTTGACCCATGGTGCCACCCCCTACGACACCCACGGCGGTCACCGGACGGGGTGTGGCGGACAGCCAGTCGACACTGGCGGCGCGGCGTTCAGCAAAGAACAGATGGCGCAGAGCGCTAGCGTCCTCGGCCAGCCGTAGCTGTTGGAAACTGGCACGTTCGTCCGCCAAAGTGGCTGTGACATCGGGCAGGTTCGAGGCCATCACAAGGCGGATCGCTTCCGCCACGTTGGGGCGATTGCGCCCCTTTTTCATTAGCTTCGCTGACAAGGTCGCCAGCACTTGTGGGTCGTCCTGTGGAATCGTCAATTGCGCGGCGCGGCGTTTGCCTGCGCCTTGGTCAAGATAGCGCAGCGCGGCGTCCAGCAGATCATCCGTGGTCACGGCGTCAACCAAGCCGATCTCAAGCGCGCGCTTGGCTGAAATGCGGGTCGAGCCGCAGACCATCTCAAGCGCGATCTCGCGGCCGACCAGTCGCGGCAGGCGTTGCGTTCCGCCCGCCCCGGGAACCATGCCAAGCGAAACCTCGGGCAGGCCCAGTTTGGCCTCGGGCGTGGCGATGCGATGATCGCATCCTAGCGCCAGTTCCAGCCCGCCGCCAAGCGCGACTCCGTGGATTGCGGCGATCACCGGAAAGGGCGCGGCCTCGATCGCGGCGATCACGTCGGGCAGTTCGGGATAGACCAAGGGCGCGCTGAATTCGCGCAGGTCCGACCCGGCCACGAAGCTGCGCCCGGACCCGATCAACACCGCGCCGTGCAGGCCGCTAGGTGCGTCTTGCAGCGCCGCCACCAGCCCCCGCCGCACAGCATGCGACCCGGCGTTCACCGGCGGGTTGTCGATGGTCAGAAACAGCACATTCGCGCGTACAGCGCGATGCACAGTGCCAAAAGCCGTCGGAGCATGAGGGGTCATGGGCGGGTCCTTTTGCAAAATCCAAGAGGCTGTGGGCACAGGGCGATGCCGTGTCGCACAGACAGGCCCACCTGCAGGTCGTATGTGTTGGAAAGAGGCAGGCGGTGTCCATAAGCCACACAGTGTCAGATACTTAGGCCAGTTTTGGCGCAGATAGTCCGGACGGGGCTGTGGGCAGGTGCGGTCTGCAGGCCAGAGGCAGTTGATGGGTCATGGTATCCTCTCCCGGTCAACGTGGGCCGCGGTGGCGGCGGGGCAAATTCTCTCCGCAAATGGCCATAAACCACATTAAGCTATATTACTAGCTTTTATATTCGGGCCGAGGCGAAGAAATGCTTGTTTGGCCGCAGTCCGCACACCGCGCGCAGAACACCACGCATTACCGCAATAGGTTGCGCCAAGGCTCTGCGACCAGCGGACTGAGTGACCGCATCTATACCGCGGCCTAGCCTCGTGCTCACACCTAACCTGAGTATTTGATGACAGGCGACCGCCTGATGATGACCGTTCTGTTCGACGGAGATTGCGTCCTTTGCTCCCCGCGGCTGGGCTTTGTGCCGCGCCACGAACGGTGGCCCGCGACGCAGTTTGCCTCGACCGGAAATCCCTGGGGGCAGCCCATGGCGCGGGTGCATGGCATCGACCATGAGGCGTTGGACCTTAGTTATGTGGCTAGTTGCGGCGACGCGGCATACCCCTCTCGGACGCCTAGTTGGCGCTGCTCGCAAGCCTGCGCGCGCTGTGGCACTGACTGCGTGTGTTGGAGCAGGTAGAGCCTGCTTTGCGCGATGCTGTCTATGATTGGATGGCGCGAAACCGTCTGTGGTTATTCGGGACGCACCCGGCTTCCTATCTGCCGACCCCAGAACGAAGTGCAAGGTCTCAGGACCTTTAGGGCTGTGACCGCCCAGAAGCATCTTGCGGTTGCGCGGCAGGGGAGGGGCTATATTGTGCTGTCTATAGATGGACCTTCGCTGACTAGGGAAGGCGGTCGGAATGTACACGGTGAGTTTCCATCCTGGGGAGAGTGATGACGGCCGAGGCCGTGTGAAAACTCGGCCATGCACGATCGACCTCGAAACGGTGTTCCCCCAACGGAACAATGTCAGTATTTCGTTCTGACACGGGCCGCCGCATACGGGCGCCTCAGGAAACTGTTCCCGCCAGATTCTCGAAATTGGAGTTTTCACACAGCCGCGGCCCTATCAGGACCTTCGCCCAGATCGTCTACGCTGCACCCCAGCTTCCCGAAAGCAGACGCTGCTTCCTCGAGAGTGGGTTGGAACCACACGTTCGTGCTAACCACGCTGTTCCAACCTGAAGCGTAGTAAGTTCGGCAGGGCCAGATCCATTTAGGGTTGTGACCAAGTTCGAAATAAGGAACGCTCAGGTTAGTTCATGTTCGACACGAGGCACCAAATTGAATTTGCAAGAAGAAGTGGCGAAAATTGTCCTCGTCATCGAAAACGGACAGCCAGTTCCAGCACTTGCGTTGAGCGAGCTTCTTGCTGCTCTCGCACGAGACTACCGCAAGCAAAACCGCGCCAGAACACTGGTAGTCGCACGTGTAGAAGATGGTTCAATCTGGATCACCCTTCTTGATATGGCTCAAGCGGCATTACCTTATGCCAAGGGTGCCGTCGAAGCTGCTAAGGGGAGCAAAGCAATCATTGATTTTGGCAAGAGCCTTGTCGGATTACTAAAGGCAAAAAAGAGCGATCAAGCCTCAGCCGAACAACTTAAATCAAAAGCCCCAGAGCGATCCATTGAGAAATTGGTTAAGCTTGCGGTAGATGCAAATTGCAACGTGCGGCTCCGGTAGGTTGAAGCCGACGGGAGCTGCCTTGAAGTTGAAGTCACACGTTCGGAAGCAGTGGCAATCCAAGAGAGCGAGCGCGATGAGAAGGAGGCAAGGACGCTCACGCATTCGAGCATAACACATGAAAGAGACCCGCACGCAAAACGCGCCGCAGAAATCGCTGACGAATTCGTACGGCTGCAGATAGCGGAAGAGACGTCGGTCAATGACGCTCTACAAATCATCCTCGGGATAATCAAACGGTCCGGCGACGTCGAATTACTCAGGTCCCTCGCCGTGGAATTAGAGGGGCGCGGTTACGAAAAATTAGCGGCAAAAATCAGAGAGAACTGATACATTGACTGTTACGGAACGGCCCACACCGGACATTCGAACACGGTCCGCGGAACGACCGGTTCTAACCTACATCGGCCATCGATGCGGGGCGCAGCGGGTGATCGCTACCTGTCCGAAGCTTCCCTCAGTTGTTGCCGCAGTGTTGCAACACGCATCGACGAGAAGGGTAGAAGCGGGCGGTGATCTATGGCTTGACGAGTCTGGGGTGCGAGCTTGTGTGACTATGGCAGGGCATCGGCGTTTAAGAGATACGTCTGCGTCGGCCAAAGCACGTGATGCCGACTACCTTTAACATCTGAAATCGTACAGTTGTTTCGGTTGAGACGACGAATGCCGTCGCTGTCAATAAGGGTGATTGAATTCTCGCTCATTGTGCCGATGCAGGTCCAATGGTCGTACCTCCCCCCGAGGCCTAGAATAACTGAACCTGGCCCATGTTCGTCCAAGTGCGTAGATGTCGCTTTCCAGAAGTGCTGAAGCCCATCGGGCGCTCGGCGGAAAGCAAGTTGACGGCAAAGGCGATGGCCACGCCTGGTTCCTAGAAAGTCACTGGCCGCATCGATCAAACGGCCCAGCGGCTGAATCGTCATTCCACTACAAAGAGCATCCTCCAGCCGCCGCTCCTCTCCTAACTTGGCAATCAGCTGACGGAACAGCTCTCTCTCCTCGTCACCATCCAATCGTGTAGGTGTCAAGTTTCTTACCGAGTTGACGACTGCATAAACGCCGCAGAGACCATCGAGATTTCCCTGAATTCTGGCCCGTGGCAAAGACTTATATGGCATGCCTATATCCAATGAAACCTATGACGCGCATCTTAGCGCATGCGGCAAGATGCGAGCAATCGTAGACTCTACTGCCCATTCTGACTGGCTACCCTGCGCCTGCCGCCAGGTCTCATCCACGCAGCGACGTTGGCATAGACCCGAGCTCACGAATGGGTAGGCTCGCCTATCGGGGAAAATTGTTCCGGAGCCAGCCCTGTTCGATCAAGTTTTACAAAGTCGGCCCTCGGCTGACATTCGAACCTGGCTCTTGGCATGTCCGGTCTCAGTCCAACTCGGCATTTATCGCAGGCGCGCTGAAGCCATTCTTGCGAGAGCGAAGGCCTTCCAGACAGCGGATCATTGGGCCTGCAGAGATGGCTGACCTGCTCGAGACATCGCGCCGACCTAAGCGACCTCAAGGACTACCTATTCTCTCGCAGACAAGCACAGGTGCGTTCGGTGATGGACTGGTCGTTGTTCCGAACAAGTGGCTGAAGCATCTCGCCGGAAGACACTCTCAATACTCAGGTGGAACCATGAATGGTCTATACCAACACGCGCCCAACCGGTGAGTGGAGCGGACACTCAATTCAAATCGGACACCTCACCAATCGAGCGCATTTTTAATCACCCCGAGAAGAGCGATATTTTTGAGCTTAAGCGCTATAGAGGAAGATTGGTCAATTGCTCCCCTTTGATGAAGAGCGTCATTGTAAATTACCCCGAGCAGATAGCAGCTTTCCGGCACCTGCACTCCTGCCGCTTCACAGAATCTCAGCTTATTTGCGGTCCCGTGCGTGTTGATAAACTCGTCTCGCTCTTCTTCTCCACTCAGCTTGCAATAGGCAATTCTTTCTATCTCTATCCGCACATGCGCACACACTGCAAAAGGGTCATACTCCTCGGCCTCACTCGAGCACTTCCCCCACTCCTCTCGCAGAAAGTCGTAGAACGAATGGTTTCTTCCATGGGCCTTCGGAAGGCCGAAGGTGTCGTTAAACAATTCCGATAGATTCTTTTCATCAGGATGATAGTGCAGAAAATACTTCTCAAGATCCTCCTTCCATGCAGGATCTTCTCTATCGCCCACGACCTTTTTCATGGTATTCGAGACTTTTTGAGAGCCGTTCTGCAAGTAAATTGTCTTCTGCTTTCTGAGGGCGTACCCTTTAAAGAAGGCGGGATCGAGGTGGGTCAGGAGACAAATGAAAACCTTCCTGCCTTCCCCTTTGTACAAATCAATCATCTTGCTCAAGAAGTACTGAGCGACCATTATATTGGCATCGTCTAGGTAATCAAAAACTTCATCTATTACGATGATGCACGGCTTCTTCGACACAACTTGCCTAGCACGTAGCATGTTGCAGCCAAAGTACAGAAGGTCTCTCTGGCCATTCGATAGCGCATTGGCCTCCGGGAACTCGACAACGACTCGTCCCTTCCTCTCCTTAACCTGGGCGCCAACCCAAGCATTATTGATATCTGATATAAACGCCTTCGCGGCGGATAGGCTTGCTTGATAAGCTCCATATTCGAGCCATTTCTTGAAGTTTGCGCGATTTTCTTTACATAAATCGGCTGCTTGATAGCAAATAAACACTCTGTCCAGCCAAGTTTCGACGCCTTGGATGTTTTGGGTAATATGCATAACCGCAGAGATGTGCTCGCTTTCCTCAATTTCCTCCGAGAACTTCCCCTCGGCCTTCTCGCTTATGTCGATTTTTGTGCCAGACGCACCCGCAGCGAAACTGATTATATCATTAAATAATTTCCGGGGCTTGACTTGAGTCAATTTATCTATCGAGGAGATACTTGCAAGCAGCGACCGCCGAATATCCGGCGCTTCGCATTTCTTTGTAAAGTTCGGTACGACCTTTGCGTTTTGACCAAGCTGTGCTTTGTGTGCCTTGAGATCAAAGGCAAGGTCCTCCTTCGATTTTGAAACACCAAGATCGAGACTCGGAATCTCCATGTATGGCTTGGGAATAGGAACGCCATTTATTCTAGGAACCTTGGCTTTGGGGGTGAGGCCAGATTTTACCACATGAACGTCGAAGGTATCAGTGATCTCGTTCTTATTTGCGTCTGCAATGAGCCAGCTACCATCAACGCATATGCTAAACTCCGAAGGATCAGCGCGAAGTGTGCTGTGCTTCTGCTCTTCACTTGCGTTCAGCTTCCTTCCTGTCGCGCATTGAAATGCAGTGGATATACTACTTTTACCAAAACCATTGGGCGCAACAAGAATATTTGCGCAGTTAGGCCTGATATTAAAAGGGAGTGTGATGTCCAGAAAGCCTCTGATATTTTTTATCTTAATTTCAGAAATCACCACGGTAAACTGCTCCATACTTTGAAACGCGATGGATTTTGTAAGTTGTCTCTGCCTGGTCTGGTGATACAGTCAGATATTCCGAACCAAATCCAGCATCAGCGAGATAGTTAGAAATGAATAATATACAGGATAAGTTTGAGAAATTTCAATCTGATCGGCAGTTGAATACCTGGTTGCCGGTTGCGATGTTGCGTTGCGGTCACTCGACTTCCATCCATAGCAGTGCGTCCAAGGTCAAATTTTTCCCGTGCGGATGCTGGGAACTTCATCAATCCTGACGCGAACTCCCGCGACTTTGCACATGATATCGGGCATAGCGGTCATTTGTGGGTCACGCAGCGAACGGCAGCTCCCCGCCCTTAGTTTTGGTCGACATGTAGGGCAGGGCGTCGACCATCGCTGCGCATCACATCAATGAGCGATTGCCACCGAGTTTAGTGACCGGAAATGCTATCTCCTGATTGACACCGAGTTGCAGCAGTCAAGAGCAATCAATCTTTTGCTTGTCCTGACGTTTGCTTCAAGGCAGTGTTTCTTTCACATTTATAAGGATTTAAAATGCGGAAAGTTACCGTCTTTGCAGCGTGTCTTTTGTTTATACCCGCATGCAGCACCGACCTCAGCAGCCAAGGCTTCACCGTTAGGCAGGTTTCACTAGCGGCTGCTGAGAAGTGTCTTTTTCTGGGACCTGTTGCTGGGTCTGAGTATTTCGGATGGTCCATCGCTGGTGATGCCCAGAGCGCTTTAAACAAAGTTCGCAACACAGTAGCTCAACGCGGTGGAAATGCGTTCGTATTGACGCAAACAGTTTCAGATATTGACGGAACCGTAAGTCACGCCGACGCCTATAAATGCCCATGAAAGGCCGCGCATAATGCTTCGACTCTTGCGCCGTCTCTTCACCAATCCCCGAAATTCTGACCCCCGAAAGCAGGGCAGAGAGTTTGATCCTTCGGTGACGCCGCAAATTCCGCCACGCCGCCCGTGGACAGAACAGCACACGCCAAGCGGCATTCCAGGTAGCGAAGTCCTCAAAGGCAAATGCTACGTCATTGATGGTGACACAATTGTCATCGGCAAAACCCACATCCGGCTCGCCGGTATCGATGCACCTGAACTGAACCATCCTTGGGGAAAGAAAGCCAAATTCGCTATGGTCACTTTGTGCAGAGGACAAGTGATCACCGCCAATGTTCAGGAGGGACTGAGCTACGACCGAGTTGTCGCTAGGTGTACTTTAGCGGATGGAACCGACCTCGCAGCAGCGCTTGTTGAACAAGGGCTCGCACTGGACTGGGCCAAATTTTCAGGGGGAGCTTACCGACACCTCGAACCGGAAGGTGTTCGGAAAAAGCTCTGGAGGGTGGCAGCAAAGCATCAGGGACGCATGAAGTTTACGGAAAGGTAATGTGCTGAAGCATTCAAGCTGAATCCCGCGTGATTGGGGATGCGCTAGCTTCAATCTAAACTTGCCGGGGGCAAGCGTGGGCTTTGCAGTTGCGGCATATGACACGAAGGGCGGATTGCGGACGTTCGCTGCGATCTTCACCAAGGTCAGCAATGCGGGACAAAGCCGCCAATGCTCGTTAGTGTGTCCGCAGGAAGATTGCAGAATGTGGCTTAAAGCGAGGCAGGAGTTTAACAATGCAAAATCCAGTGAACCTAGGATTACAGTCTTTCCCGAGTAAGGCAGCTGCCGAAGCGCATGTCCGCGCGATTAAGGATGCCTACGAGCCAGGATCGTTTCTGTCCGATGAGGATGCGGAAGTTGTGCTCGCCGCTCTTCAAAGGCATCCGGATTGCGCATCCAAGACAGGATGCGGCGTCCGAAGGATCGGCGTCTTCGCGAATGGAAAGACTCTGAGTGGAAGGGGATTTGGAGTTGAGCGCGTCGATGGCACGATCGCGAGGTTCAGCTATAAGGTTTGTTTCGCTGCCAAGAATAGAAGCCACGCCGACCGGGTGCGAGAAGCCTTCCGTAATGCCGTTCGACCATTTATATTTCGGTGGCGAGAAAATGTGTTCCAGAAAAACGGAGGCCTTGTCCGATGCGATATATCGGGCGCTCTCGTCGAAGTAGGCAACTGCCATGTAGACCATTTGGATCCTCCATTTGAAGCGATCCTGAAGGGCTTCCTCTCCAACGAAGGTCTTCACGATAAGCAGGTGGATATTTCAATCACAGACGAGCAACCAGTGGAGGCCGTTCTTTCAAACGAGGGCTTGGCAAGGCGATGGGTGAGCTATCACAATGCAAGGGTAAAGCTTCGGATACTTTCCCCCGAGGCTCATCGGCAGCATCATGACCTTGTGTAGCATGAAAGATGAGCAGCAAGTACAAGCGTAGCGCCACCAACAAAAACAGTGTCGATCATATCATCGCTCACCTATCAAATCTGCCTGCAAAAGGCAGCTATGGGCGGAAAGCGGACTTGCGGCGGCGCCGCAGTGCGACCGCGGCACACTTACCGGAGCGGATGTTCGATCAGGCGCCAAACCTTGAACTCGGCCGGCGGTCACGTTGGACGGATTCCTAAAGTTACTACTGCTCTGCACGCATATCGACGTCGAGCGTCTTGCCAGATTCACTTCCGAGCGTCCCCTTACCGGCGCTTCCAGCTGAGTACCTCTGCAAAGCGATCCGCAAGCTGCCTTCCATACTTTCAGTGTTATCAAAAAGAGCACAGGTAGGTCCGGGTTGGACTGGCAAAACGTCGACATTCTAAGGCTAACAACATGAAACCATCGCAAAAAATACCTTACGCTCGAACACCGATTCGCAAGCGAACCAACGCGACTGAACGAAAAGGCGTCAATTATATACGCGACCTCGTTGACGATGCGAACTGCGTCTTTCGGGAGGTCGACCGCGCCGGTGACTACGGCCACGACGCATTTGTGCTCTTGGTCGACGGAGAGGCGGTAACTTCTGTAGAGGTTGCTTTGCAGATAAAGGCTGGCCGTTCATTCTGCCGAAAAGACAGCTGCCGTTTCTCAGCCACCCCAGCCCAACTTGGCTTCTGGGCTAATCATGGCCTAACGACTTTGGGCGTCGTGTACGATCCGGACGCCAACTGCGCGTGGTGGATTGATCTTACGGAAGCAGCGAAAGAACGTCGCCAGGCCATCGGCAACCAGACGATCATTATCCCGAAAGAACTCTGGAACCGCTTTGATGAGCACGGTTTCCAGAACGTACTTATTCCCGGACTGCTTGGGAGCGTGCCGCGGTTGAGTCTTGCTGCAGCAGTAGAATGGTGCAATTCACACGACTTCAATACGCATAATTTAGGCGCTCGAGTGCTGATTACCCGTCATAGGGAATCGGCCTTAGCTTGGGAGACAGTTTTCAGCCATTTCCGCCAGCGCGGTGCTGACTCGTCCTTCGAGATCATACGCGGATTGATCCGAATAATGGGTCATACAGACGAAGGCTACTATGGCAACGAGGTGCCCTGGGATATTCGCACTCGTTTTCAACAAGAAGTTATGCGATTTGGCAAAGACGAATTCGTGGAACTGCTGAAGATCGTGGAAGATGGCGATTTCGAACGGGGCGGTATCGGATGGGGGATACTCGCACTTATCCCCCCGCACCCGGAAGGTATTAAATTACTGAACGACATAGCAGCCGATGACGATATAGGCGAACTGGTGAGATATAATGCGGAATCTTTACTCATGATTCACCGGGATGACCCACACTTCTGGACGCTTTGGCGGCCGACGCGGCCATACTATTAAGAGAATGATCGGCCCGCTGTCACACCTGCAACGGCAAGATCGGGAGTTGATAGGGCGCCAGCATGGCGTAGCGCTTGCGTTGGTGTATTACTGCCCCTCTCTCATAGGTCGCTGACAGCGACGAAACTGAAGCGGCTTTTACGAACGACAGAAAAGTTTCGCACTTCCGCCGCTCGTCTCTGGATAATGCTGCGCCATGCATGAATGGCCGTTGTGCGGAAGCTTCAACGCGGCATCTGCCCGTCGCGCCAAGGTCCGGTTTGGGCCGGGAGCGGCGGCCGCCGCTGCCTGCCAAGCGCACGACCCGCTGCGTCGCCGCATGACCGCTTCGAGCCCTCATCGGGAGTGCCAATTTCTCGCTGCACGCGCACTTAGAGGAACGGCTGCCGCGATGCTCCGAAAAGTTTTTCAGCGCCGCAGCGAGAGCTATCGCTGAATTCTGGTGGGCCGATCAGCTTGGGCATGTTCGCACCGGGGTCGTCCTAACTTTTAGCCCCGGGTGCGGGGGTATTCATCTGTTGGCTTCACTCTCTACGAGGCTGTCCCAGTAGGGCTGGTGCCCGACTGTCTCCGACATGAAATTGAGAAATGCGGTCACCTTCAAAGACCGCAGCCGGTTTTCCGGGAACAGCAGGTGGATGGCCCCGCCCTCAAGGTCCGACTGGGCCCGCCAGTCAGTGAGCAGCGGCCGTAGGCGGCCGTCCCGCAGCGGGATATGGAGTAACCAGGTGGGAAACAGAACCAGCCCTTGGCCGGCTTCCGCCGCCGCGATCAGGCTGTCGGCATCGTTGCTGCGCAGATCGCCGCTGACGTGGTGCCGAGTGTAGCGGTTCCCGTCATCCTGAAACAGCCAAGGCCGAGCGCCATGCCTGCCCCTGTACACTAGGCAGTTATGGGCTGACAGATCGTCGGGTGATTTCGGGGCGCCACGCCGTTCGATATATTCAGGTGCGGCTGCCAAGACATGCCTCTGATCTGCGAGCTTACGGCTGACGAGATTGGAATCCTCGAGCACACCGATACGGACCAGAACGTCTGCACCGTCGGAGACCGGATCGACGAAGGTATCGGTCAGGGTCAGTTCGACCTCGAGCCCAGGGTGACGCGCCTGGAACGTGGCGAGATGCGGCGCGATGTGACGCCGACCGAAGGCAATGGCCGCGTTCAGGCGCAGCGTGCCCCTTGGCTCAAGCGCCTCGACACGCACCTCCTCACCGGCCGCATCGAGCAGGGCCAAGGCCTCGCGCACCGAGCTCAGATACTGTGCACCATGGTCGGTCAGCCGCACCGCCCTCGTGTTGCGGACCAATAAAGTCTGGCCGAGCGCGGTCTCAAGGCCGCTAACATGTCGAGAGACCGAAGAGACCGGAAGACCCATCCTCCGAGCGGTCTCGCTGAAACTCCCATGGGTGGCGACTTCGACGAAGGCACGCAAACCGATCAGAGTTATGTCATTGCTCATTCGACAAAGGTGCTTTCGATATCTGAAGAATTGTTGTCCATTATCGATTGGATTAGCTTCCCCCGCAAGTCAACGGAGGCACAATGACACAAATCTTCACACTCTGCTTGGTGTTCGCCGCGGGCATGGGACTGTCGGTGGAGGCTGGGCTGCTCGGCCCTCTCGGCGAGCAAGTTGGCCACATGTCGGCAACGCTCTGCATCTTTCTCGTCGGCAGCCTGCTGCTGTCGCTGGCGCTGATCTTCGCGCCGCGCCGCGCGCTGCCCGAGCTCTTCGCCCAGCCGCGCTGGACACTAACCGGCGGCGTCCTCGGGCCGATCTACGTGGTAATCATGACCATCGTCACGCCGCTGCTCGGGATCGGGACCACGATGGTGTCCCTCCTCTTCGGACAGATTGCCGCAGGGCTGCTGCTCGATCATTTCGGCGCGTTTGGCGCGGCGCGCCAGCGGGTCGACGGATACCGGCTCGGCGCCCTCGCGCTGATCGCCGCCGCGCTCGCACTCATTCATTGAAGAGGCCGGACATGTTCACTTTCTTCCTGATCCTCTTGGCTCTGTTCGGCGGCGTCACCCTGTCCGTGCAATCATCGGTCAATGGCCGGCTCGGGGGCACAGTCAGCGTGCTCGCGGCCGCGTGGCTGACCTTCGTGCTTGGCGCACTGATCAGCATCCTGCTGGTGTTTTTCGCGCAACCTCCGCAGGATATGACATTGCTCGACGCACCACGCTGGCAGCTCACCGGGGCGTTCTTCGGCGTGGTCTACATCATCGCGATGGTGTTCTCGGTTCCGCGCGTCGGAATCGCCGCGGCGACGACGGCCGTGATCACCGGGCAGCTCGCGATGAGTGTCCTGATCGATAATTTCGCCTGGCTCGGTAACGCGCGTATCCCGCTCGACGCGCAACGCTGGAGCGCCATAGTGCTTCTGTTTGCTGCTATGGCGCTGATCTATCTCGGCAACCGAAAACGAGAGCGCACGCAGCCTGCGGGCTGATGGAACAGTCCGCCCTCGGGCGCGCTGTGAATGGTGGTTTTAGGCTCCCGTGTTCGGTCCTGCCTTGAAAGACCGGCTCCATGATCGGTGCTGTGGCGCAGAACCCCGCTTTCTGCGCCACAGCATCTCAATCGTCATGCTCTAATTGCACTGGCTGAACGGCGAACGGCAGGAAAGTCCGCACACCGGTCATCCAGGCATTAAAAATGCTGCGCGATGGACGAATGGCCGATTCGGCGAAGCTGCGTCGCTGCGTCGCTGCGTAGCCGAACCCAGCCAAGGTCAGCTCTGGGCCGTCCACGTCGAGCAGTCGTGGGGTCTGGACGAGGCGTCGCTGCAGCGCCGCAAGTCCGGCTCGAGCCCTTCATGGACATTGCAGCCTAAGCGCCGTTCATGCTGAGGGTGTCTTGTCGCAAGAGATCGAGGAAAAGCGTGACGGCCCGGGGGGGATGTCGTCGGCTTGAGTAGAAGGCGTGATAGCCGGGGAACGATGGCGACCAGTCTGCGAGGATCTCCACAAGCCGCCCGTCGTTCAGCAAGGGGGCGGCAATGTCTTCCAGCATGTAGGCCAGCCCCATACCCGCACAAGCCGCCGCCACGAGCGCGTCACCGTCGTTGACGACAATAGAGGGCGTGACCTTCACCGTCACGGTGTGGCCATTCCTTTCGAATGACCAAGGCGACAGGGAGCCGCCTGCGTTTCGAAAGCCGATGCAGCGCTGTCGGGATACTTCGCGCGGGCTGCCCGGGGGCACGCAGGCCTCAAGATACCGGGGGGCCCCTACGACGACAGTGCGCAAGGGCGGTCCCACCGGGACGGAGATCATGTCCATCTCCAGATTGTCGCGCATCCGTATCCCGATATCGAACCGCTCAGCGACGATATCGACGTATCTGTCCTCCACGCTCAGTTCGCCGTCGATCCCGGGATGAGCGGCGATCAGACGGGAAAAGGCAGGCCAGACGAGCGTGTCTGCGGCGTGTTTGCCGCACGTCACCCGAAGCCGCCCCCCAGGTTCCTCGCGCAGTCGTTCGAGCTCTGCGAGTTTCGCGTCAAGCTCCGTGACGTTCGGAACAAGCGTGGCGAGCAATTGCTCGCCCGCCGCCGTCGGGGTCAGGCTGCGCGTGGAGCGTGACAGCAACCTTATGCCCAGCTCACCCTCGAGACGCTTGACCGTCTGACTGACGGCGGACTGTGTCACCCCCAGACTGCGCGCCGCCTCGGTAAAGCTCCGCGCCTCGGCCACGCGGCTGAAAATGATGAGATCGGAGAATATGCGGGGATCCATTCATTAGAATGACTACTGATCTCAACAATTTTCAAGCATCTAATCACGGGATGCATCGATCATCTAATATGTGATCAGTAAATCAAAAGGAGTTGAGGCAATGACGGAAAAGGTATGGTTCATCACTGGCGCCGCGAAAGGGCTGGGGTATTTCATCGCGAGGGACGCGTTGCGCGAAGGTGACAAGGTCGTGGCAACCAGTCGATCGGTGGACGGACTTGCCGATCGCCTTTCGGCGCCGCAGGGCAGTCTGATCGTGTTGCCGCTCGACGTGACCGAAGCCAAAGCCGTTTCGGCGGCCCATCACGCCGCCATCGAGACCTTCGGGCGGATCGACGTGCTGGTCAACAACGCTGGTCGCGCGCAACTTGGGTGGTTCGAGACGATCCGGGACGAGGACGTGCGTCGGCAGTTGGAGATCAATTTGTTCGGCGCAATGAACGTGGCGCGTGCGGTGCTGCCAACGATGCGTCTTCAGCGCTCGGGTCTCGTGGTGACCATCTCGTCCGTGAATGGCTTGGTCGCCAACCCCGGTGGGTCCATCTATTCGGCATCCAAGTTTGCGCTCGAAGGGTGGATCGAAGGCCTTGCCGAAGAGATCGCGCCGCTCGGCATCCGTTCCCTGATCGTCGAACCGGGGATGATGAGAACGAACTTTCTGGACCCATCCACCGCGCAGCAGGGCGACTTGGAGATCGAGGATTATGCCGAGGCAGCTTCCGCTTTCCGGACCTTTATTGCCCAAGCGAACGGCGCGCAGGAGAACGACCCTGAGGAACTTGCCGCGCGGATCGTCGCCGAAGCATCTTCCGATGATCCCATCCGACGGCTGCTGTTCGGCACAGACGCCCATGAGTGGGCTGGTGCGAAATGCCGACAGATGGCCACTGAAATCGAAGCTTCAAGCGCGCTTACATCATAGCAAGCATAGGCCGCTTCGTTCGCGCGGCCGACCTTCATCCTCCGAAAATGCTGCGCGATGCACGAATGGCCGATCTGGTGGAGCTGCGGCGCGGCATCGGCACGGTGGGTGGAAGGCAGCTCTGGGCCGAGAGGAACGGGCGCGGCTGCCCGCCATGTGTAGGGCTCGCCGCACTGCCGCAAGCCCGCTCCGAGCCCACAGTTGTCGCTCTTGCCGCGCCTGCGGTGAGTGCGTCCTTCCCGCGCCGCTAGTGATCGCTTTGTCGCTGGTCCGTCGCGCAGGCTACCCGCCCCGCAGCAAAAGTCGGCAGCGAGCCAAAATGCGAATTTCCGCAAGCGGGATGAATCGGAGGCTAGTGTCTCAATACCTACGAAGCGCTCCCCAGTTCAATGAACCTGCATGAACTGGGAAACCTCGGTAGAACCGCTGAGAGACACATTTTAAAAACAGTTCCTTGGCTAGGATTTCAATAGCTTGGCTGGTCGGCGCTTCGTTCACATCGAAGATGTCAGGGGTTCAAATCCCTTATCACCCACCATTACATCCGCATCTTGGTTCTCCGTCATTGTGTTTTTTCCGATTGATGAGGGACGTTTCGCTGTTGTGTGACAGGCAGTATTGCGGTGATCCCGAAAGACACCCGAGAAGCCTGTAAAATAAGGCATTGCGCAAAGGGTTTCTTCCTGTTGGCGCCTTAGCGGCGATCCCTTTGCAGCAAGGGAACATCCGGCCCCTGAGCACGCGATGACCAGCCGGTTCAACATAACCGGGGCACCGACAGCAGATCCTGAGAACATCAATGAAATAAGGGGCGTTGTGCGGGAAACGCGGTGCCTCACGAGATTTTAAGCCGGTTGGAAGATGCAAATTTTTCTGCAACTTTCTGCGGCTAGTTTATATTCGAAAAAATATATTAAAATCAATAGGATGGTCGTTGTCTGGCGCTCGACGATTTGCCTCGAAGGCAGGAGAGATTTAAGGCCAACTGGGCGGACGTGCCAACTGACGCAGGGGGATGAGAGCGTTTATCGTCCCCTTAACACGTGGCTTTTGCCCTCTGAGTATTCGCCTGATTTGGAGAGGTGGGGGTGACGGCGCGACAACGCAGCTGAGCTTTAGCGAGGCAGTGCCGACGAACACTGCCGACAATCGTCGCCCGCGTTTTCGCGAGAATGGGCCATTTGTGACTGGGGCTACAGGTAGATGCGATGGAAATGGTGGTGCCTGCGGTGCCGGTCGCTCCCTTGTTGGGTGGCAGTAAGGCTGCATAGAAAGATCATCGCGCGGATCGACGCGATGGCGCATGGGACTTATCTCAATCTTTTCATCAGAATCGGCGGCTTTTTGCGCCGTGCCTGGCAGTTGACGTGCAGGGTCTCCAATCTCTACAGGATTCCGATGGCGGCGCTTCCCTCATCTCATGGACGTGATGCGTTCTCAGATCATTTTCAGGCGTGAGTGAGAAGGCCTGCGCACCGGCTTGGGATCGGCGGCAAACCCGGCAATGGCCGCGTTGCAGGCGGCAGAGGCGACCTTGTCGCTCATGCTGCAGATGCGGGAAACAACCTTTGGCAGTTCTCGCCCTTCACCCCGCAGCGTCAGCTGGACAAACCCAAGGCGTCGCGACCCGCGTTGGTCAGTCAGAGGCGATCTGGCCCGCTCCGGCCCGCCAAGGCCTGCGCCTCGCCATCCTCTAGTGCATCCGTCAGTGCTGCCATCAGACCTTCACACTCGCTCAGCTGCGCCTGGCTGACGAATTCGTCGGGTTTGTGCCCCTGTGCCATATGGCCTGGCCCGCAGACCAATGTCGGTATTCCGAGCGAGTGCTGAAACAGACCGCCTTCGGTCCCGAAGGCGACCTTGATCATAGCGGCGTCATGTCCAAGCAGGGAGTGTAGCAGTTCGACGGCGGGCGTGCCGGCAGGAGTATCGAGCCCCGGATAGCCGGAAATCTCCTCGATTTCGATCCTTGCTTCGGGAAAGCGGTTGCGGTGCGGGGTAGCGATTGCCTCGGCATCCTCGATGATATCGGCGATAATCGCGTCCGGGTCATCGGCGGCGACATTGCGGATTTCGAATTCCAGCTCACATAGATTTGGGACGATGTTGAGCGCGGTCCCCCCCTGCATGACGCCGACATGGAGGGTGGAATAGGGAATATCATAGGCCGTGTCGCGCGCGCCACTGACGCGCAGCAGGTCCTGCCGTGTTTGCAGACGGGAGATGAAGGCCGCGCCAAGATGCAGTGCGTTCAACGCATCTGGCGCCAGCGCAGAGTGGCCCTCCTGTCCGTGGCAACAGGCCCGCAAGGCGCGCTTGCCCTTGTGTCCGGTTGCGATGTTCATGCCGGTCGGTTCCCCGATCAGGCAAAGCGCCGGCCGGTGCGGACGAGTGGCGAGCGTATCGAGCATCCCGCGCACTCCCATGCAGCCGATCTCCTCGTCATAGGAGATCGCCAGGTGCAGGGGCAGGCGCAGGGGGCGTGCCGCCGCGATCAGCATGGCGCGGATGGCAACGGCGAGAAACCCCTTCATATCGGCGGTCCCGCGTCCATAGAAGTTGCCCTCTGCGTGGTGCAGTTCGAAGGGATCACGGGTCCAGCTCTGACCGGTCACGGGGACCACGTCGCAATGGCCCGACAGAACCACGCCGCCGTCCCCTTCGGGACCGAGGCTGGCCCATAGGTTGGCGCGGGTGCCGTCGTCGCTGGCAAATCGCTCCAGCCTCACACCGGCCGGGCGAAGCAGGCTTTCGATATATTCCAGCAGGGCGATGTTGGAGTGCCGCGACAGGGTGGGAAAGGCGACCAATCGCGCCAGAATGTCGGCGGTTTCCGGGATCAAGGTCAACGTTCGGTTCCTGTGACCAGGCCGGGCAGTTTGTCGGCATCGGCGGCTTCGTGGCAATGGTCAATGAAGGCCTGGATGGTGCGCGAGACGTGGGCCGCCCGCGACATGGCAATGCCCAGCTGCAAGGGTGGCACCGCAGTTTGCAGGGGAATGAATTTGAGCATTTTGCCATCCATGGAAGATTCCGACACCGTGCGCATGTTCGAGATCCCAAAGCCGAAGCCATTTGCCACAAGGCTCCGCTGAATTGCGATTTCCGATGTGCGTTCGGTGATCCGGGGGCGGTGGCCAAGGGCCCGGAACAGCGACAGGAAATAGTCTGAGCTGTGTGGCATGTCGAGCAGGACCATGTCGTGATCGACAAGGTCGGCGGCGGTCAGTTCGCGGCGCCCGGCCAGCGGATGTGCCACATCCACCATGACATAGGGTGGCAATGTGCGTAACGGCTGAAAATCTATGTCACTCGGCAGCGACAGATCGTAGGTCAGCGCGAGGTCGATGCGCGACGAACCCAGGGCATCGAAAATCTGTGCCTGGTCCAGCTCCACCTGGCTGAAATCGACGCTGGAATACTTGTCTTCGAAACTGCGGCGCAGCTGAGGGACCATCAGTTGAACGAAGGTACGCATGCAGCCCACCCGCAGTGACCCGCGCACGCTGCCCGTATAGATGTTGGCCATGTCATTCAGTTTCGCTGCATCCTCCAGCACCGCACGGGCCTGTTCGATGAAGCGTTCGCCGGTAGGGGTCAGCACCGACCCCTGAGCATGGCGCCGGGTAAACAGTTGCACCCCAAATCCGGCCTCGAGCTGAGCAATGGCGGAGGACATGGATGGCGCGGTGACGTTCACCTTTTCGGCGGCCAGGGCGATGCTGCCGGCTTCGCCCACGGCGATGAAATACTCCAGTTGTCGAAGGGTGAACCTGAGGGGCATCGGTGGTCCTCGATCTTGGGTGATCCCGGCGGGCTGGCGTGCCGCCGCCGGGCAAGCCTAGTTATTCGTCGCCGGGAACGCCATAGGACGGGGCCTCTCGTGGATCCAGCGCGCGGGTGACATAGGCGGCCATCTGCGGACGATAGACTTGCCATGCTGTTTCCAGTGCCGCGATCGGGCACGCCTCGGTCCAGTCGATACGCAGTTCTGCAAGGGGCCAGCTTTGCTGGTCGACCAACAGCAATCCCGCAGAATGCACGGGCCCGGACTCTCCTCCTGCATCCAGGCCTGCGCGCAGGGCGCGGACAAGGCGGTCACCCAGATGGCCCTCTGACGTCAGAAAGGACTGCACCATCACTTCGGGAACTCCGGCATCGGCCAGAAGGTTTCCGGCGGCCGCGGTATCGCGTCCCTCTGCCTCGGACCACATGCCAAGTACCTGCGTGCCGGAGTAGATCGCGCTCTGCCCCGACCGTCCGACAGCCAGCACCTGACGATAGGCCATATGCCCCCCGCTGCGTTCAAGAATTGACAGCGCCTCTGACGGGCTGGCGCCTCTCTCCATCAGATCAAGCGCGTGCGGGCCAAGCCGGGGGTCCGTGACGTTCTGTGTTGCAACGGCACCGACACCGGCACGGGCGAAGGAACAACGCGCCGCCACCGCTGGCGAAGAAGACGAAATGGCGACCCCGAACATGCCGGTGTCGGGGCAATGCCCAATGATGGAGAAGGTCATGTAAACTCCCGGGGCCGTCAGCCCTGTTCTTGTTTGCAAGTCGTGTGCGGCCGCACCTGCGTGTCTGCCGCAATGGTCCGGTGGATCAGTCCGGGATCACGGCCGTTGCGTCGATTTCGACCAGCCATTCGGGGCGCGCAAGGGCGACGACAACCAGACCCGTGCACACTGGATAGACGCCCTTGATGTATTCGCCCAGGGTCCGATACACGGCTTCGCGATGGCGCACGTCGGTCAGGTACACCACCAGCTTGGTGACATGTGCCATTTCGCCGCCGCATTCCTCGACCAGTTGCCGGATGTTGCTCATCACCTTGTGGGTTTGTTCCACGGGATCGTTGCTCTTTATATTCTCGGCGGTGTCCAGATCCTGCGGGCACTGACCGCGCAGAAAGATGGTGGTGCCCCCCTTTGCCACGACGGCCTGCGACAGGTCGTTGTCGAGGTTCTGTTCGGGGTAGGTGTCCTTGGTATTGAACTTGCGGTGACGAAGATGCGCCATTTGATGTGTCTTTCATTTGATTTTGGCTATGCGCCCGTTTCGGGTGCTGGTCTTGTCTGGCTGCGGTCGATGATATCAGGCTGTTTCATCGTGCGCAGTCAGGCAGTGTTCACGGGTCGCTGCGGCAGCGGGCCTGTCACGCTACGGCGGGGATGATTGTGCAGCAGGATATTTCGCGACCCGCGGAATACGCAATCTGCAAGGTGCGGAATACGCAATCTGCAAGGTCATGATGATTTCCTTTGTCAGGCACGTGGACGGGTTGCGATCATGGCCGGGCGCGCTTCATATGCACGGTGCCATGCAGCCAGATCCGCGCGGCCCCGCCGCCAATCGAGTTCGGTAAAGCGGAAATCGAGCCATCCCAGGGTACAGGCATAGGATATTGCACCGATATCGCGACAGTCCGGTGCGGGGATGTCCGCCGCCATGGCGGTCAGCGCATCGTTCAGTTTTTCGTGCTGTTTCTCGACCCAAAGCGACCATTGCCGATCCTTTGGCCGCAACAGGGTTTCGTAACGGATCAGCAGCGCCGCATCCAGCAGGCCATCCGCCAGAGCCTGACGTCGCAGGGCAGTCCAGCGCGCAGGCAGGGGCAGCGGAAACAATCCGCCGTTTGACATCGTGTCCAGGTATTCGCAGATCACGCGGCTGTCATAAAGCAACGTCCCATCATCTGCGCGCGCCGCGGGCACCTTTGCCAGCGGGTTGAAGGCCTGGATACGGGTGTCGCGCTCAACCGGATTGGCCGCGCTGTCGAGAATTTCGATATCATTTTCCAGCCCAAGCTCATGCGCGACAACCATCACCTTGCGCACGAAGGGCGAGGCTGAGCCCCAGTAGAGGGAGAGCTTCATTTGGTGCCACCTTCCGTTTGCAGAACGATCTTGCCAAAGTTCCGGCCGCTTTCGAGCAGCGTATGCGCGGCAGCGGCGTCGGCAAGGGGCAGTGAGGCCGACAGGACCGGCCGCACTTTGCCGGGGCCGATCAGGGGCAGCAGATGGGTTTCAACATCCACTGCGATGGCGGCTTTTTCTGCATCGCTCTTGGGACGAAGCGTCGAGGAGCTGAGCCAGAGGCCCTTGCGCATCATTATTCCCAGATCGACGGGTGCGATCATGCCCGTCATGAACGACAGGCCAATGTGGCGCCCGCCCGGGGCCATGCAGGCAAGGTGCGAGTTGATTGCATCCCCCCCCAGGATATCCAGCACGACATCAACGCCCGCACCGTGGGTGAGGCGCATGACCTCGGCTGCCAGGTCCGCAGTGCGATAGTCGATGGCGTCTACGCCCATCTCGGCCAGACGGGCGCATTTTTCCGTACCTCCGGCAGTGACGATGACCCTGGCACCCCAGGCAACAGCCAATTGCAACGCCAGTGTGCCGATGCCGCTGGCACCGCCCTGGATCAGCACGGTTTCACCAGGACAAAGACCGCCTCTGTCGAACAGGTTGTGCCAGATGGTAAACAGGCCTTCGGGCAGCGCGGCGGCTTCTTGCATATCCAACCCTTTGGGGATGGAAAGGCAGTGATCTGCGCGGGCGACGGCATACTCGGCATAGCCGCCCCCCTTGACCAGGGCCATTACGGCGGTCCCCTGCATCGCGTCTGGCACCCCTTCACCTGTCGCGGTGATCGCACCGGCAACTTCGAGTCCAAGGATGTCGGGGGCATCCGGCGGGGCAGGGATGGCGCCGGTACGCTGCATGATGTCGGGGCGATTTACGCCGGCGGCGACAGTGCGGATCAGCACCTCACCCGGTCCCGGCACCGGCCTTGGCCGCTCAACCAGGGCCAGAACCTGTGGGCCGCCGATGGCAGTGGCAATTACCGCAGACATGGCGCGAGTCATGAGAACCTTCCCTTCGGGGCGAAACAAGGCACAACTGACAGCCCGCTCCGGTCAAGGTGGACGAGCGCTGCGTTGCTGCCACGTGTGGTTTGCAGCTCGGTTGAATGGCAGGTTCGTGTCGTGGGTGCAGGCGCAGAGCGGGGCTGGGGGATCTGAATTGTCATGCGATATCATCCTCTCTTGCGTAGATGGCCGGGCCGCGTTGCGGCAGCGCGATGCCCACACTGGCACCAGCAGGCAGAGCCTGAGAGGCGGGAACACGCAACATGACGCGCCCACCCTCGGCAGACGGGCAATCGAGATGCAGTTCTGCGTAACTTCCCTGATAGACCGACAGAGCGACAGTGGCGGGGATAGCATCCGGTTTTCCGCTGTCTGTCAGGACGCATTGCTCGGGACGCACGAACAGCGTCACCGGACCGGGCGCGGGCATATCCACCTGATAGGTCGAGAGGGTCAGACGGGTCGAACCGACCTCGAGTATTGCATCGGCGGTAGTCTTTTCCCGCAGGGTGGCGCTGAACAGGTTCGCATCCCCAACGAAAGTGGAAACAAAGCGGCTTTGTGGTTGATCATAGATTTCGGTGGGCGTGCCGATCTGTCGGATACGGCCACGGGACATGACCGCGATACGGTCGGACATGCTGAGCGCTTCGCTCTGGTCATGTGTCACGAACACCGTCGTCAGGCCCAGGCGAGACTGGATCTCTTTCAGTTCGACCTGCATTGCGGTGCGCAGATTTCGGTCGAGTGCCGAAAACGGCTCATCCAGCAGCAGCACGCGGGGGCGGATCACCAGCGCACGGGCCAGGGCCACACGCTGTTGCTGACCACCGGACAGTTGGCGGGGACGCCGGTCGGCAAAATCCTCCAGCTTGACCAGCGCCAGCGCCTCGCGCACGCGCTCTGCCGTTTCGGCCTTTGACACGCGCCGGGTTCGCAACCCGTAGGCGACGTTCTGCGCCACGTTCATATGTGGGAACAGGGCATAGTTCTGAAAGACGATACCGATTTCACGCTGATGCGGCGGGACTTGGGTGACGAGGTCACGATTGATGAAAAGCTCTCCCTCGTCGGCCTCGAGAAAGCCCGCAATGAGATTGAGCAGTGTGGTCTTGCCGCAGCCTGATGGGCCAAGCAGGGTCAGGAATTCTCCGCGTCGGATTTTCAGCCAGACCGGTTCAAGCGCGACAGTACCGGAAAATGACTTGGCGACACCGTCGATCTGGACAGCGGGATGCTGGCGACTGTCTTGCGGTGTGTTTCGGGGGATCTCACTCGACATTGAGGACCTTTTCGAGACGGAAGAATTTATGAACGAGCAGCAGCATGACGGCGACCACGGCGACGTAGATCACGGACACGGCCGCCAGCGTGGGATCGGCGTATTCGCGTACGTAGTTGTACATTGCGACGGGCAGGGTCTGCGTGCGTTGGTTGACCACGAAAAGCGATGCGGTGAATTCGTTGAAGGACAGGATCGCGGCAAACAGACCGCCCGAGACCAGCCCGGGTAGCAGCAGCGGCAAGGTGATGGTCAGCAGGACATGCACAGGCCCGGCGCCCAGGCTTTCGGCGGCCTGTTCATAGCGGCGTTCAAAGTTTTGCAGGGAGACGTAGACGGAACGGACCACAAACGGCAGGACGATGATCACATGCACGGCCACGACAAGCCAAACCGAGCGAGGCAGAGATGCGGCGGCCGACAGGATCAGCAGGCCCAGACCGATGGTGAAGTTCGGGATAATCAGCGGCGACATCAGAACACCGTTCAACAGAGATTTCAGCGCAAAATCATAGCGGTTCAGCACATAGGCAAAGCCAGACCCGGCGATCAGCGCGATGGTCGCGCCGATGGCAGCGATCATCAGCGAGTTGACCAGACCTTCGCCAAAATCGCGGTACTCGAATGCGTTGGCGTACCAGCGGAATGACCAGCCCTTGGGCGGAAAGGTCAGGATCGCGCTTTCGTTGAAAGAGGCGATCAGGACAACGATGAAGGGCAGCAGGACGAAACACAGGATCGCAGTCAGCAGGATCCGCCCGGCCCAGTCGAGTGCGTGATCGAGAATGGTCTTCTTCATGGTCAGTGCGCTCCGATCTTTTCAAGGCGCCGAATGCCGGTGTTGAAGATGGCCAGCACCGCGATGGTGAACAGCAGCCCAACCAACGAGAGCGAGGCCGCGAGCGGGAAATTGAACGAGGCAAAACCGACCTGATAGACGAGGGTCGAGATCGTCTGGACCTTGCCGCCGCCGATCATTTGCGGCGTCGCAAAGGCCGAAAAGGTCCAGGCAAAAGCGGTCGACGTGGCGGCGACGATGCCGGGGATGGACAGCGGCAGCGTCACGGTCGCAAAGACCCGGACACGTCCCGCGCCAAGCGAGGTCGCGGCGCGTTCCAGATTGCGATCTATATGGGAGAGCGCGGCGGCCAGCATCACGACAACGATGGGCAGGGTGAAATGCACCAACGCGATGACGACCCCTGTCATGGTGAACATGAAGTCGATCGGCCTGTCGATCAGCCCCATCTGCATCAGTACGGCGTTTACGAAGCCGCGATTGCCCAGAACGATCATCCAGGAATACGTGCGTACGATTTCCCCCAGAAACAGCGGTGTCAGGGAAATCAGCAGTATCGCACTGCGCAGGCGTGCTGACTTGGCACGCACCATCGCGAAGGCCAATGGATAGCCGATCAGCAGGGTGAACAGGGCGGTCCAGAAGCAAAGCAACACGGTGTTCAGGAACGCCTGCCCGTAGACGGCTTTCCAGAGCGTCGTGAAGTTGTCCAGCGTCAGCCCGCCCGGGTTGAGGGAACCGGGGACATGTGCGCGCAGGCTGTACTGAACAATCGCCAGAAAAGACGCTGCGATCGCGAATGCAATCAGGATGGACGGCGAGGCAAACCAGCCTAGGAATGGGCGTTTCGACATCAGGGAGGTCTGCTCCTTCTGGGGGGATCCCGGCGGCGGCACCGCCGGGATGGATCAGTTTCAGTTGCCGGAAATCATGTTTTCCGAGAACCATTGACGCCATTCTGCGGTTTTTTCAGCGCGCAGCTCATGCGGGATGATCAGGGTCTGGCTCTCCCACTGTTCGGGAGTGGTGAAGATGCCGGGCAGGTCAGCAAGCTCTTCGGGCAGGTCGACGTTTGAGACGACAGGGCTGCCTTTCTTGATCTCTGCAATCTTTGCCTGCACTTCGGGATCAAGGGCTGCGTTGATGAACTTGTACGCCAGCTCTTGCTTGTCGGTGCCGGCGGTGATGCCCATGGTATCGACACCCAGCACCGCCCCTTCCTTGGGGATCGCCAGTTTTATGTTCAGACCTTCGGACTGCATGTGATAGGCGTTCATCGACAGCATGATCTGCACCGGGGTTTCGCCGGTCGACAGCAACTGCTGCGAATTGGCATCGTTGGTATAGAACGCTTTGAAGTTCGGTTTCAGTGCCAGCAGCTTGTCGGTGGCATCCATCCAGTTCTCGATGTCGACGCCGTCCAGCTTGGATGAAACCGCGATGATGTGGGACGGATCGAAATCGGGTGCAGCAATCATGCCTTCCAGTTCGGGCGACCACAGGTCTTCCCAGCTGTCGAAGGTCATCCCCTCGGGGACCGCGTCAGGCAGGTAGCCGATGGTATAGACATAGGCCCATGCCCCGATGTGGGACGGGCTGATTTTTGCCTGCTCGACCAGGTTCACGGCATTCGGGATCTTGGACATGTCCAGTTCTTCGAACAGCCCGTCGTTGTGATAAAGCCAGCCGATATGCGAGGTGGTGAAGGTCACGTCGCTTTCCGGGGTGTCACGGCTGAGCTTGGCCTGGTTCAGGCGATCGATCGTGCCGCCGGTGATGAATTCGACATCGACACCGGTTTCCTCGGTGAATTTCTTGGCGATGGTTTCGTCGATCAGGTCGCGAAAGCTACCGCCCCAGCTGCTGACGACGAGGGTTTCGGCGAATGCGGCGGGAGACAGCAAGCTTATCGCAGCGGCGGTCAGGAGGAGACGTTTCATATGGAGGTTCCTGTTGGTTGAAGGGTTTATGATGCGGCAATTGTTTGCGGCATGCCGTTATTTGCCGAACCGAGAGACGGGTTCGGGTCTTGCTCCGGCAGGGACGTCAGGCCCTTGGCCGGAGAGGATCGGCCTGGGGTGATCTGCCCCCATGGACCGGGGAATGGATAAGAGGTTTGCGCGGCTCGTTTGCAGTTGCTGCCGAACACTCGGCCGAGGGCCGCCCGTTCGCAGTGGCACCTGTGCGCATGAAATCTGATGGTACTGCCGAGGCAGGTATCTTTCTGAACCCGGCGATGCAGCCTTCACGGTGTCGGCGGCAGGTCAGAGCCATGGGTTTCTCCAGTCAGTTGTTGCGTCTCTTGCTTGGTCACAAACTGCCCGGGCTCGACCGGTTAGAGTAATTGCAAATATCAACTCCCTACAAAGGTTTTTCCAACTTAGGATGGGTAACTGTATGATACTAAATGGTTTATTATAGTGTCGTTACCTGGGCCATCGCGGGGCGTTCGCAGCGTGATTGCCGGGTGCCTAATATCCACGCACTCGGGACACCTGGTTGATCAGGGTGCCGCCTGTCTGCACCGCCCGGATATTGCGCGCAATTTGAGGCGCGGCACTTTTGGGAAGTGCGACCGAGGCAAGGTGCGGCGTGATCAGGACACCCGGCAGCGACCAGAGCGGATGTTCGGACCCAAGAGGTTCGGTCTCGAACACGTCAAGCGTGGCGCCGGACAGGTGGCCAGAGCGCAGGGCGGCAACAAGCGCGGCTTCATCGACGACCTCTCCCCGGGAAACATTCACGAAAGCGGCGCCCCGTTTCATCGCACCGAAGGCCGAGGCGTCGAGGCGTCCGCGTGTCCCGGGGGTCAACGGTAACATGCAGACCACGATATCGGCCTCGGCCAGCAGCGGTGCGAGGGCGTGATCGCCGCAATGCACACGCACCCCTGGCAGATCATGTGGTTTCGTTGCCCATCCGTGGGTGTCGAAGCCCTGCCGGGCGACCTCGGTCGCTGCCAATGCTCCCAGTTCGCCCAGGCCAAGCACCGCAACCTTGGTGTCGCCAGCCGCACGTGGGTGACGGTAGGACCATTCACGGCGTGCCTGCGCCGCTTCGAAATGTGGAATGTCGCGCGCATGTCGCAAGACCGAGAACAACACGAAACTGGCCATCATCCGCCCCATCTCGGGATCGGACAAGCGCGTGATCGGTACGTCCGGCAGATCGTCACGCGCGACCAATCGGTCGACGCCGGCCCCGAGGTTGATCACCAGCTCAAGATTCGGAAAACGTTCGAAAAAGCCCTCGGGCGGCATCCATACAAGGGCGAAGCGCACTGCGTCCGGGTCAGTGACGGCATCTGAATTCTGAATGCGCACCGTATCGGGCAGGTGTGGCACAAGGGCATCCCGCCAAGTGTCGAACGGGTCAGGGCCGCTGAAGAAAACCAGGGTGTCGGTCATGCTGGTGTGTCCGTGATCATCGTTTTCATGGCGGACAATCCAAGCAGGTAGCCCTGTACGCCGAGACCGGCAATGACCCCCGTCGCGGCCTTGGAAATATAGGACTGGCTGCGAAAGGGCTCTCGCTTCCAGATGTTGCTCATGTGGCATTCGATGATCGGGCCATCGAACGCCAGCAAAGCGTCCAGAATGGCGATCGACGTATAAGTCAGCCCGGCTGCGTTGATCAGAAGGCCATCACAGGTTTGCCTTGCTTCCTGTATCCAGTCGATCAGGACGCCTTCGTGATTGGACTGACGAAAGATCAGGTTGAATTCCAGCTCGGCAGCGCGATCCAGGCAGGCCGCTTCGATCTGTGGAAAGCTGTCCGTGCCATAGGCACCTTTCGGATCAAGGCCGTACAGATTTGCATTCGGGCCATTGAGGAACATGACGGTCTTCATGACGGTGTCCTTGTTGCTTGGCGGTGTCGGGGCGAAGGGTCAGCATGAGGTTGCCGGTTCCCGAACAGGGTTTGGCACGCAGTCATGCAGGACAGGCGCGGGGGAGCGAACGAACATCATCCTTCCCCGCCCTTTGTCCGGCTATTGCTTTTCGTAGGCGACGTAGTTGCGCTGAACGCCAATATGGGTCGCGATATATTTCGCGTCATACCAGCAGCCATAGATGAAGGAGGACGCGCGGTTGGTCAGCTCTGGCAGGCCAAGAAAGTATATGCCGGTTTCGGAGGAAATTCCGCGCTTGTGAAAAGGCGTGCCGTCTTCGTGAAAGGCATCCACATCAAGCCAGCTGAAATCGAACTTGAACCCTGTTGCCCAGATGATCGTGCGGACGTTTTCCCGTGCCAGATCCAGTTCAAGGATCGGTGCCGCTACGCACTCCGGGTCAGGCTGACGTTCCCAGGCCTCGGGTTCGGGGGGAAGGTCGATGCCATTGCGCTCGACATAGGCGTCAGCCTCGCGCAGGACGTCGCGGTAGGCCCGATCCCCTTCGTCGAGATTGCTGACCAGGTCGTCAGCGATGTGCAGCACGCCATTTTCGTAGCTTTTTGTCATGCCGAGGACCGTAACGCCCATGTTGCCGAGACGCCGGAAGTCGATCGTCTTGCCGCCATCGTAGCCGCTGACCGCAAAGGCAACGTGCTTTTTCTTTGCTTGTGTCTTGATCTCGTCCCACTTGCCCAGAACGCCAAGCCACCAGACGTAATCGCGCTGCCTGTAGGAGCGGGGAGGGCGGTAGTGTTCTCCGATCGACAGGAAAACTTTGCGGCCTGCGCGCTGCAATTCTTCGGCGATCTGCGACCCCGACGCGCCGCCGCCGACAACAAGCACAGCGCCCTCATCCAATTGGCCGGGATTTTTATAGTCGGAGGAATGAAGTTGCGTGATTGCGGCGTCCTCGGGAACAATTCGGGGAAAGGAGGGCACCTGGAAAGGACCCGTCGCCGCGACGACCCGCTGTGCTTCGATTTCGCCTTCGGACGTCGTGGCAATGAAACCGGGCCGGCCGGGGCATCTTTGCACGCGCTTTACCTCGACATTGGTGCGGATCGGCGCTTCGATCATCGTCGCGTAGTCCTCGAAGTAGCGGGCCATCCGCTCTTTCGGGGGAAAGGTGTCGGGGGAAACGTCGTCGAATTCGAGACCGGGAAAGCGATCATGCCAGGCCGGACCGTTCGCCACGAGGGAATCCCAGCGTTGCGACCTCCATCGTTCAGCGATCCGGTTCCGTTCCAGAACGATGTGTGGAATACCCATTTCCGTCAGATGTTCGCTCATCGCAATACCGGCCTGACCTGCGCCAACGATCAGCGTGTCAGTTTTTTCGACTGTCATATTCTCTTCCTAGATTTGGATCATCGCGCCAACATGTTTGGAAATGCGCTGCATCGCGTCACATGCGATGGCGCCCCGGGATGGCTGATCGGAAACTGTGCTGGCATAAAAACTGCGCGCAACGAGGCGAAGTGGAAAGAAGAAATTTCCGTGGTAGAAGGCAGGAAAAGGTCGCCTCAAGCGAGGCCTTTCGACCTGAGGACAGACCAGCGTTCGCGGGGACGGGGAATGGCGGCGTGCATGGTGCTGCCGTGCAATAACGCGGCTGCCCCAACATTTTAGCGGCCAAGGCCGGCCCGCAGGATGAAATGCAAACGTCCCCGAATTCCCGCCGATCGGTGCGGCGAAGTTGACCTTGTTCCCCTCAGCTGAATTTCGTAGCCTTAATCATGCCCAGAAAATTCGACCCGTTGGAGATATTGAGGCGCCCGCTGATGGCCAATCTGTCGACTGTCGCGGCGGATGGCAGCCCGCGCAATGCGCCAACCTGGTTCGTGTGGGAGGACGACGCGATCTGGTTGCTCGGCTCGACGAACTCCAGCTCGGTCAAACGTCTTGAGGCCGATCCCCGCTGTGCAATCGAGATTGTCCATTTTGACAATGACGCGGGCGTGCTGCTGCATCTTGGAATGCGCGGATCGGCCGAAATCGTGCGCATGAATCCTGATCGGTTCCGGCGGCTTTTGGCAAAATATCTGGGCGCAGAGAAGGATTGGAATTCCTGGTTCATCGAAAATATCGCCAGGATCGATAACCCGGACGGCCGCCTGATAAAATTGGCGCCGGAGAGATTTTTCACCAATAACGTGTCTTATTTCCGCACCGGTCCCGATCTGGCATGGCCGATAAGCGAAATTGACGAGTGATCCGCTGGGTATAGAACGGGCCACGCGCATGACAGACCTATTGCCGCACGGGTACAGCCCAGCGAATGGTCGAAAACCTCCTATCGGCAATATCGGTTACACTTCGGCAGATTCGCTCATGTGGAAAATGGTCGATATACGCGGGTCGTCTGGCAGTTTTTCGTAAATGCGTTTGCACATGTCGATGACATTGGCTGAATCCTTTTTGTAATAACTTGCCGTGCAGGGTGAGCAAACGGCGCGATGCTTGCAGACATTGCACGGTTCGAAAACGGCGTTCTTTGAACGGGATTGCTGTGCCTTGTTGAAGGCGCGAAAGACCGAGGTCGTTTCGATGTCGGCAATGCTGCGGTCAAGGATACTGAGGTTTTCGTGCCTGTGGTTCATGGTGTCGTTGCGCCCCTCTTCGTAGGATAAACCGGGGCAGGGCAAGAGGTTGCCGCGAAGATCGACGTAGGTATAAACCTCGGTTCCGCCACATGCGGCATCATTGATGAAGGCGTCGACGGGAACGCCGTATTCCATTTCGAGATATTCAGCGACTGCGGGCGGCAGCGGGATGGATAGGGTGATCGGGGGTCGCAGCAGCTGAAAATACAGGACCATCTTGGAAATCGCGGCGAGGTAGTCGTCGCCGCCGCGCAGTTTCTTGCTGAAGGTGTTCCCGCGCCCGACGGGGTTGATCAGATTGATGTTCAACTTGTCGATGCGGTGCGCGATTGCCAGGTCGACAATACGAATTGCATCTGTCTGATTCAGCGCCGTCAGGACGAAGGTCAGATCAATGGTCAATTCCGGGCGGATCCTGTCGCGCGCCGCAATGATCAATTCCAGGTTGCGGATGGTGCGTGCAAAGCTGCCCTTGCCGCGCATGGCGTCGTGGGTTTCAGGACCGGCGCCATCCAAGCTGACCACGATATTGCCCAGGCCCGGGTCGTCGATCAGCGGCAGAAGCTTTTCGGGAAAGAAAAGGTTGGTGTTGATGGAAAGTTTGACGCCCACCTCCGATGCCCTGCGGGTGAATGCAGCAAGGTCGTGACGCGTGTAGGTCGGCTCTCCGCCGAGGAGCGTGACGTATTCGACGCCACGGTCGGCGGCTTTTTCGATGACATGCATGATCTGCGCATCGTCCAAGGTTTCCCTTGGGCGATACTGATCAAGGCCCACGCTGCAATGTTTGCAGCGCAGGTTGCATGCACCGGTCAGATAGACCGCGATGCTTTTCATGGAATGCTCCGGTTTGAGGCAGCGCCTCAGAGGCGTTTGGTTGCCCCGAGGTCGCGCATCATGACGCTTTTGGAATTGCAGCACCCTGCGCCGATGCCCCATGCCGCAGTCGCTATGTCGACCCCGAGCAGTTTGGCATTGGCGCGCAGGGAATCCTGCGTCAGGCGCACAACGGCCTCCATCGCGCGAACATCGCCATCGTCGAGGTTTTCGCTTTCGATGCCGTATTCAGCCAGCGTTTCCTTTGGCTGCACCATGAACTGGGCCGTGAATTTCATATCCGAACCCAGAAGCTTTGCAATCGTTTTCGTGGACATCTGTTCCTCCAAAAAATGTGTATTTGAAATGTGTTCGCAGGCGGAAAATTCGCCATCGCCCGTTAATAATGAGCGCGAACAATGCAACTATAACACGAATCATTTCGGACGAATTGCAATTTAAGACAGATCAGCGAATTTTAGCCGATCGGGAGGGCCGGGCCCGCCGTGGCGCATTGTTTGCCCGCGCGGTGCGGGCGGGAATTGCGATGCTGGATTCGGGGAAACGGAAGCCGGAAATGTTGGGCGGTGCTTTGGTCGTGAGGACCGCCTGTTTGTTGCCTGATGAGCGTCTGCGATAAGTGCGGGGCAGGCAGTCCGGATGCCGCAGGACGCCGGAAAACAGGGCGATTTTGAACGTCGGTATCTTGACGGTATCTTGACGGTGCCCCTGCGGTGCGGACAGCGGTGTGGCCCGCACGGCGTCGGGACCGGGTGGGTGTGCGGGCTGTTGCAGGCGTCAGAAGCTGTAGCGGATCTGCGCCGTGAGGCCCCAGCCATCGACAGACCCCGCGATCTGGCTGTCGGCGCGCAGTGTCGCCTCAAGCTTTTTCACGGGGCTGGCCAGGCCCGTGTCGAAGGTCTGGATATAGGTCAGGCCCAGGCTCAGCTCTCCGTACGCGCCGGAGGCGCTGCTGCGGCTTTCGAGTGGCGCAACGGAGGGATCCGGATTTCCGGCGCCATCGGTTTTCTGGAAGTAGTGCGACGTGGTGTCCCTGCCGAAATCCTTGTAGCCGGTGATCGTGCCGAAATACTGGATTGCCGCGGTGCCGGTTTGCAGCATCGTTTCCTTGGCCAGCGTCACGCCGAGGTGAGCGAGCCGAGTCTGCACGTCGTCGATCTGGAGCAGGCCATCATCGCTGGTGTCGTTCGGCGTGCCGTTGTCGTAGGTCAGGTCGTCCGCGGACTGGTTCGAGAAGAAGAAGCCCAGTGACGGAGTCAGGGAAATCTCGCGTACTTCGTCGAGCAGGAAGGTCTTGCCGATCTTGCCGCTGAAGGTGGGCCCCTGGGTGGTATAGGTCTGGTCGGCGATGCCGAGACCGCTGGTCGGATCCGTCGCGAGGTTCTTGAGGTCGGACCGGGTGCTGGCATAGCCCAGTCGGAGGTCGGCAAAGACATCGCCGCGTGTCAGGCCGAAGGTGACGCCGCCCTGCACCTGGGTGAAATCCTGGCGGTTGTAGCTGCTGATCGAGCCGGGGATGACATTGCCGGTGGCGCCATCGAGGTTGAAGACGGGTTGGCTGACATTGCCGGTCGTGGTGCCGAGGGAGGCACCCAGGCTGAAGGACCAATCGCCCAGAAGGGGGCTTTCGCCGCCGCTGATGTCGAAGCCGGTGTCCACGCCCTGGTAGCGCACGTCGACATCGCTGGAGGTGGTGCCGAGGCTGGTCGTGGTTTCGCTGGTCATCGTGGCGCGGCCCCCGTTGACGCGGGCCCAGGTGTTGGTCTGGGTCTGGGGCGGCAGCACGGGTTCGCCGGGCAGGAAGTTGAGCGTGCCGCTGTTGTCCCCGCCCGACAGTCCGCCAGACCCACCACCGGACACACCGCCCGAAAGTCCGCCCGAAAGCCCGGCCGAGGGCGCGCCACCCGTCGGGGTGCGGGCAAAGGTACCGCCGCCGGGCAGGGCGGCGGGTGTGAACTGGCGCGGCACCGAGTTCAGCACCTGCGAGACGCTGCCGCCGGGCAGGATCGTGGGCGTGCCGGGCTGGTTGCCGGGGTTGTTGATGCCACCGACCGCGCCGACGCCACCGACCACGCCGCCGGTTCCGGGGTTGGTGGCGTTCTGCAGTTGCAGCGCGTTGGCGGAGGTATTGTTGACCAGCTTGTACTGGACGGCACCGGTGGTGGGCAGGCCGGTCACGGCATAATCCGCGACATCGAAACTGCCGTAGGTCAGCACGTCGACATTGCTGTCAAAGGCAACGAAGGTGCCCGTGGGGCCGACGTTGTTGAAGGCGAATGTCAGGTCCTGTTCCGTCTTGGTGACAGCCCCCGAAACGGAGATGGTATCGACCTTGCCGGTGCTGTCGGACAGGTCCACGTCCAGCTCAAGCCGCCGCCCCAGTTGCAGGTTGCCCGACACGCTGAGGTGGTCGGTGGTCACGCCGTTCTGCATCGTCACGACGGCTGTCGCCGCGGGTGCTGCGGGGCTGACCAGATCGCCGGTCCAGGTGTTGGTGCCGAACAGGGACAGCGTGCCGTTGTTGCTGAACCAGCCGTTGAAGGCGCTGTCGGTAAAGGTCGCGCTGGCACCGTCGGCGTTCCAGAAGGTCTGGGAATCGAGCCTGGCGTTGGTCAGGCTGAGGCTGGCGGCGGGTTTGTTGAGGAATTCGTTGGTGCCATACGCGATCAGGCTGGCATCTGAGATGCGCATGTCACCGAAGTTGGTGACGGTGCCGCCGCGATACAGGCTGGTGACGCCTGCCGTGATGCGAAATGGCGCGACGCTATTGTTGGTTATGGTTGAGGGCCTGTTGGAAAACTGCCCGAGGGTCAGGTTGCCGTTGATCAGCAGCGCGGCGGAATCCTGTGCGCCGATCCCTTCGCGGACGGTGCCGGAAATCGTGCCGGAGGCCGTTCCGAACAAGCCGTAGGAGTCGATCGAGCCGCTGCTGAGCGACACGCCCGCATATTGGCGGAAGGTGCTGATGGACCCGGTATTGGTGGCCGATCCGTCATTGATGACGACGTTTTCGACCGTGCCGGAATTTTCGAAGGTGCCGCTGTTGCCGGTAAAAGATTTCAGGGTGCCGCTGTTGGAAAACGTGCCGGTATTGGTGACGCTGACCTTTCCCAGCCGGGTGCTGGCATTGGATGCCGTGCCATGGTTTTCAAAGCTGAGGTTTTCATGGACGCTATGTGTTTCGACGGTGTTGCCGGTGATGTCGAAACGACCGGAATTGTTGACGATATTGCTGAGAGACCCGGCGGTGACGATGATCGTGCCGCCGTTGTTCGTGGTGGTTGACGCGTCAAGCGAAGCGCCGTGGTTGATGACGCGCCCCTCGATCACGGCATTTTCGACTGTCAGGTCGCCGAAGGTCAGCAGCTCTTGCGCGGTGCCGCCGGTGATCTGCGTGTCGCCCAGCACAGTGGCGCTGATGATGTCGCCGTCGGATACCAGGTTGCCGGTAAAGTTCGCGTTCAGCGTGCCATGGTTTTCCACGTCGGCGGTCAGGTCCGCATAAACGGATGTCAGGGTAGCACCGGCCGCGTTGACGATCCCGTTGGTGACGGTGACGGTCGTGACATCCCGGCGCTCGTCGCTACTGGCATTTTCGCCAAACCACAGCACGCCGCCTGCGAGGTTGTTGATCGCGGCCAGATCAAGGCTGGTTTGCACGTTGGTCGACACCTTGCCGGCGTTGTTCAGGGTCGTGCCCTGGCCGCTGAGCGCGGAGTGGGTGTTGCTGTAGTCCACGCCGGTCTCGATGACGATTTCGCCCTCTGCTAGGTTGTTGATCACGTCGGCGGTGCCATCACCGAAGACCACCAGCTGGTTGCCCCCGATGCTGAGCGTGCCGGAGTTGTTGAACGCCTCACCCCCGGAATTGTCGCTGTTGGGGTTGAGCGTGCCGCCATTCTTGAAGGTCAGGGTGCCGCTGTTGTTGATCGCGCCCGCGTCGGCAATCAGGGCCGACCCCTCGGCCACGATGGCGCCTTCGTTGGTCATGGTGTTGCCGGTGCCGATGAGCGAGGCGCCTTCATCCAGTGAGATCAGACCGGAGTTGTCGATCACCTGGGCGCTGAGGGTGGCATCGGGCCGGATATAGGTTTCGCCCTTGTTGTGCAGGGTGGCGATGTCGTCGAAGGTCACGCCGTTGACGCGCAGCACGCCGGGTTGGTCGGAGATGCCACCTGCGGCGTTGGTCGTGACATTGTGACCATTGCCGCTGATGTCGGCCTTGACCGCCGAAATACCCCCCGCCAGCACCACGAGGTCATTGCTGAGATCATTGGTGATGTCCTGCACGCCGCCGTTGTCGACCGTGCCGTTCAGAAACACGTTCCCCGTCACGATGGATTCGGGGCTGATGTAGATGTTGTCGGCGGTGATGGTCATGTCGGCGGTGCCGTTTTCGGAATCCCCGTCCAGCGTGCCGTAGTTGACGAAATCGTAGCCCGACGCGATTGTCAGGGTGACTGGCCCGGTGCCGGTCGACATGACCTTGCCATTGTTGATGAACTTGCCGGTGACCGTTGTATCGGCGCTGAGCACAAAGGTGCCGGGGCCGTCGGGTTCGTTCGGTTTGACGACGGCCTCGGCCACGGTGACCGCGCCGTTGAATGCGGCGCCTGCCGCCTCGACCGTGGCACCGAAGCCGATCGTGGTGTCACCGTCGACCTGGCCGGCGCTGAGGATCGCCTTGCCGTAGTCGCCGGTGACGTCGAGATCCTGGATGCTGCCGCCGGTCATGGTCAGCGTGCCGCCGGTGTTCGGGGACAGCGAGCCGTCGATCGTGACATTGCCGACCGCACCCGAGGTGACCTCAAGTTCGGAATTCCTGGTGAAGGTCACGTCCTGCACCTGGCCCGAGGTTTCCAGCTTGCCACCGGAAAGAGTGGTCTGGCCTTCTACGGTGCCGCTGTTGGTGACGACACCGCCCGAGATGACCAGATCGCCGTTGATGATGTTCTGGTTGTCGATGGTGCCGCCGGTGTTTTCGACGTCATCGAGATTGCCGGTGTTCGTGACCGTGCCCGCGTTTACCAATTTGCCCGACAGCGTGCCGTTGTTGATGTCGATCTCGGCGCCGGCCTTGTTCTGGACCGAGGAGTAGAGCGTGCCGCCGACATCGAGCAGAACGTAGCCGCCCGACTGGTTTTCAAATGTCTTTGTCGAGAGCGCGGCGTCCTCGAAAATGAAGATTTTCCCGGCGTTCTTGAAAACCGTGTTTTCGCCCTGCATGACGACGCCCGCCCTGAGGTCGACGGTGCCGGTGCTGTGGTTTTCGAAATAATTGAGTTCGTAGGAGGGGGTCTCGGTGCCAATCGTGATGGTGAAATAGCCGGGGTCCGTCCAGATCTTGCCCTTGTTGATGAAGGTCGCCGCCCAGGCATCATTCGCGATCGCGTTGAAAACAGCGTTGCCGTGGGTTTCAATGGTCGCGCCTTCCTCGTTGTATATGAAACCATCGGCCTGGAGCGTGGCGCCGTTGCCCATGTAAATATTGTAGTTGTTCTTGATCGCCGCAGATTGCCACGAAAGCTGTTTTTTGACGTACAATACCGCGTTGTCGCCCAGGGTCAGCCACTGGTTGTTGATGACGTTGCTTGAGATCATGCTGGCGCCTGAACCGAATGTCGTGGCGCCGTTGTTGGTAAAGACGCCAACCTGGGTGACGCCGACATTGTCGTCGAGGGTCAGCGCGCCGACGCCGCTGCCGGTATCGGCCTCGGTGGTGATCGTATGCGCATTGCCGCTGATCGTTTCGGCGATGGTGACCTCTTCGCCACCGGCCACGTTCAGGTTCGCGGTGAGATCCGTCGTGATCGTTTCCGCCTGCACGGGCCGGGGCGTCGTGACCGGCAGGGCCGCGATGATCGCGGCAACGCTACAGCACAGACGTGCCCTGCATGACAGGGCGCGTGACGCACGAACAGGATTGCAACCTGCGAGGGCCGAGATGGCAGCTTCGGTTGGCATAATCTTGTCCAAAATAAAGTGATGTTAATGCGCGTCAGCTTGTGACCTAAGGCACATCGTGTCAATGTTTTGGTAAACTTTGTGTGCTTTCGGCCCGGGCGATCACGTGATCGCCGTGCGTTTGATGTTATTGTTGCAGCGCAGGATGACGGTAGTGTGACGGTGGCTGGGCGGCGAGTTGACGGCGGCGCGCAACCGGCAGTCACGGCGGCCCGACGCGGCGTGGACACAGCCAAAGGGTGTCAAGGCGCAGGCGGATGGCGCGCCACGGGGCAGCTGGAAAAGCGCCGGGGATGCTGAATGCCCGCTGAGCCGCCTTTCCGCCGCGAACTTCGTCCGGGCGGCGACCCATTTGGACGATCCGCTTGAAACTCGGATGTTATTCTGGGAAGTCAGAAAGTATTATAGCGGAGAAATTCCTGATGACATCCGAGTATTCCTCGACCTTTCGGCACAGACTTGAGGCGCTGGTCAGGCAGATCTATCCCGAGCAGGATGTTGGCGCCGTAGCAACCGGATTGACGAAAGCCTTCTGGCCCGAAGGTTCCATGCCACGCAAGCGGGGCAGGGTGCCCGGCAACCGACAGTGGTCCGAGCGCGATGCACTGGTCATCACCTACGGGAATTCGATCATCGACGGGGTGCACAAGCCCTTGGATTTGCTTCGCGATTTTTTGCAGAACCAACTGAGCGGCGTGGTCAACGGCGTCCATATCCTGCCCTTCTTCCCCTATACTTCGGATGATGGGTTTGCGGTGACCGACTATCGCGCGGTGAACCCGATCCTGGGGGACTGGTCGGATATTCAGCGTATCGGGTCGGAATTCCTGCTGATGTCCGACCTGGTCCTGAACCACGTTTCCAGTTCCTCGGCGTGGTTCAATGCCTATCGGCAAGGGCACGAGCCCTATGACAAGTTCTTTTTCGAGGCGTCGCCCGACGAGGATCTGTCGATGGTGGTCCGCCCCCGGACGCACCCCCTGTTGCGCGAGGTGAATACGTCGCGCGGGGTGCGCCATGTCTGGTGCACCTTCAGCCATGATCAGGTCGATCTTGATTTCCGTAATCCCGAAGTGCTGATGGAATTCTTTCGCGTCATGCGGCTGCACATCGACAACGGGGTGCGGATCGTGCGGCTGGATGCCGTGGCCTTTATCTGGAAGGAAGCGGGCACCAAGTCGATCCACCTGCCACAGACCCATGCGATTGTGCGCATGATGCGGCTGTTTGCGGATTTCGCGTCGGAACCCGTGATCCTGCTGACGGAAACCAACGTGCCCAACCAGGAAAACCTGAGTTATTTCGGCAACCGGAACGAAGCCCACGCCGTATACAATTTTTCGCTGCCGCCGCTGGTGCTGCACGCGATGATGGCCGGGACCGCCAAGAACCTGATCCGCTGGCAGGGGTCGATGCCGCCGGCGCAGCTGGGGTGCGCCTATCTGAACTTTACCGCGTCGCACGACGGGATCGGGATGCGTCCCGCCGAAGGTATCCTGTCGGCGGACGATACCCAGGCGGTGATCGAGTCCGTGCGAAGTTTCGGGGGGCGGGTGTCGATGCGCGCTCTGCCAGGTGGGGGAGAGGCGCCCTATGAATTGAACATCACCTGGTTCGAGGCGATGAAGGGCACCTTTGCCGGACCGGATGCGCACCAGATCGCCCGCTTTCTGGCATCACAGACCCTGGTCATGGCGCTGGAGGGCATTCCGGCCTTCTATATCCATTCGCTGCTGGCCAGCCCGAACGATACGGAGGGCGTCGAGAAGTCGGGCCACAACAGGGCGATCAACCGGCATCGCTGGGAATACGACCGCCTGCAAGGGCTGCTGGAAGACCCCGAGAGCCCGCAGCATATCGTTCTGTCGGAGATGCGTCGCCGCATCGGTATCCGCCGTCGCCAGCGCGGGTTTCACCCCAACGCGACGCAATTTACGCTGCAACTGGACGAGCGCATCTTTGGCGTGTGGCGGCAGAGCCTTGACCGCGACCAGTCCATTTTCGCGCTGCACAATGTTTCGGATCAAGCGGTCGAGATCGACCCGCTATCGATCAATCTGATCGAAGGGGAGGACTGGGTCGATCTGCTGAGCGGCGAGGCGATCTCTCCCGAGGATGATCTGATTCCGTTCGCGCCCTACCAATGCCGCTGGATCACGAACCGAGGCTGA
>TARA_R110000868_G_scaffold14426_4_pt1 | contig 50371 bp, 93 predicted proteins | sample TARA_R110000868 | Tara Oceans TARA_R110000868 (sample SAMEA4397489) | marine metagenome | biome: Polar Biome; feature: [SRF] surface water layer (ENVO:00010504); material: water (ENVO:00002006), including particulate matter (ENVO:01000060) such as... | depth 5 m | reverse complement strand
AACTGTTGCTTCTAATGGTGCTTGGGAAATATTAACATATACAACTCCTGCAGTGAGTAATGATTGTGTTTTAGAATTCTATATTGATTGTGATGGAACAACAGGATGGATCAATATTGATGATTTTAAAACAACAACAGCTAATGATACAAGAGGAATGAATTATTGGTCAACAGTAGGTGTATATTCAGAACCTGATTGGAGAAAACCAGGTGGTAGTTATGGGTTTGTAAATTAAGAATTCTAACTATAATAATTAAAATTAATTTTTATATATTTGTGTAATTTAATATAAAGAATCATGTCGGTAGACAATAAATATTAATTTAAAAAATAGAAATTATGAGTTTAGTAAAAGATTATAATTTTTCCTTAATACAAGGAAGTTATGTTCCCTTAATGGGAGTGAAAACAGTTTTTCAACAAGGTGCTCAGTTAAACACTGATGCAGTGAGTGGGCCAATTACATTGCCTTCTCCTTTTACAATGAATGGTAAAGTAGAAACTGTATTGTTTATATCCAATAATGGATTTGTAACATTTGGAGATAAGTTTCCTCGTGTTGCAGAGTATTCTCCAATTAGTTCAACAGTAACTACTAATCCTTTTGATAATTTGGTTAGTGCTTTTGGTAACCAGTTAATAGCTGCAACTTCTGGTTCTCCAGAAATAAGTTATGGTACCAATGCTAATGGAGATTTTGTTGTAGAATTTCAAGATGTAGGTGTTTTAGGTTCTGTGCAAGGAAAATTTACTTTTCAAATAATTCTTAAAACAGATAATACTATTCAAGTAGTATTTGGTCCAAACTGTACAGCAGCTGAAACTAATAGTAGAGCTAGTCAAATTGGTTTAAGAGGAAAACAAACTCCTAGATTGGATGCAAATGGTAATCCTTATGCTACCCCAGAAACAAAAGATTTTAATAATCTTTCATTACTTAATGGTGATTATAATAGATTTGATCCTACGTATGGTATTAAAAAAGGAACAACTCCAACAAATGCTGTAGCTACTAGAAATTTATCAAGTATGAATATGACATTTCCTGTTTCAGGATTAACTTATCAATGGACAATCTAATGGAAAACTTTAGAAATTCTCTTCACATATTTATTGGGTTTTCTTTAATGTATACTATTGGAAACTTAACATATTTTTCCACATATACATTAAATAGTAAAATTTTTGGCTGTACATTAGCCTCACTAGTTATAGGTGGGGCTTTAGGTGCAGGATGGGAATGGCTACAATCTTTGAAAAATCCAAAAAACTTTGATAAATATGATGTAATGAGAACTGCTATAGGTTCATTATTAGGAGGAGTTTTAGCAATATTCTATCCAAATCTTGATTTATTAATGTATACTACTTGTAGTATTTCATTAATAATTATATTAACTGAATGTGTAATAATCTATAATACAAAAAAATAATGGCTGCACAACAAATAGGCTGGAGTACAGAAGCTAAACTTCTTTGGCAGATATTACAAAGTGTAAAAAAACTGCAAAATTCCCATAAAAAAGGAAGTAGAGTTGGTAATCAACAAATAGGATGGTCTACAGAAGAAAAACTTTTGTGGCAGATTGCTAGAGCACTTGAAAATGTATCAATACCATGAGCGTAGGAAACAAACAAATAGGATGGTCCACCAAGCAAAAACTTCTTTGGGAGATTGCTAATTCATTAGACAAAATTACTTGTCCTAATGCTCCTTGTACAACTACAACTACAACTATAGCAATTGTTTGTAATTGTTATACTATTAGTAATTTAACAGGAGATGCTACTACATATTCTTATGTAGATTGTGAAGGAGTTTCTCAATTAGATTTACCAATAGCTCAAGGAGAAAGTATTAGTTTATGTGCAAAAATGGATAGTCTTAATTTCAATGATCAAATTATTGATAATGGTACTTGTGATGGTCCTTGTGCTCCTTTGTTAACAATGTCATTTCTTGTTAATGATTTAGCTGTATTAAATACTTGGATAGGAGGAGCTATTACTGATGTTAGTATTTGGAATACATTCTTTAATTTACCTGCAAATGGTACTCCTTTTTCAAGTGCTAGTAGTAATAATTCTGATACAGTTACATTATATAATACGGGAACAATAGTTTTAGCCCCTCTTTTATTTGTTTCAAATGATTTTATATTTAATGTAACAGATTATGGTGTAGTTACTTCCATTGGTGCTTCTTGTTTTGACAGTAGTGAAAAATTAGATACTATACAGTTTGATGCTGTTACTCTTATTGATGATTTAGCTTTTAGTAATTGTCTTGAATTACTAAATATTAGTATACCTAATTTAGTAACATTAAATGAAAAAGTGTTTTCTGATTGTATACACCTTATTACTTTTAGTTTTCCTCTACTTACTACTTTAAATATTAGTAATTTTCTAAATTGTTTTAGCCTAGATACTTTTTATGCTCCTGTATTACTTAATTTAGGAGGAACAGTTGGAAATGATAATGTATTTAGTGGCATAACAGGAGAAGAAATAACTATTACAATACCAATTGCTTTAATGACTTGTAATGCAGGTAATCCAGATGGGGATATTCAATACTTACAAGCAAATAATACTGTTACAGTAATAACCACATAAACCAAATATTATGAAAAAAGCAAAATTAGAGTTCTATGAAAAAACTAAATTAATAAATTTTAAATTTGTTAAACAATGGAGATGGAGATTAAAAGCTAGTAATGGTAAAATATTATGTGCTTCCTCTGAAGGATTCTTTAACAAAGTAGATTGTATTAGCAATGCTAAGAAAACAGGATGGGCTTTAGTTGAATTAGTAAAAACAGTATGAGAGAATTAAAATTTTTACAGGCTTGCCCAGATGATACTTATTATACTTGGCAAGTAAATTTATGGCTTGAAAGTTTACAAGCTATAGGGCATAGTGATAAAGCTATTTCTTTGATATACACTCCTAAAGGAAGAGGAAGAAACCCAAAGTGGGTTAATATAATGGAATTATATCCAGAAGCTGAATTTCATTTCTATGAAGATGAAGGAAATTTAAATTCTTATTTACAATTATACATTCCTATTCTTAGACCTTATTCATTGTGGAGATATTTTAAAGAAAATCCAGATAATAAAGGAAAGGCTTTTTTCTATTGTGACAGTGATATTTTATTTACAGAAGATTTTAATGTAAATAAATTTTTGAATGATGATATTTGTTATCTTTCAGACACTAATAGTTATATCAATGCTAGCTATTTTGATAGTAAAATTAATCAGGTGTTACCTGAAAAACTAGAAGAGTATAAAACTAGAGATATCCTTGGTGAAATAACAAGTATCATAGGAATATCAAGAGAAATATGTGAATTAAATAATTTAAACTCTGGAGGAGCACAATATCTATTAAAAAATATAGATGAAGCTTTTTGGAAAAAAGTAATGAATGATTGTATTCTCATTAGAACTTATTTACAAAAAGTGAATAAAGACTTCTTTAAAGAAGAGAATGCAGGCTTTCAAAGCTGGTGTGCAGATATGTGGGCAGTTCTTTGGAATCTATGGTTGAGAGACCAAGAAACAAAAGTAATACCAGAAATGGCCTTTGCTTGGGCTACAGACCCTATAATTAAATTAGAAACACATACTATAATGCACAATGCAGGAATAGTATCAGAAACAGGAAATGGTTATCCTGCTTTTTATAAAGGAAAATACCATCAAGGTTCTGATCCAACTAAAGACCCTCAATTAGAAGTTATATTACAAGATAAACAGTCACAGAAATTCTGTACTTGGTATTACACTAATAAACTAAAAGAATTATCACTAAAATATAATATTAACTATTAAATACAATTATCATGAGTAACAAGAGAGACCTTAAAGGCTATGCTAGATATGATGGATCTGGCAGAATTGTAGCAGGAAGTTTAATACTTCGTAAAAAAGCACCTAAAGTAGGAAGGTGGGTAGAAATTCCAGCATATGAGTGCTGTAATCCTACCACCACTACAACAACTACTACTGCACCATAATAATAATGTAATGCAAGTAAATAGAAGATTTTTTCCTAATAAGATGCAAGATAATGATGAAACATTTATTGCATCTTTATTAGGAATTATTGAATCTGTAGATGAATTATGTTCTGTAGAAATAACAAAAAAACCTTCAGGATATCATTATAGAATAGCTACTAGTATTCCAAAATATAATAATATGCTTATAGAAGAAATTCTAAAGTTTCATAATTTATTTGGAATTCGCTTAGATATGGGAAAAAGTATAACCACCTCATCAATAATAACATTTGAAATTTCTTTATAATTAAAAAGATTATTATATTTACAACTAATTTTAAAACCAACTAAAAATATGGCACAGTATGATCCAAACAAAAAGTACACTTGGGGCCCAGAAGATAAATTTGAATTAAACGGAAAAGAATTTGGTCTAATTCTAAACACTTTTAGAAGTATTCTTGGAACAGAAGAAGCTTCAAAAATTTTATTAGTACACCAAGCTAATCAATCTATAGAAGCTGTTATAGCAAAAGGGGTTGAAGCTGGTATAGTCAAGGAAGTAGTTTTAGATGAAAACACAACCCCTGCACTTACCAAAGTATAATTTAAAAAGCCTCTTTAATTAGAGGCTTTTTTATTGTACTCCTAGTAGGAATCGAACCTACAGAACTCCTGATCCTAAGTCAGGCGACTTTACCATTTTGCCCATAGGAGCATTTAGAGTCTTCTATCGGAATCGAACCGATGTTCCTAGTTTTGCAGACTATTGCCTATTCCAACATTAGCAAAGAAGACATTTTGCAGAGAGACAGGGACTCGAACCCTGAAAAGTTTTATCTTCGACACGTTAGCAATGTGCTCCTATACCATTAAGGGACCTCTCTATAGCACAACACCCAGGATTCGAACCTGAAACAATGGTTTTGGAGACCATCATGATACCATTTCACCAGTGAAGTATTTGCGGAAGAAGTGAGACTCGAACTCACACGCCAGTTCCCACCGACTAACAGTTTTCAAGACTGCATCCCTTAGACCAACTTGGATTATCCTTCCTTTTGTACCTCCAACAGGACTTGAACCTGTACGCCCATTACTGGACACTAGATTTTAAGTCTAGCACGTCTAACCAATTTCATCATGAAGGCATTTGTGGAAATGATTGGAATCGAACCAATGCCACCAGAGCTTCAATCTGGCGCTCTACCTACTGAGCTACACTTCCTTATTGTGGTCAGGCATGGACTCGAACCACTCCCGTTAAGATCAGATTTACAGTCTGACTGCCATATCCAAATGACTTTACCCAACCAAAAAAAATCCCCATCTTGCGAAGGGGATTTAAAATATAAACTATCAATTTACATCATACCAAATCCCTATCGCCAAAAGACCATAGACAAAATGATAAATATAAACTTGTTGTTTTCATAATATTTTTTTGTAGCGAGAACAGGACTCGAACCTGTGACCTGAGAGTTATGAGCCCCCTGAGCTGCCTACTGCTCTACCTCGCCTTGCAAATGTAAAATAAAAATTTGAATTACCAAATTTATTTTGCGATAATACCAAGACTCGAACTTGGAAAAACAGATTAACAGTCTGCCGTGATACCATTTCACCATACTATCATTGTTGCTTCGGAGGGTTTCGAACCCTCGACCTTTTCATTATGAGTGAACTGCTCCACCGATTAAGCTACGAAGCGATTTGTTTTGGTAAAGGGAGTCGAACCCCTGTCCTATCCTTAGAAGGGATGCGTTTTTCCAATTAAACTATACCAAAATTTGTACCTCGTGGTGGAATCGAACCACCGCCCTTTGCATGTAAAACAAATACGCTCCCGTTACGCCAACAAGGTATTTAGAGGCTTATGTGGGACTCGAACCCCGACTCCTCGTTACAAATGAGGGGTTTTACCATTAAACTACCAAAGCCATTGCGGTCTATGAGAGAATCGAACTCTCGATACCTCCGTGACAGGGAGGCGTATTAGCCGTTATACTAATAGACCAAATAAAGGGCAGTAATGAATATTGGACTTCTCACCGATTTAACGGAATATTCAGGCTTGCTTTGTGGTCAGCTATCTAAAGACTGACTAGCCATCTCCTGACTAGACTTACCCTTTGTGCAGTAAGTGAGATTCGAACTCACGGTGTCCTGCTTGGAAGGCAGGTGCAATCGACCAGACTATGCGATTACTGCATGTAGGGGCTACTCTCCCCGTCCTTGTCATAATTAAATGTTAATACTCGGTAGAAATAATAGGGCTCGAACCTATGACCTTCCGCGTATCAGGCGACTGCTCTACCAACTGAGCTATACTTCTATTTATTTTGTTCCCCCTATAGGAGTCGAACCTATCTTCCAAGATTAAAAGTCTTGTACATCCACCAACAATGTTTAGAAGGAATAGAGGTCTACTCCCAAACTTGAGAGCAGATTTAACGTTTATACTTCTTAACTTGTTTCATAGTTTCTTTTTTTTAGTGGAGCTGAAGGGAATCGAACCCTCGCAGTACTGATTGCAAATCAATACGCTTAGCCAACACAGCACAGTCCCAAAACAAAAAATCCTCTAAATTGCTTTAGAGGATTCTTTATATATTGAATTGTTCAATTTATACCATAAGCCTCTTGCATGGGATATTATCCCCAACTCTTGCAATCGTTTTTATGGTATTCATTGTTAACATTTTGTTGTTTTATTTATTACAGTACAAACATAATGAAATTTTTATTATAAATAAAAATTTATTACAATTTATTTTTGTACGCTAACGAGGATTCGAACCTGCGACATCTCTTGGGCCGTAACCAAGTATTTTTCCATTTAAACTATAAGCGTATTTGTGTGAAAGGTGGGGATCGAACCCACGATCTTCTGAACCACAATCAGATGCTTTACCTACTCAGCTACAATCACCATGTATTAGTAGGAATACCAGGGCTCGAACCTGAAATGGCTGAATCAAAATCAGCAGTGTTACCATTACACTATATTCCAATTTGTATTGCTACGGAGAATCGAACTCCGATTTCCAGGATGAAAACCTGGCGGCCTAACCGTTAGACGATAGCAACAGTTGTCTGGGTAAAAGGGCTCGAACCTTTGGCCTCGTGCTCCCAAAGCACGCTATCTACCTACTGATATACACCCAGAAATAAAAAAAGCCCTCCAAAATGGAAGGCTTTTAGCTTATATATATTATTTTCACATACTTATACGCCAATTCCTCCCAAAATTTCTTTAGGTTGTTCAGGACGCTCTGTATGTATCATTATTTTCATAGGGCAATATTACAAAAAAATATTTAACTTTTACAAATTATTTTAATTTTTAATCAATAGTGTCAACATTAGGCTCACTACCAAGTCGCATAACACGATATGTAGCTTGTTTAGAACTTGCTTTTTTATAATTCTTTAATAAAGCTATTTGATGTATAAAATCCCAATCATGTGTATATTTTTCAGTGTGTGGCTCTATTTTTTTAGCTAATTCTGTTTTTATAATAACATCACAATGTCCTATACACCCTATTTGTATTATAGTTTCTCTATCACTATTTACTGGAACAAGAGTAGATTTATAATAAACTAAATCATATTCTGTGTTTTCTATTTCAGCTAAATAATGTCTAAAATGGTTAGAAAGAATTATATCATCATTAGCAAAAAACACTAAATATTTACCTGTAGCATGCTCAATAGCATAATTAATAAGCTTATATCCACAACCACCTCCATTTACTTCAGCATTAAAATAATGAATTATATTTCCTTTCTTTTCTTGTTCTTCTTTTATATACTGAAGATAACCGCTATCTATGAGCTTTTGAAAGTCAGGACAAGCATCTCCCATTATAAAAGCTTCCCATCCATTTATATCTTGGTCTAATATACACTGTATAGAACGTTTAGTTCTTTCAGGTCTACCATAACAAGCAATACTAATGGTTATCCTTGGTTCTATCATTGCTTCCTATGTGTTTTACAGGAACTCCTGCATATTTTTGATAAGGTTCTAATTTACTTTTCTTAGTAACCACACCATTCATGCCTATCATTATTCCTTCAGGAAGAATAGATTTTTGATGAACAGCCACACCCATTCCTAAATTTACATTAAATCCCACTGTACAAAATCCTGCTAGTTTAGAACCAGCACTCATTGTAACATTGTTTCCAACAATACAATCATGAGCTATATAGGCATGTTTCATAATATAACAATTTTCTCCTATTACAGTGGTTCTTTCTGCCCCACCATCTATACTCACCATTCCTGTTAATGTAGTTCCTTTTTTTATAAGAACACCTTTATTCTGATTTTCTTTGCCTTTCCATTCAGGAGGACAACCAATAATACAATAAGGACCTATATAAACATCATCTTCTATAATGACATTATTCCCTATAAGAGCTGTTGAATGAATTAAATGAGACATACTTTACCGTTGTTTATGTTATAAATGTCATCTTTATGTTTAAGCATTTCTTGTTTAAGAATTTCGACATTTAATTTAGTGTTTCTAGTTTCACTTATTCCTCCTTTATCACTAATTTCAAATGCAAAATCTGCACAAGATACTGTCATAGGAGGATTAAAATGAAAATAAGCATTAATATAACTCTCATCGTTTACTCCTGGCTCATAATTGATTTTCTTATCTTCTATTTGCCATTCTCTAAGAGTTTTACAAAATTCTATTACTTTATCTTTTTTACCCCCAAAAAAGGCACCATAATGATATGTACAAGGTAAAGTAGTATCTTTAGATACATATGCTTTAGATTTAGGGTTTTTATCAAATCCAGCGCCATTAGCTAACCATCCTTTATTACCATAATGTTCCCCGCCTACTAGTTCTCCAATAAACCACTGCTCAGTGAAATCTTTAGATACACTAGTATCAGCATCAAAATAATAAAGATAGTCACTTTCACAATCTACAAGTCCTATTATACTCTTGAATTTATCATTTGTAGCATCCACCCAACTGTTATGTTGGGCGGAATGAAATTCTACATTTATATCATCTGACATATATTCTTTAGGATCTGTATCTGAGAAAAAATAAAAAGTAATTTTTGCATCTCCTTTATAGTGATGCATAAACTTTTTAATAAACCTAACTCCCAATACAAAGTATGCATTAGTAGCAAGAATTACAATTCCTATTTTTTGCTGTTCCATTACCAAATATGAATTATGCTAAAATAAGCAATCATAGCAACATCAAAATCTTCAAAATCAAAAGGAATACTAGCAGCAGAAGATAAAGCGGAAGGCTCTACTAACACAAAACAACCTTCTGTTAAAGCATCATCTGTAATACCACTACCAATAGCAAAGACTTCAAGCTTAGGCATTTTTTTAAGAAGTTCTTTTTCTAAAGATTCTTTAGTGTTTTCATCTACTATAATCTTTCCTTCAATCTTTTTAGGAATTTTGATATACACTCTAGTTCCTAATAGTTTTTTAAATCCTTTTTCCATTTTTATTCATTTACTAGTTCATATGTTAATTCAAAAATATCAGGTTTACAAGGATAAAACTCTCCACTTACCCCTTTAATAATCCAATCAAGATTTGATGCAGTCATTATTCCTTCTAATGTTTTAATAGAAAGATTTTTGCTTTTATAAGCATGTTCTTCTGCATTTTCATAATTTAATTTATTGCCATGAAAATCTTGCATAAAATTCATAATTTCATCAAAATTTTTTAATTCTGCGTTCCATTGAACTGCTTCAATTACCACTGGTTTTTTTCTAAATTTTCCCATAATTATTTACTATCTGTTAGTTCTTTTACTGCTCCCAAGTCTATAGAAAGAATTTTACCTGGTTCTTGTATATTAGTTAATAAAAAGAAACGTTCTCCGTCTTCAGGGGATAAAATTATTTCTGATTGAACAGTAGCTCTTACACTCTTATAACCCTTCATTTTATCAGTTTTAAGGTCTATATCTGGCTCTTGAGTTACTCTTTCGTTAAAATCATCTAATATAACTATAACCTTATTATCAGGTAAAGTTACACTTCTAATGACTTTATCAACATTCATAGAATCTCTTCCTTGTCTTGTTACTTCTGGAGTAGTTTCTGTAGCTGCAGTTACTACGTGTGTCGTAGTATAAAAAAATTGGTTTCTCATAATGTGTATTGGTTTAAATTACAAATGTGTTCATGATATTTTTCTTTTGTTTTTTCATTTACAAACACAACATATTCTAGTTTTTGTCCATCTCTATCTTTTAAACATAATTTATCATGATTTTCACCACATTTGATAGTAAACAAATCTTTATTGAATTCGTCTTTAATTATATCAGGAATAATATGTTTATTATCTTTAAGAGATTTTGTTGTATGTATACAAGCTTTTGTTGTTCTAGCAAAAAGATATTTCATTGTTATTGTTTTATATTATTTGCTGTTGTTAATGTATATGCATTTGTAGTATTATTTAAAGAATTATTAACATATCCTCCTGCTATTCCTAAATGACTAAAATCTGTAAATGTATTTCCACTTCCTATAAAAGGTCCTCTATGTTTTGGAAGATAATTAGTAGAGGGACTACTAAAATTTATAGGAACTATTAAAAATTTCTAACAAGAATTTGTACATCATCAGGATTCTCTGCATGTTCAGCAGGAATTTCTCTTGTAATTTTAAATACAAGATCTTTTTCACTTTTAGCCAAAGCTGTTGTTGGCTCAATAATAACTTTAGAGTCTATATATACTCTGTCTTTGTCATAAGAATGCAGAATTACTGCATATTGAAATAGTGTTTTCATAATTGGTTTAATTTAAGTTATATTTAATTTTTAATTGTTCTCTTCTTTTATTGACTTCTTCATATTTAGTACTGTTCATTTCTACAGTAGCATGTTCATCAGGGGTTAAAAGTATAATATTTTCTTCATCAAACATAGCCTGTGGATATTTACTTTTTGGAAGTATATGATGAAAATACATTGTATTAGGTTCTCTTCCTAAATAAGTTCCAGATACTTCAGACTTATGAGGCTTTTTATCCCAAATAATATTAAAAAATATCATTTGATTTGTATAATTTGCATTTGTTAATGTTTTACCAAGTCTTCTGACACTTTGTACAAGAAATGAGGTTTTGGGACCATGACTTTTACATAGTCCTCCTGACCAAGAAGGGCTGTTACACCCTTCTATATTACATAATTTTACTTTACTCCTCATTAGTTAATGATGTCATTACTTTAGTGGTAATTTCTTCAAAGAGTTCTGGATTGTCTTTTAATAATTCTTTTACTTTTTCAGCTCCTTGTCCTAATTTAGTTTCTCCATAACTATACCAACTTCCTGCTCTATTAACAATATCAAATTCTTCAGCATAATCTAGTATTTCTCCAAATTTATCAAAACCAAGCCCCCATACAATGTCCATTTTAGCTTGTCCAAAAGGAGAAGCTAATTTATTTTTAATAACATCTACAGTGGTTTTGTTTAATTCATTAACCTTGTCATTCATTTTCCATATTTTCCAACGAACATCCGCATAAAATTTCCAAGATTTTCCTCCAGTAGTTGTAGTAGGATCACCCATACCACCAATATTATCTCTAGTTTGTGAAACCACAAATAAAGAACAAAGATGATTTGCTAAAAGACCTTTAACTTTTAGGCAAAACTTACTATTTATTCTTGCTTGTAATCCAATAGTAGCATCCCCCATTTCTCCTTCTAAAACAACTTTAGGTGGAGCAGCAGTTTGACTATCTATAACAATACAAGAAGTTATATTTTTTTCTACAAGGCCTAATATCATATCATAACCATTTTCCATAGTTTCTGGTTGATAGATTAATAAAGCATTAACATCTACTCCTAATGATTTAGCATATTTTTTATCAAAAGAATGTTCATAATCAAATAATGCTACTTTTTTTTCAGGAAATTTTTTTTGATATTCGGCCATTTGATGAAGAGTAATAGTGGATTTACCACTACTTTCTGGTCCAAAAATCTCTACAATTTTACCCAATGCAGTACCACCAATACCCATTGCTTGATCTAGTTGTAAAGAACCTGTATTGACAATAATAAGGTCTTTTAAGGCTGGTTTAGTTAAACTATACCTTTTCTCTAATGCGGCTAAGTCTCCTTCAGCTCCTAGTTTTTCTACTTTTTGTTTTGCCATTTCTAATTTTTTTAATGAGATTATAAATTTACTAATTATTTTCGTTATTTCCAAACTTTAACAAAAAAACCCCAAGAGATTTTACAATCTCTCAGGGCTTTCTCCGCATTTAAAAATAGAAAAAACAATGATTTATTTTAATTCTTTATTCCCTTTTACTCTTTCAGAGTAAGGACAAAGTTCACAAGTACCACCACAACATTCACCACATTCTTCAAGGTACTTTTTGGTTAATACCACTCTACCATCTTTTAAATGATAGTCTACATCTTTTATAAATTCTTTCTCTGACATAATTTATAAATTTATGCTAAGGTATAAAATTTTTTATTTTTTTGCATCTAATTCTTTAATTATTTTTCTTTCATCTTCATATATATACCGATATTTAGTGTCTTTATATTTATCAAGAATAAAAGCATTATCATTTTTTCTGAACTTCCTAAAAAAGTTTTTATCATCTGTTGTTTCTACTGCCAGAATAAATCTAGTATCATCATACCCACATACAACTCCTGTATAGTTTAAATGAACTATTATTAATTCTTTATACAGGTTGAATAGCCTTTCCATTTTTATCTAAATTAAGACTTCTAAGCCTAGTTTCTATTTCATATTCCACTTTAAGAATAAAGTTTATTTTTTCTTCTAACTCATGTTGAATAAGTCTTCCCACAAAAGGAAGCAACTCTTCTAAGTTAGTAAACACTTTAGCCAATCCCATTTTAGTTTCAATTTGATAAAACTTAAATCCTTCTATCTTAACCAAATCAGTAAATACAACATCTACATAACTAATAACAGCAGGAATTTCTATTCGCATACCATCATACTGTTCATAGTAATCATTATACTTTGTATTGAATTCTTCACATGTTCTCATAGCTCAGTTTTTATAGAATCTTCTAATATTCCAAATGCAGTATCAATTGCTTCTAATTCTGCTTCTTTCCTAGTTTTAAAAAAATCATTTTGATCTGCTTCCTCTACAGCATAAGTAAATCCAAGATTATGATGTTTAATTATAATAATAATATTATTTTCATCAAACACATCAAATAGCACTCTGGGTTGTACCTCTATAAGAGTTGCCAAGTTTTCATCGCTTATACCTGTTTGAAGTACAGCCTGTTTAAATTCTTCTGGAACAGTTTCGTTTTGAGAAGAACTAATCATTTCCTTTAAAAACCATTCTTTTATAACGGCTTTTGCATTAGGATATTGTTCAAATAATTCTAGTACATTCATAATCTTATTTCTTTAATTAGTTCAACATAAGCACTATTCCACCAATCTCTTTCAAAATCAAATTCAGAACATAAATGTTGTTCTGAACAAGCTAAAAATTTTGTATCATACATAAAAGCTGTCATTTCACAGAATTCTGCAACTTTTTCTATATCATATTTATCTAGCATTTTATTTAATAAATCTTTATTGTACATGTTCTTTTATATTATCGATGTTTAACGTTTCTCTTTCATAATCAAAACCTTCCCAGCACTCTTGTTCATCAGAAAATTTTACTGATAAATTCTCTTCCCAAAAATCTATTAAATCCTGGGTTTTCTTAAAAATTCTAACTTGTAAAGATAGTTCATCTCGATGTTTTCCATCAATGATAATTTTTACAACTTTTTTAAAACTATCTTGAAACTCTTTTGATGTTCTAGAATATTTTCCTCTTCTAATCAACCTAAAATCATCATTAAATTTATTGTCTAATTTATATACAATAACAACATATCCATCTTGATAATCATAATCTTCTATAACATTCTTTGTTCTTTCGTATTCATTATCTAAAAAATTTCTAAATTTATATAAATCAGCAGGTTTAAAAAGAAGATAAACAGCGTCTTTATATTCGACATCCTGTTTATCATCTTTTATAAACCCATTAATAAAACCATTTTCTTTTAAAGCACCTTTAGGGATGTTTAATGTTGGTACCATAAATATGGTGGTGATTGTTTTTTTTATTTCCATTTGAGTATTTCTTTTAATTCATCTTGTGAATGAAGTTTTAATAATTTATAGTTTAGTCTAAATTCTTTTTTAGCTAATTCTACATTTCCTTTTGTGCTTTTAATATACCCAATAAATATATTTTTAATATATTGGTAATCTGTCATATCTTCATGTAAATTCACAAAACACCACGCTTTTCCTAATCCTTTAGCTCCTTTGACACCATCACTAGTATCCCCTATAATAAGTTGACAAGCTCTAAGCCATCTACTTTCTCTCTCGTCTATCATTTTCCATTCTCCTAGAACATCATCATGTCCTCTATAATCATAAAAAGGCACATTAGGAGCATGATAAAGCACATCTTTATCAATGGCACCAATAACACAATTTCCGTTGCTTAAATTAATAGCATCTATAACATAATCATCAGCTTCTCCTCCTTCAGCAGTAATAGCTCCTAATTCATTAACAATATATTCTTTAAGAACAGGAACCAAAGGATTTTTTATTGTTCTATGTGCTTTATAAAAAGGATAAATTTTATATCTGAAGTTATTACCTCCTCCAACAAATAATATACAATTTGTAATATTAAAATATTGTTCTACATTATTTTGAATTTCTTGAAGCTTATTGTTAGTTCTAAATTTTGCTTCTTCTATTTGAGAATCTTCATCAGGAAATTCCATAATACTTCCTTCAGGAAAATAACTAGCAGAATGTAAAATACTATCAGCATCAATTAACAACACTCTTTCAGTGCTATCATATCTTTTAGGACAGTTTTTCACTTCTCTAATAACAATTTCTGTTACGCCGTCTTTAGTTGGTCCACTTATCATAATTCCTCAGAATTAGGTTCCCAATAATAGCCATACAGCTTATAATTTAGGCCCCCTGTTTTACTAATTTGTGTTCCCGATTTAGAAACAAGCTTGCTTACTAATTCTGCAGGTGTTAACACCATAATTTCTCCTGCATATATAATATGTAAATTTCTACCTTGTTCTATACAAGTTTCTACATCATAACTTTTTGGTTCAGCTTTTCCATTGTGGAGCTTACCCACTTTTTTTATCATTGGTTTCATTGGTTATTTTATTTAATAAGTCGTTAATTAAAATTATTTGAGGAATAAAGCCTGTTTCCTTTCCCTCAGTAGTTGTACAATCCCATCTTCCATCTAATGCCATTTCAGCATCTTCTTTTAAGTTTGTTAAAACACTGACAATCTCTTGTTCTAGTTCTTTGCTTATCATATTGCTAATAGTTTACAGATTTTTCTAAATGTATTAATGTCTTTACATTCTCCATAAAAAAGAATATTTCCTTCTCTTTCTTGAATTTCTATTTTTGTTGAATCTCCCCAAGCACAAATACTAGAATCATTTTTGTTATAATAACCATAAACTACACCTCCAACATTTCCTTTACCTCTTTGTTCCCACCCTTCAGCTTCAATTTGTTCTTTAGTAAGATAGGAAACTCTAATTTTATCAGATACAATTGTTTTACTATTTACCATAGCAAATACAGGTATAATATCTTCTACATTAAATTTAAATGGTTCCCAGGCTTCTTTTAGAATTTCACATTCATAACCAACATGAATATCTTCTATATCTGGAGTAAAATATTTATTTTCCATTTTTTAATTTTTTACTGTTCATTGTTTTTTCTTTATGACATGGTTTACAAAGCACTTGATACCCTCCTGCTTCTACAAAACAACGTTCTACAAATGCTTTTAAATCATCTCCTGATTTTAATGTGCCTGCTTCTATAATATGATCTATTTGAATTTCTTTATCCATAAACCATTTTGTACAAGCAGCACACTTATATTCCCACTTTTGACGAGCATTGCTTCCTTTATAAGGTCTTCTAGCATCAGTTTTACATTGTTGTAAAGGTTTCCAATACATACTAGCTTTTCTGAGTGAAGCTCTTATCAAACTCCAAAAAGCACTTTCTGTCATAGTGCCATTATTCCTAGACAGAATTGTAGTGCTTTTTCTTTGTATTACTTTCTTTGCCATTTTAATTAATAATTAAAGAGAGTAACAAATTTAATTATTACTCTCAATTATTACTAATTTTTTTGATTATTTTCACTATACCATTTGATAAATTTTACACAAGCATTATAAACGGCTTCAATTTTAGTTTTCCCATAAACCATAACAGTTGTGCCTTTATGATATTTTTTAGCATCTATGTCACAGTAATGTTGTCCACCACCTATAGATTTTGAAATATGTACAATAGGTGTATTAGCATCGTGAAGTTCTTCTATTTTTTCTACTACTTCCATTAACCATCTCCAATCAGAATGAAAAACTAACTGTTCTGGAGAGGCCATTATCAGTCTAGTATTAATAGTTGCATTTATTCCAGTACTTCCAACAGGAATTTGTATACTTGATAAGTGCTCTATATTATACAGATTTCGATATTCTCCACCTCTTAAACCACATGCTTTAATTGGTTTCATTCCCATGAACTCTGCAATGATTTCATTGTTTTCCATATTTATCAATTTTTAAAATGGAACTCCTGGAAGCCAAGAAATTCCTTCTTTTGTTATTTTATTTAATTCTGTAAAATTCCCTTTAACATCTTTTCCCATAAACATTACAGGAATATTGTATTTATAAACATAATTCAACATTAAATGATTTATAAAAGATTTCCATAAATCCTTATGACTTCCTGTAACATCTTTTTCTACTGTCAAATCTTTGTTTAGCATAAGTACTCCTTGATAAGCTAAATAGTTTACATCAGGATGTTCCATATCCCAATTTAGATTTAAACCATTGTATAGCTCATTTTCTATATTAGAATAGAATTGCTTTAATAAAGGAGTAACTTTTTCTGTTATGGAACACCCTAAAGCAAAACCATCAGCTATAGGCATTCCATTTTCAAAAGAAAAGTAAGGTTCTTCAAATAATAATATACATTGTACATCTTCAAGCTTTGTTTCTTTAAATACTCTAAATGTATTAATAGAAGCAGGAGCCACTTGGGCCCCTTTTCCACTTCTATCTTTTAAAAACGTATATATCTCGTCACACTCTACACTCTCTATAAATGGTTGCATCACTGGCCACCAACTTTCATCAAACTTGTTTTTAAACGATTCCCATTTCATCTTTTAAATTTTAAAAAGTATTCTATATTTGAATGAACATATATAAAATGAGTTTTAGTTCTTTTACAATTAGATTCATAAGGATTATGATATTTCAGTCCCAAAGATTCTGCCAATTCAGGCAAATGCTTTTTAATTAATTTCTTAATTTCATAACCATTTGCCTTAACAGCATCTTTCATATAATGTTCCCACAATCTCATACTTATACCAACACAAGTTGCTTCTAAGCGAATACTTTGAACATCATAAATCATAACTCAGGAAACATTACTATTTGGTTAGCAATAGGCATTTCAAACTCTGGAGTTTTTGTTGTTATAACTCCAGATGCTTTTGTAAAGAATGTATGTGCTTTAATATGATTGTTCATCCATAGTGTAGGATGAATTTCCTTCATAGAAAATGTAGTAAACTGATAAAGCTCCCAGAGGCTATTTGGAGCACCATAAAGATGTGTAGGACTATCTAGTTCACCTTTAATAATATTGAGCTGTGTGCTCTCTATAAACTGCTCTTCGATAATCATTCTACCAATAAGCTCAGCTTGAATTTTTCTATCAATTTCAATAGTTTTCATGTATTCTCTTTCTTCTTGCATTTTTTTGAAACTGTCTCCAGCTCTTTTGATATAGTCAACAATAGCCAGAGGAGCAAATTCTTTTACTTCTCCCATATGTTTCTTTTTAAATGCACCATAATCTCCAGATACAGAACCATTGCTACAGATAAAAATCTTGGTACCAATAGCAAATTTCAAAGACAATGATTTGTCATAAGAATTCTGCCATCCAATTTGCAATTGCATTTCGCTATCTGCAACATCCTTAATAGTAAATTTACCATTAGACACTCTTCCTTCTCTTGCAGAGCTATAAGTTTCTGTTTCTAATGTAAATCCTGCTTTAACAATGCTGTCTAATGTTAAATCAATTAGCTGAGCATTGCTCACTGGTTTGTAAGTTCGAGTTTCTTTTGGTAGCGGTGTTGATAACAACATCGCTTTTGTACTTCCGTAAGTTGTAATATCCATTTTTATTTTGTTTTAGATTTTATAATTTGTTTTATTTTTTGTGCATCTTCTTCAGATACATCCCCATTTCCTATATTAGAAGTAACAACATCTGTTAGTCTATTATAAGTAAAGCAATGATTATATCCTGAAGTGTTAGGATCGGGTTGATAGTGTGCAGATACATGCACAATAGTTTGTTCTTTAGAGTTTTCTCCTCCAAAATCTGTATAAGGCATCATTAGTAATCACGGTATTTAAGGTTATATTTTTTATAGAATTTATTCCAAATTCTTCTTTTCTCAGTTTCAAACAAACTTTGTTGTTTAGGAAGAGTAACAAACATATATTTAAAAGCATCCTTTATTGTTTTTTCCGTTAAAGGTTCTACAGGCTGTCTTCTTATATATGAAAATATACCTTCTCCAGGAATCATATCATTAACTTTTCCAGCTTTAGGATAAATTGTATCATGTAACTGACTAATTGCTAATTTATACTTATCATGTACTTCTTTAGAAATAGAATTGTATTTTGTTTCCCAAGGAAAATATTCAGGATATTTTTTTATTGTGTCATTGATTCGTTTATATTGTTCTTCTCCACAATAAAATGTTCCATTCCATGAACAAGCAACCATTGCTTCTATTACTTCATGAGGTGCATTTTCTATATCCATGATTAATGTATATAAATTGGCAATCTTCCCTCTGTAGTTTCTAAATCTACAATCATCCATTCACACTGTCCTTCTTTAAAAGTTTGTCCGTGTTCTGAATACTTACTAATTACAAAATCTTCAGCATCTCCAGTATCAAGCATACCATCAAAATCATAGATATGTACTTCACAAGTACTATAATCCATTATTATTATTTTATGTGCCATTTTAAGAAGGGATTTCCATTACTAATTCTGTAAAAACTATTGTAGCTATTTTTCCAAGAAGTTTTCTTGTTCTTGGTAAATAAACATGTGTCATTGTACGCACTTCTTCTGCATATACAATATCATCTTGCAAAAGCAAGGATTTCTCTAATAAAGAGAAGGGTTTAATTATTAAATATTTTTTCATAATTTTTTCTTTTTTAATATTTGTTCTACTTTAATTAGTCCGTATTCTTTACCTAAATCAGCAAAGTCTTTTATTCCATCGGAAAGATAATTCCGTGGAACATTAAGGTAATCAAAATCAAATTCTTTTGTTATTATTCTGGAATTCTTCACTCCTGCAGCGTCACTATCAAAAGACAATATTTGTCTAGACGAATTCTGTCTAAGGAATTCTACATTTTCTTCAGAAAAACATCCACTACTTTCATTTTGAGTAGCACAGACATGGGGATATACTTTAAGAAGCACCATTTTGTCTTTTTTACTTTTAGTTATGATAGCAGAATTCTCTTTTACAAGATTTTCTTTTCCTTCTAATGTATTTAAAGGAACATTATTTGGCATCCATTTTACTTTAGGGTCAGCAAAAGGTCTATAGATTTTCCAATGGCCATCATAAAAATAGCCAAATCGAAGTTCAGTTTCCCTTAAAGAAAATTTTTGTTTATTTAAATACAATGATTTTATAGAATAAATACGCTCTCTTTTTAAATCACTAATATCTTGATAAAATGTATTCCAATAAGCAAGTTCTTCATTAGTGAATTTTCTAGTTATCACTTGAATAATAGCATATTTTTTTTCTGATATTATAGGTTGTTCATATTGGCTAATTACTGTTTTATACTTTTCAGTATTTTCAAATTCTCCGAATAAACCAAAATCTCTATTTATCATTTTTAAAGCATCATAGTAATTAGAAAGATGATGTAATAATTGAACAAATTTAAAACAGTTTCCTTTTTTAGTGGTGTCTGCAAAATCTTTAAATGTAACAGTTCCAAACTTGGTACCAATAATAAGAGATTTAATATCATCTCTATGAAAAGGACTGTGTGTAACAACATTTAATTTCCAATTACCAGGCATATACATTTTGAATATATCATATTCTGATATTTTACTCAATATTAATTCTTCTGTCAGATTTATTTTTTTATTGCCTTGTATCATAATTTGAGATAAAAAAATCCCTCTGCATTGCTACAGAGGGAATTTCTTGAATTAATAATTAAAAACTAATAATCACTATCCTCTTCAGAAATAGCATCTTCTGTGCCCACTAAATGATCTCCTGCTACATAAGGATGAAGTTCTTTAAAAGAATAAGTGTCTTTACAACCATATTCTCCGTCTACCTCTAACACAAATTTTTCAAAAGGTTTTAGTTTTTCTTCTTTTTTAGACTCTTTCTCTTTTAATAGAGAAAGAACACTGTCTTTACCATAATCTATTGATTTAAAGTTTTTCAAGCTATAAGCAGGGACAAATCCTCCACTATAAATACCTTGATATTCTTTACTCTCGCCATCTTTTACCTTAACGCTAACAATAGCCATAGCACCTAATGTACCTGCAAATTCTCCACCAATTTGGTCTTTCAAATCTTTAACATTACCCTTCATTAATTTTTTCCAATCAATTTGTAATGTACTGTCAGCAGATTTATAGTCTAGGTTACATAACCAAGAACGCAAGAAAGAATAAAAATCTTCTTCTCCTTTATAAGCTTGACGATATTCTCTTTTAACAAACCATTCAGGAAGATTTTCTTCATCATCTGCCCAAGAACAAGTACCAATATTATTGATATATTGAGATTTAGTTCCGTCTTTGTTCTCTCTTGTAGCATTCTCTAAAAAGAAAGAAACTTTGTGTCTAAAATCACTTTTTACATCTTGTAACCAAAAATCTACTCTTAGTATATCTACACCATCTCTTTTCATCATGTAGTCAGTTTGTTTACTGTCTTCTTTAAGCTCTATTCCCAGAACATCTTTAAATTGCTCTATTGTTGGATTTACTGCCACTACTTTAGCCTCAAACAGTCCAATCTGTTTTTCACTGTTAAAATCTACTGATTCTCTTTTGCTTCCGCCAATTCCTGTACTCATGTTATTTATATTTAAATTATTTATACTCTTTCTCCATTAATTATGTTATTTTCATAATCATAATTAAATTTATTACAAATTGTAGTATTATCATCTACATATTCTTCTTGTGCAAAATACTCTTGTTCTCCTGAATTAGATAACCAAGATATAAACTCTTTTGCTTGTTCAGAAGTTTCAAACTTAATTAATACTTCTTTTGTTTTTAAAGATTTAGAATTCTCATCATTATCTTGTTGTATTACTCCCATTTTGTTTAATTTTTAAATTGTTTATAAATCTTCTTCTTTAATAAATTTTTCATTCCAAATTTTAATTGTTGCTTCAGGAAATCTAATATAATCAGTTAAAGCTGATATTCCTTCTTTAATAGTAGGAAAGGGAATTTCTTTACAGCCTACTCTTATTACACACCCTATAGATAAAAATCGAATATTAATGTCATATTCTTTTAAAAATTCTATTCTTGGTCTTACCCATTCTTTTTCTCTACATTCATCTTGTAAACGCACTTGGTTTCTTTCTTCTGTTTCTTCCAATCGTATTGGGGCATCTTGCATTAAATCACTCATTTTTAGTTGGTTTTAAATTAATTGTAATATTCTCTTATTGTGTCTGATACCAATTGTAAATTATTTGGTATTTTCTTTTCTGCAAACATCTCATTAGGAGATTTTGCTGGCATTCTTCCTACTTTATTAGTTAAAAAGTAATAAGTAGAATCATCTCCTTTTGTTTCTATATAGGCATACAAAATTATAGTAAAAAGTCCTTCCATAACCACCTGGTTATCCAACATTTTTCCAATTGTTTTTAACTTGTAGCCACTAATCTCATCTCCATCCATTACTGTTTCAGTATGTGTAATATAATAGATAATCAAATCAGGTCTTAATTTTTTAGCCTCTTGAATCAAAGTGACTATATCTCTTGCTAATAAAGTAAACTTGGTATAGCCTGTTTCCAAAGCTTTATCCATCATATTAAAAGTTTGAAGATAATTACTATCATCAATTATAATTTGTTTAACATGCGGAGCTTTATCACTCACTACTTTTAGTTTATTTAAAACATCAAGAATACCTTTTGGTTCATAATAATTCTTTTTTTCTACATTGTAGAGTTTGGCACTACCTTTAAAAGGTAAATTTTTACCACTTGTATTAATAAGATATGTTTCTTCTGGATTTAAGTCTCTAATACTTGTGGATTTTCCAGAACCACTTTCTCCTGCTATAGCTACTACTTCTGCCATAATTTTTAGTTTTTAATTGTTTTAATTAGAATATAAATATACAAATAATTGTTTTAATTATACATATTTTATACGACTTTTATCGATTCCTTCTAGACTTTTTATAAGCCATTTTATTTGAAATTCTTCTGTACTCACAAATATGTGTATATTAGAGTGCTCTGTATCATCAAGAAGACTTCTACCCACCATTTGTTCAAGGTTCTCTCCATTGCTATTAATAGCTGTAATAAGAATGTTTTGTAAATTAGGAAAGGTAACTCCTGCGGATGCTTTTTTAATTAAGCATAAATGATTTAATACTCCCTCTTGAAATTCCTTTAGAATAATATCATTTTTACTCTTACTATTAAACATAGGAATTTCATATCGAGAGCCTGTCTTTTCATCAGATACAAACAAAATAAATCTTTGTTCAAAATTCTGTTTTATCCAATATTTTACTGTCTTAGTTAATGTATGATTAGTGTTTATGAATCTCATTCTCTCTAAAGCAGCAAACATTCTTGCTTGGCCCATACTATTAGTTACTCTAGCGCCAAGTCTATTACATTCTTTTTTTTCAGTAGATTTCCATTTTCTACTCTTACCATATTCAACAGTTTCAAAGTTATTAAGTTCATATTTATGAATAAAAATAGTGAAATCACTAATAATACCATCTTCAATAGCTTGTTCTGTAGAATAGTTTACAATAAGCTTCATTTCAGTGTACATTTTAATGTTATGCAATGTTGTTTTATTGTAAGTTCCTGAAGCAAATATTACATGCTTATTGTTATCAGCTATTTCTCCCGCTATAGGAAGCTGATTCTCTTCTCCTAATAAATGAGCTTCATCAAATATATAATAGGAAGCTTCAGCATCTTTATTTTTATCTAAAGACATAAAAGTAGAAAATATAAATTCTGGATAATAGCCAATAAGCTCACATTCATTAATCCAGGAATTCTTAATATCTATATTAGGATAAGCTAAGAACACTACTGGATTCTCTTCTAAAGAATGTTTTTTAATGGTTTCTAAAAGAATACGACATTTTCCACTTCTAACAGAAGACAATACAATTCCTCTACAATTGTTTTGAATAATTGTGTCTTTTATTTGTCTTTGTATTTCATCTTTTTTCATAATTATTTAAATAATTTTTCTAACCACTCATTAAGCTTTTCAGAGCTACTTTCTACATAATTAATGTAATCTCTTATATCCCCTTCTCTATACCATCTAACGTATCCATTATGTGTTCTTAAATCAATTCCAAGCCCACTTGTTTTGTTCATTAAATGTTCTTTTCCTGTATATTTAAACCAATAGTGTCTTCCGTTATTCTTAGTAGGATAGCTAAAAGACTTATCCAGTTCTATTTGAATTTCCATTGGAATATTTTCAAATCCTGAAATATCTCCATGCATATCAACATCTATAATGATATAGGGGTAATGAGGACATATAGCTAATGAATATCCTTCAGGAATTGTTCCTTCAAAGAAATAACCATCTGGGATTTGGCCCCATTTGAGAATGGGGCTTTTTCCTTTTAATAAAAAACTTTTCATTATACTAATTCATACTTAAAACTAGCTTTTGCTACTCCGTTTTTCCAATAATCTCCGTAATTGTTTCTTTCTGCATAGTCATAAACTCTTTCGATTTCTGCACAAACATCAGTTACATTAATCCCTTTTGTGGGAACAGCATCTCTACAATTTTCTACTGTAGCACCTATATACAATGCAAATCCACACAATACAACACAATCAGAATTTAATGAACTTCCTGTTCCTTTAAATGTTAATTTATTATCTTTAATAAATTGTATTAATACTTTTTTCATGGTGTATATTTTTTAGGTGGCTGAATAAGGATTTTCTTCAATCCATTGTTTTAAAAAGTCTTCTTTGTCGCTGTCAGAATTGAAACCTAGTTCTGCAAATTCATCTCTTTCTGCAATTCTTCTCCAAGTTTCTGCATTATTCTCTAGTCTTCCTGTAAAATCTCCTTTTACTGGATTAGACACTGTATACATTGATTTTAATAATTCTTCTATTGTTGCCATAATTATAAGGTTTTAATTGTTTCTTTCATTAATTCTATTTCTGTATCTGAAATTTCATGTGTATCTAACCATTTATCAAATATTTTGATTAAGATTAAACTGTTAGTTTTTACAGACATAACTTTTTCATCCATTTTTGTGGAATTAAAGATATTTTCATATTCTAACATTTTCACTAAAATTTCTTTGTATTTTAAAACAACCTCATCAGTGTCATATCCTCTTTTGTAATATTTAATGACTCTTTCAAATTGTCTTAGCACTCTACTAATAGCCCAAATATTAGGATTATAAAATTGTTTATTCCATCTATTCCAAGTGGCTTTTTTACCATCTCTGTTTTCACATAAATCCAATATTTTTTTAGATTTTAAATCATAGCCTTTAGCTATAATATCTAAATCAAAATTAGATAATACATCAAAAATAGTATGGTTTCTTTCTTTGAAGATGATGTTTACATCTACACACATATTGTATTTAAATTTGATAGTTATCAAACCAAGCTTTTTCAAACTTCCTTTATATGTGGTTTCTGTCCAGTCTTTGAATTTCCATTGTTCAATAGGATCTATAAGAAGAAACATTGGATTATAATACATACCAAAAATAAGCTTTGTAAAAGCTGCTTCGTTATATGTAAATACATCAATGTCTTGTCCTTCAAAATAGTCTAATAAACAGCTTCCTGTTAAACATCCTTCTATTTCCTGGCTTTTAATCCAGGTGATTGCGTTATCTACTTGTTCTTTCATTTTTTGTGGATAAAAGAAAAGGGCAGATATACTGCCCTTTCCTTAATTAATTTAGTCTAAATGCGGCTCTAGAGTTGTTACTGCTTCAATGATTTGTTTTAAAGAATACAATTCATTAAGTTTAACAATTTGAGATTGTTCAAAGTATAAACCAAATTCTTCAAATTCTGCTAAAACAGCAAATTTTTGTAAAATTCTGTTTAATTTATCCACTTTTGTGTCTTCTTTTTTACCATTCAACCAGTCTAAAGCTTCTTTTTGAAGTTTGTCTGTAGTTGGTGTACTAACTTTTTCAGGTTTAATAACAAACTCTCTTCTTTCAGTGTTCAGTTTTTCTTTTACTGTGGCTACCACTTGTTCAAAAGTAACAGGACTTTTTACTTCAAAATCTGTAGCTCTTACAGTGTTAGCCAAATTCACCAAATAATGGGCTTCTTGTTGCAATTTTACAAAAGCTTTGTGGTAATAAGGAGTTTCTCCTGCTTTTTCCACTAAATACCCACCATTTACTAACGCTAATTCTCCGTTTTTTAAAAATTTCATCTTTTTTTGTTTTTAATTATTATTAAATTGATTTATTTGTGAGTCACTCTCCAGTTTTATTTTAATTCTTTTACCCAGTCTTGAATATGTTCTACATTAGAACAATCAAACATATCCGCATATCCTGCTAATTTTCCAGGATGTGTAGTGTGAAAAGAAATAATCTTATTCACTTTGAAATTACAAATATCATATCCTTGTTTTTTACTAAGTACAACATCCTTATTCCAACTATCTAACGGTGTATGATTATCTCCAAATACAATGACATTATCATAATTCCTATGTTGAGAAACAATTTTTCTAAAATCTTTAGCTTCATTGTTCTGTCCATAATCTGTATACACTTGATCTAAATCTAAAGCATCTACTTCTGTATAATCAAACAGTCCACTTCTAGCTCCTGTAATAATCAAATCAGCAAAGAACTGTGTTACCATTGTTTTACTTAACAATAAACAAGCTTTTGCAATAGATTTTGGAATTGAACCAGAAATATCTATAACAATAAGATTTCTATCAGGACTAGCCAATGTTACTGCACCAGAAGTATTGTCTAACTTTTTGTTATACAAAGAAGGATTCCAAGTAATACTACTAAGTATGTTAGCTTTAACAGCTTCTTCAATAGTTTCTGAAAACCACGTTGGAATTACTTTTAAATCTTTCAAACAATCTAAATCTACTACATAAGATATATCTGCAACAAATTCTTTTGGAGTAGAAGGATTTACATCATCTAATTCATAGTCTTCAAAATCAAATTTACTGTTATCATTTTTATATATAAAATTATGTGATTGAGCTTTTGCTCTGTATAGATTTTTATATCCTTTTGCCAACAAAATTTTTTCCCAATTAAAAGGCAATCCTGTTGCTAAAGCAGATTTTAACAAAATTTCAAACTCTAAAAGCCTAACGTAATGTTTGTAATCTCTTCTGCTCCCTTTTATAAAGGGAATCCCTAAAGGAATTGTTGCTAATTCCTTTGCATCTTCTATTAAATAAATAATAGGAAGACGAACAATTTTACTCTGTAATAGTTCCATCTTTCATCCATTTTTGTAATGTTAGCCAACTCATTTTTTCATTTTTTTTAAATTCATGCTCTCCTATCATAATATCATTATCTGATGTATTTTCAATAAGAGTTTCAAGAATAGGTTTTACTCTTGCACTATAAGGAGTATTTACACCAGCAACAATCATTCTGATAGCTTTTACTAAACTTCTAGGAGTACAATAATTTTTTTCAGAAGAAACAAAAGATTCATTATTTATAAGTACACACAATTGTTCAAATATGGTGTCAGTTATTTGGAATTTCTCCATATACTTTTTCCAAGCTTTCTTATCAAAATTGATAGTGTACCAAATAAATCTTTCTTTAATCTGTGGAGTAATAATTGTTGCTCCTTGTGGATTAGCGGCAGCCACAATCATAATGTTTGGAAGTTTTTTACCGCTAATAAGTTCTCTGTTCTCTAAAATAGTAAGACAAGCATTAAGCACCATTGTATTAGCATTTAAAAGTTCATCAAAGAATAATATATCCCCATCTTTTAAAGATGTGAACATTTTGGTATCAAAATATTCTACTTCTTTGTCTTCATGCACAGGTAGCAACATACCACTAACTTCGTGAGGCATTAGTTGCGAAGCAATAATATCTAGACATCGAACACCTTTACTTTTAGCAAAAGCTTTTATCACTTCTGTCTTTCCCATTCCAGGATTAGATAAAAAAAGAGGAATACAGGTTTTTCGTAGTTCCTCATCTTCATAAATTTTAGTAATTACATCAATTAATTCATCCATTTGTTTTTCTTGTTTTTCATGTTATTAAATTATTATAAATCCATTTTAATCCAGGTTTTTTCCAGTCATTATCTTTTCTTATAAGTAAACTATTCTTTTTAGGAAAATAGTCAATTATACCAAATTCTTGTGTCTCTATACTATAAGAACCATTATCTCTTAAAGTAACAACATACCTAAGTTTTAATACAGGAAGATAGTCCTCTATAAACTTTTCACTTCTTTTTTCTCGAAGTGCTTTGCACATAAGCATAAATGAACGAGTATCATTTTCTTCTTCTGCAGCTTGTTTTAATAATTCTTCTGATTTCATTCTTTAAACCACGTTTTATCTACAACAGAAGCATAATCTGCATCTGTCATATCTTTTTGTTTATACAATTCTTTAAATGTCCCTATTTGACCCATAAAGCCTAAACCAACTCTAATATCATCTTCTCCAAATGAATTTTTCAGAATTCTTAAACTTCTGAAATATTTGGCACCAAATCCATCTTTTAGCTTACTTAATTCGTAACCACTTGGATCCTGAACTTTATATCTAATAGGATCAAATAATGCCATTACAATATCAGCATCTTCTTGTGTTTGAGAACTCTCTTTGAAATCTTCTAATTGAGGCTCTACATCACCATTTTTAATTCTAATAGGATTAGAAATATCTCTGTTAAGCTGACTTATCACTACAGGACTATATCCGTAGAAATCTCTAGCATAACGAAGCTCATCAGACATCTTTTCAATCACCTGTTTTTTAGTATTTAATTCCTTTGTAGTTTTTAAAAGTCCAATATGGTCTAAAATAACAATTGTAATTTCATTGTTATTATTAGGAATATAAATTCTGTTGTGTTCATCTAGTCTTTCTATAACACCATTTTCTTCAGCATAAGCTTTTAAATCTTTAGCTATACCAATAGGGTTTTCAGGACCATCAAAAATAGTAATGATAGATTCTAATTCTCCAACATAATCTCGTTGTAAAAGATACAAATCATGTTCATCAGAAGTCATTGTTTCTGTCCAACCTAATAGTTTAGTAACAGGGATTATAACTCCATATTCTTTAAAGATTTTTCTACCTACCCATTTAGCAAGTTTATATGTTCTACTTCTTTCCATAGAACGATAAATAATTTTCAAAGACTTTCCAGAAGCTTTTCCTTCAGCAGAGAGCATCCAATCGCATGGATTAAGAACATAACTATCATCTAAAAATGAAGTTTTACCCGAACCTGTATTACCACCAATTAAAGTGTATATAGATTTTCTAATACCAACATACCTATTGAGTCTATCAAACCCCATAGGTATGCCAGTATTTCCTCCTGCCATACCTTTAGCAACTTCTTCATTTAGTTTATCAAAACTCATTTAATTATGATTTTCATTCAGTGTTAAAGAGTCTTCTGCTTCTGGGCCCCAAGCTGTAACTATTAAATAATGTTTTTTTCCATTATAAAATACAGGTTGTAATACAATAGGATCTGGAATTTCTCTTTTAGAAAGTTTAAAATCTTTCACTTCTAAATCTTTTTTAAAATCTTTAAGTGGAGCACATATTTCTAAAGGACTTTTACCATAGGATTCATGATAATCCCTATTCTGTTGAAATGCTTTTTGTGTATTTTCTTTAGTAGCAGTCGTTGCTTTTACAAACTGATAATGAGAAATATAATCATCTGGATCTTCATTTCTTCCACCCCACATCATTCTTGAACCCATATAAATAGTTTTTTTAAAATAACAAGCATCTTCTTCCTTGATTTTAAAATTTTCCATTTGCTCTATATTAGCATCTGGAACTGTTCCAACATAATTGGAAATTATACTGTATACAAGATTGTACTTTTCACATATTTTTTTTACACTTTCTTCAGTTATAAATTTATATTGAGGATAATGTTGATTAAAATAATTAATAGTATCAACTAATAATTCTTTACTTTGATTTTCTCCTTCTAATTTAGCTAATCTAAAAACTTCTGCAGAAGATTCTATAACTTCTTTAGTGTTTGTAAAACCTAATGCTTGTAATCTTTCTGATTTAGTAATTAAAGCTTGTTTATCAGTATCTAAAGGTTTTAAAATTTTAGCTTCTTCTAATAGCCTATCTACTTCACTGTAAAAAGTTTCATGAATTTCTTCAACAATAGTTTTAACTGGTAAAGTTTCTACTTCTTTTGTTGATGGTGCTGGGCCTCCAGCCTCTGGTTTATTAAAACCAAAAAATGATGTTTTCATAATTTTAAATTTAAATGTTTGTACTATCTAATGATTCTGATTCTTTAATAGAAGTTCCTTGCTCTATAAGTTCTATAAATCCTTGAAAACTACTGCTATTGAGATAAGCAATAGAACTTTGCATAAAAGTCAAATTGTTTTTTCTTTCTTTAAAAGAGCTTTCTTTTCTCTGTAGAATTTCATATTCAAGAGCTTTGAGTAATTGTGAAGCAGTATACTCCCCTGCCAGCATAATTTTATCATATGCTATTCTACAACCAGAAGGATTAATTCTAAGTCCTCTGTTTCCTTCAAACAATTTTCCTTTATAAGTAAATTGATTAGTTCCAGGATATGTTTTATACCAAATATCAAAATCACTAGAAGAAGATTTTGCTTTAACAATTTTCTTTTCCTCTTTACTATTAATAAAAATAAGGAGCTCTTTACCTAATGTGGTAACAGCTCCTTGCTCAGTAATAAGTCCTTTTCTAGTAAGACTTTGTTCAATTCCTTGTATTTTCATACTGTTTTCACACAGCGCACTAATATCATTATTTTCATTAATAAGACTTAATAGAAATATTTGGTCTAAAGTATATGATTTTTTAATCAGTTCCTCGAAGTGCCAAGGGCTTATGTTGAATTTCATTTGTTGGTATTAAAGGGTTAAAAATTACTATCGCTGGCAATTGTTTTTTTCTTTCTTCTTCTTCCCACTGTTGCCATTCATATTCATCTTGCTTATGTCTTTCAAGTAAAGACATATAATGTTTGTCATTTTCTAGTTCCCAATTGAACAAATCTTCAAAATTAATACTTGCCATAAATATAATGAATTAAAATTATTATTCCAAAAATAGCTGCAATTATTAAGAATACTCTAGTTGCTTTTTTAACAACAAAATCAAATTCTTCTTCTTCTTCTTGTTCTGTCATAATTATATAGTTTTTAAAGATTCAAATAATGCTTCTTCTAATGCTTCCTCATATGTTTTAAACACTCCTACTGGATTATCATCTTGATGCCCTAGTTTACAAATATTATAATCAAATCGAATTCTACTATCTGTGTAGAAATCATCAATTTTAATTGAAATTTCATGTTCTTCTCTTAACCATTTTTGTAATTCAGATTGTCTTGGTGCAGCAGTAAATCCTTCTTCACAATTATTACTTGAATTTAAAACTACTGTTTTATCATCTTTATACGAATATGGAAATATAGTATCAAGAGTTTTACCAAATCCTTTTTCTTTAGCCAATTTGGCTGTTTCAAATGTTATTAATTCTTCTTTCATAGGTTTAGTTTTTATCTGTTTTCGTATATAAATAACACTGCGTTACAATACATATGTACAGCACCTTCTGTCATTCCTGTTTTGTGACAATGCTGTAAATGTATATTTGATTCTCTAAAATTTCTAGGAAATTTGTTCCAATCTATCTTTTTATCAAGAATAGCTTTTGGAGGTTCTATATCTAAATCACCATTACAATACATACATAAACCTTTTTGCTCTTTGATGTATTGTTCTCTAACAAGTCTTTTTTCTAGAAAAGGAATTTTATTGTATTGTAATGGTAAAATATATTCAGTAGTTGGTAAAGATTTGCCCTTTATCATTAGTTTAGTTTGGGTAATTTAGTTGTAGTAGTCCAAATAGATTTAGGAACTTTAAGTCCTGCATCTCTTGCCAATTGAAAAGCTTTTAAATTAGCTTCTGGTTCATCATTAGCTATCACTGTCACTGTAAATTTTTTACCAACAGATTCTTTAGCTAATGTTACTTTGTATCTATCCATAAAATTAATTTTTAATTCTAAGTCCTAGTTCTTTAAGAAAAGTTATTAATATATCTTCTCCTTTTCCTTTGTTACATTTATACGTTTTTCTAATAAGTTTCAAAGCATATTTTTTAAACTCTTCACTTTTCTCTCTAGTAATAGTAAAATTGAAATGCCAATGATCATCATCAAGTGTATCAATCAACTTTTTTCCAACCAAGTCTAATTGATACACCAAAAGATGCTTAAATAAATTTTCTCTGGTTATTTTTTCCATAATTATTTTGTCAAATACCAATAAGTTAAAAACAACTGTAAATAGTGTAAATACTGGTCAAATCCAATCATAGTAAAAAATCCTAAGTTTGGAATAGAACTTCCAAATTTCCCTTTTGCATATAACTTACTTGTAATTCTAGATGTAACATAATCAGTAATTGTGTGACAAATAAATGTTATACACAAAAAATCAAAACCTGGAAATCCAGGTAAAAACAACAATGTAAATGGAACCCACATAAGTGTATATGTTGCAGTATGTTTTAATAATGAAAACATACATTTACTTTTACCTAAAGCCCATTTTTCATCTTGCATGATAAAGTCAGCAAACCAATGTATTCCTAGAATACTAAATATTTCTATTAAATTCATAGTTTATAATATTTTATAAGGGTTAGGATATTCACAATCTCTTATCCATAATTCATGGAGTTCTGGATCTGTTAAATAAGCTAGTTTTTCCATATCATGAGTGTGTTTTAAAATATCTAGTAACATTACTCTTTGAGTAGGTTTCATAGTACTGACATGTTTATTTAGATTTTCCATATTGATTTTTCCATATTTTATCGCAATTACATTGAACACTTTGACCCTCACAGTATGCGGAACCTTTTCCACAATTTTTACTTATTTCTTGAAAAGATTTTATTTTAATTTTTTTATTTGGCTTCTCCCCATGAATTTCCGATGTTTGCATCTGCTTTAATTTTTAATGTTGATAAATAATAGTTTCCTCCTTGTAACATAGCATTTTGAACTGCAATTTTAGTGCTTTCAGCAAGTTCTTCAGGACATTCACATACAATCTCATCATGAATAGTGTTTACAATTTTAATTATATTCACATATCCACTTTGTACAATCCAGTCAAACAATATTGCTGTAGCCCTTTTCAATTGATGAGCACTTCTCGCTTGTACAGGATTGTTTAAACAAAGTCTACCATACTCTGACTTTAGTTTGAAAAACTGAGACACTTCTAATTTTTTAGATTTATAGAACTTAACCGCTTCAGGATATACATATTCATATTTAATTCCTTTTTCTTCTTGGTCCCATTTCTTTTTATAATCTAGTTTACCTTGTTTATAAACTTGCCATTGTTGTTTAGTAATCATTTTTACCTTCATTTCATACTCTAAATATTTATCGAATTTAGGTAAATAGAGTTTCCAACCATCTGCAGATTCAATGTATCCTTTTTTAACAGATTCAAAAAACACTTTTTCTCCCCAATCATATAACCCTTCATGTAATAATTTAAAAGCATCTTCTATTTTAACAGCTTCAGATAATGGAATTCCTTCATTTTGATGAATAGTGTAAGCAGAACCACCATATTGAAAAGCAAATCTTGGTGCTTTGGCCGCTTGTCTTTTTACTTTATGATTTTTAATAATCTGTGTATCACTCAATTCAGCTAATTCTGGATATAATATTCTAGCAAAAGCACAATGTAAATCATCTCCATTAATAACAGAAGCTGTCATTGCTGCATCTCCAGATAGATCTGCAGCAACAACAGTTTCCTGCCCTGAATAGTCACAAACAACCATTACTTTTCCTTCATTAGCTTTAAAACAATATCTTGTAATATCATCAGAAGGAAAATTCAAAAAATTAATATTTCCTTTTCTAGTAGAAAGTCTAGCAGTATCAACCATAGGATTGAAATTAGTATACAAACGTTCATTCTCTATTTGTTGATATATTTTATCACCAAACGTAGTCACTCTATGATTAGCTTCTTGAAAATTAAGCCACATTTCTACAAATTCATGTTTAGATTTTTTAATAATATGTTCATTTATACTATTATTACCATCTTTATCTTTTGTTGGAATTCCCAAAGCTTGAAATACTTTTATCATTTGCAAAGAAGAACTAACAGAAACATTAATACGTTTTCTATCATCAAACATATCCACTTGTTTATCTGCAAATTGTGGAAGATTATCAAAAATATATTCTTCAATAGTAGTTTTCCACTTCAATGTGTTTTCTACATCTTCAATCATCTTTGCTTTCCATGCTTCAGAGCTAATAGGAAGACCACATTGCTCCATATAGGCCAAAGCTCTAATATATGTACAATGCAATCTATATGTTTCTATAAAGCCTTTTTTTAGAAGTTTTTCTTCTAATACATTATGAAGTTCTATTAATCTATCTACATCATTAAATGAATACTCAATAGTAGAAGGTTGACTAAGTTTTACAATATGGATGTTCTTTTGGTCTGTTTTATCATATACAGCATCAATTTCTCTTTTCATTACAGCACCAAAATCATGTCTGTAAGGAGCATACCAATTATCAGAATCTTCTTTTCCATTCAATAAAATTTTGCTTGCCAACATAGTGTCTAAAACATCTGTAGGATAGAAATTATATTGATACATAAATCCTAAATCAAACAAAGCATTATGAAATATCATTGTTTTTCCAATTAAATAAGGAATAACATGATAAAATGTATGACAATCTACACTAGAATATAAATCAATAATGTAATTGTCTTTTCCTGTTCCAATTTGAATACAGAACAAATCACAATGTCTTGCTTGTAATCCTGTTGTTTCTGTATCAACAGCAATTTTATTTGGAAGAAGCATTAATGCCTCTAAATCACAAAAATTGTATTTTCCAATTTTATTAAAAAATTCTTGATTTTTTGTTATTATATAATTCATAATATTTCTTTAGTTTGAGATTTAAAATAACCTCTTATTCTTTTAATCCATTTCTTTTGTACCCATTTATTACTAACTGAAGTAGAATCTTCTCCTTTTCTGCGACTCATTTGCTGTATTGGTCTTGTTATTCCACAAAGATGTCCTTTACAATTTCCATTAGCAAAAGGTCCAACACCTGATTTATGTTTTCTTCCTTTATTTTTCATATGAATTCAAGTTTTACATTAGATTTTGGATATTTAATTCTTATTGTATTATCTGGATTTAGTCTTCCAACAACAACAATATATTTTCCTTGTACATAAGCTCCTTTAGCTTCATAGTTTAAACCAAAAGGAACAGGAAAATTTCCATTTGTTATACTAACTTTTACTCCATTCATGATTTTATTATTTTCTAAGATGTTTAAGATGAGTGTAAGCTTCATGGTATTTTACCATTCTATCTATATCTTTTTGATTTATTCCTTTTAGTCGAGTGATTTTAGAATTATGTTCAAGATCTCTAAGTTTAACCTGAACACATAAATCATTAGTTTTTAGATTGTCAATATAAGTAAGATATTTAACTTTTCTATCATGTGTAAGAGCTGCAATTGCTAAACACACTTCATTATTAAATCCTTCTTTTTTTAAACCAACAATGGTCCAATCTGTATCTTCTATTAAATCATGTAGCACGGCTACAATCATATAGTTTTCGCCTAAATGTCTAACTCTATTCATTACCCAAAGACAATGAAGAATATAAGGTTTTCCACCTTTGTCTAATGTATTTACAAATTCTTTACTTGCTATCTCTATAGCTCTGGCTAACATATTCATAGTATTTAGTTTATTGGTTATTAATAAGTTAACCGTTTGTTGTCGTTTGTTGTCACTTAATTTTAAATTTAAACGTTTGTAATTGCAATTAATCCAAAAATTTTTGGGAGCTTTGAGCAGGAACAAATCCCACCAAAAATCTCCCTATTTGTTTGGAAGTGGAAACAAATCCCAATAGAAAATAATAGTAAGAGTATAAAGAAACAATTGATTAATTGAATTGTTTTCATAATTTATCCAATTCAGGGTGTAACAATATTTTATCTTTCAACCATTTAAAGTAACTAGGATCATTATCAATAATCCATTGCACAGTTTTACATTTATATTTTCCAAATTTAATTACACTTGATAATTTAAAACCTTTTTTCTTTCGGTGAACCAGATACCTGGCACCATTATTTTTTTCAAGGTATAATTTTAGCTCTGGTTCACTTTCTATTATCTTTTTACAAGCGTGACAATCGATTTCATCGAGTTCTTTACTTTCCATTACATGAAAATGTCCACAATCTTTTCCTTTGATATGAGTAAAAACATGTTTATTTGTATTAAAATGCTTTTTCACATCTTGCCAATATTCTGCTGTATCTGGTAATGACATAATATTCTATTTTATTAACTTCATACTTACATAAGTAATTTTATCACAGTCTTTACAAACATGTTGTTCAGTTTCTTTAACCACATATTCATATTCACCACCACATCCTCCCCAGCTAGCAGCGCCAAGATATGTATTATGTCCACCACAATTAGTACATTGTACTCTGTTTTTTCTATGTGCTACATATAGCCCTATTATAAAAGCTAATATAAATGTAACTACAAACCATATTATTATTTCTATCATAATACTATATTTATATGATTATTAATCCAAGAACATGCTATAACTATGTAATAAATTGCATTACAAAAAGTAATTAAATATAAAACACAACAAAAGAATAATTTATGATGTTCATCAAATTTCTCCCAAAACAAAATAGATATTCCCCACCATATTAATAATATACTAATAGGCATTATTTCAACAGGTATACTTATCATTGTTATTTCTTTTTAAATTGTTCAAACCATTCTTTAAAATTAAGCTTAGGTTGCTCTTTGCTAAACAGTCTATATTCTAAATAATCATCTATATAACCACCTTTACCAATTGGAATAAATAAATCTGATATTTGTTGTATTGTATAAACTTCTCCCTCACTATAACTTCTTTCTTGTGCTAATTTATAACCAGCAATAAAATGTTTAGTGGCTATCTTTTGATGTTTTGCATATCCTGGAGGAACTAATTGCCCTGGTGGTATTGATTGCTTTTCTCCTTGTTTATTTAATGGCCATACAAAACTTTTATAAGCATAAATAATAGCAGCTTCTTCAAGTGTTTCTTGTTTAGGTTCTTCAACAGAATGTTTACATTTTAAAGTATTAATACAAAAATCATCAACAATTCCTGAATCACAGCATTGTTTAGGTTCTTCTTTTGAGATAATATTAGGAGAACTACATTTAGGACAATGACCATTTTTTTTTAATTCTTCTTTTTTATCTGTCCAAGAACAAAAATTACACTCTACAAGTTCTTCTTTTGGAATGATTATTTTATAAAATCCTTTGTTACCTATATCTTGAGTAAAATATGTATGAAAATCAATTACTTTGACTTCTTCACAACTTGGATTATTTACAAACCATTCTAAGAACTCATCAGGTATAGCTTGTACACCATCTTTGATTAAATCTTGGTCTGTTGTAAAAATAATTTTTTGAAACTCACTAATAGGTCTAAATTGACTTGAACCCATTTGAATATACCAACCATTTTTTGCTATTTTAAAATCTTTCCAAATTTTTTGACCTTTCCATAACACAATATCTACTTCTTTAATTTCTTCATCAGAAGTGATGTAGATGTTTACATTTTTTCCTAATGCTTCTTTAATAGTTTTTATATCGTGACATCTTGTTAGATTACCTAATTTAGTCATCCATAACCTACTTGGTTTATCTGTTGGTAATATGTGTATGTTTTTATTTTGTATCATTTTCTTTGTATTTTTCAATGATTAATAAACAACTATCTCCAACTTTCCATCTATTTTCATATTCAAATGGAATTTCTACTTCTTGAGTAGTAGTAGAGTTTTGTACCCAAATTATTGGTAACTCTGCTGGATGACCGTAACCTCCTTTTTTACCTTTTTTAGTTGCGGAGACTTTACCATTAATAATTTCTTGTCCTATATGTGTGTATTTAGGTTCTGTACAAGAAACAAATAACAATGCTAATATTAATATATGTATGTTTTTCATAATTTTAAGTTCTAAAGTATTCTATGTTATTTCCATTTAATCCTTCATAATCTTCTTCAAATTCTATTTCTTGCATAATTCTATTAATTTTTTAAGACATTCAAGTTCTGCTTTTTCCCAAGTATTAAAATTATCATTACCCCAAAGGTTTAAATTTTTATCACAAATATTAAAAGTAGCATATTTAGAACCCTGTCCTATATGATGATATAATCCATGCTTCTTTCTAAACCATCTAAATGCTTGTTGGTATAGTGGTGCAAGAATGGTAATGTTATTAGGTATTATATCTTCTTTTTTTGTGAATAATGGCAGTAGAAATTTACTTTCTATAAACCATTTACCAAAACAAGGTTCATCAAATCCTAATTCTTTTAAAGCTAATGCTAATTCGTAAGGAATAAATTCATTTTCCATTTGTTTTATTTTTTAAAATTAATTCTTTCAATAACATATACAAGGTTGTACCTTGAAAACTTGTGCTCTTCTACTTAACTACAACCAAGCATATATGTTATGAAAGAATATAGTAACTATTGTAAAAATCTAAGTCAGTCAGTTACCTGTTGATGTGAAATAACTGGCATTATAAATATTCATACTCAACGTGTATTTATTTACAATAGTATAAAATAAGTTTACTTGTCCAACAATTCAGTGTTGAATATTTATCTATATCTTATAGATCTTTCGAACCTATACAGGAATTGAACCTGAATACAAATTTTTATTGCGTTAATCAACTTGTATATGAGTACCTAGATAAATACTTGAATTAAACAACAGCCCTGAATAGCTTCCGATACTCAGTATTTCATTGAATTTCAAGAGGAGTTATACTTCCACTCGGTGTTTATCTTCAAGCAAGTAAACTATATTAATAAAACTCTTATTTTGTGCTAATACAAATATTCATTTTCTAAGCGATGAAGCTCTACTTCAGAATATTCAATAACACCTGTCTGTAACATTCAATTGCAATTACAAGCTCATACTATGACAAATACCAATGTCTTAAGTTGTACACAGACTTCCTATCTGGTAATGATAGTACTTTTACTTTTGGTTTCCCTTAAGAGTTTTAAAGGATAAACTTCTAATAGCCCTAGACGTTATCTAGTCTTGTGTCCAGGATACATTTATTCTCGTAGGACTCAGGGCTTTGAACCTGTATTAGAAGTTTAAATTGTTATTAGTCAATAAATTATATAATATAAAATCGTAATTGTATAACATACAATAGATTAAATGTTTGTAAATTTACAAAAATGATTTTATCATGGAAACCTGTTGTCACTTAATATTAATCGTTGTTTTAATAACTGTATTACTGGATAAACCGTATATACAATTAATAAGCAATAAAAACATCAAAATTATTATGAACTCAATTAAAGAATTAGCACAAAAAGTAGATGCATTACAAGTATCTCTAGACAATGAACAAGCTCAAGTTGCAGCTGCAATTGCTGGACTAGAACAAACAATTGTAGATCAATTAGCCTTAATAGCTGATGGAGGTACTGTAGAAGAAAGACAAGCAATAGCTGATAAGTTAGATGCTATTAAAGCAGATTTGGAAAATACAATTCCAGATGACACCACTACAGACACTACAACATTAGTGTAAACAAACAATAAAGTCCCTTAATTTATAAGGGACTTTTAATTAAAATTTAGGAACGTATTCTTCTACATCTAATTGATGTATAGAAGTAACAACAACAATGTTTGTTTCTTTATTTATAAAATCTTTAAGAGCAGACAGTAAATCATAATTTTCTACAATTGTATTTTTATCTCCATTTTCATATTTACCACACTTATAATAATAACAAATTAGATATCTATTCATGATTTATTTTTTTCTTTTCTTGGGTTCATTAACACCATAGAACAAAGCTTTTGCCATAAGTAATTCACGATATTCTTGGTCTTCTTTTTCCTCATCTGTTATATCATATACTCCAGATTTAGAATTTTGAAATAATGGATTTACATGCATTGTAATTGTTGGACAATTTTTATTAATTCCTACAGCATATTTAAAAGCACCAAGTACCATTTTTCTGTGATCTTTAATATGATCAGCTCCCCAAATTTCTAATAAAGTACATTTACCCCAAACAGGATGTGGAATAGTTCCAATAGCTTTTCTGTATTCATACAGCTCACTATCTGTAACATTATAATTACTTTTAAAAGCTTTACCCATAAAACAGGTTTTAGGATGACCAGGATTAAAATCTTTGGTCATTTCTTTTGCTTCTTCTACACTTTTATAAGTACGCTTTGGATATGATTTATAGATTTCAAGTTCTTCTCGAACACATTTTTCTAATATATGAAATAGTCTTTTTTCTATACTAGGTTCCAAAATTCTACTAATAATAGTTTGCTTAGGCAAAAGATTTTCTATAATCTCTTTTCTTGCAACTCCTTCAGGAGAATCATCTATATAATTTATATTCATAATTTATATTTTACATGTGAATACTGAACCAAATAGCTCCTGCAAATAATGCAGGAACTACCCAATTATATGCTGCAGATGGTTTTTTATAGGCTATATTGTAAGCCACTTCTATAATTCCTCCTAATAGACTAATAACAAACAATGTTATTAATATTGATGTTATAATATTATTCATCATCATATCCTAGTTCTTGCAAAGCTTGTTGATCTGCTGTTACATAATAAATTCCTTTTACTATTACACTTTCAAACCATAGTTTAATTTCATTAGCTCTTTGTTTGAATTGATAATACTGTGTTGGACGGAGTTCAATTGTTTTTTTCATGTGTTTGTGAATTAAATGTTATTTCATTATTTGTTTTAGAAGTTTGTTATATTGTTCAGGATCTTGTGTAACCATTTTAAATTTATCTTTATTAAGTTTTAGATTTACTAAAAAATGAGCATGATCATAACCAGAAATATTATTAATAAAATTAATATAACAGGAAATAAAAAACCTATTACTAAGTCTATCCATTCTTGGAACAATTTTAAGAGCATCTGTAATACAGTTTAATAAGAATACTGCTTTTTCTTCATCTTCTATTTTAAAACCTCCTTTTTTAATTGAAGTAGAGGCATTATGACTACCACCGATATAACCATTACAAGAGCCATTCATTAAAATGTCTGCTATCTGACTAAGTTCAATATCATAAATATTAAAATATTGATTTAATTTTACATAGTCTTTATTAACGTTAGCCCATACAGTGATATAATCATGAATACTCCAAGATTTAGAACTGTTATTCAATAATGCTAAATGTTCAGCAAGGTCAACAGAATCTTTAATTTCCACTTCTGTATATGGAACATCCCATCCCATTCTCATTAAAGCATGATATAAATGTTGTCCATCAATTATGTATGTTACAGGAGAGCCTACAATAAAATCAATTGTTGATACAATTACAGGTCTTTTTACTCCCATTCTTTCTAAAGATGTTGCCATTTTTGTTACATGGTTAGGAATAATTGGTCTATTAATTCCTGCTAATAAAGCAAATCCTTTACTTCCAGAAATTTTTAATTCTTTTACTATTAGTTTTTTCATGTGTTCTCTGTTTTTTTTGTTTTTCTTGTTTTACTGTTCTTTAAAATTTTTACTTTCAGGTGAAGAAGAAAAATAAATTTTATTAAAACTTCTATTTAACTTTTTAAAATTAAATTTTTCTTTTACCTGGTCAATGCATGTTACCACTAAAGCAGATTTAGTATTTACAGGACAATAGATATTATCTACTCTTAAAGCATGATTTAATAAATCATAGTCTAATTTTCCTGTTTTGAATTCTTTCTGCCATTTGTTAAAAACATTAATTTCTTCTTCATTATTTGTAACATCAATAGGCTGATTATCAAATACACCTGCACCATGTCTAGTATGATATGCTCTGGTGATGTAATAAACAGTTCTGTTTTTTATTTTCAGAATATCACATACTTTATGTGCATTTTTAGAAGTGGTATTAGCGTATGTAACGTTTGGAAATACTCCGTGGTCCATATCTAATAGAATTCCTTGAGAACCTTCAAAAATTATATTTTTATAACTTTTAAGAACAGAATAATCTGCTATATTAAAATTAAGATTTTCTACAACATTATTAAAAGCATCTAATTCTTTTTGAAGTTCATCACTACAAATATCAATATGATAAAATTCTTTTATAGCTTTAAGCTTTTCTTGAAGAATTTTAGGATTCAACAAATCAATAGCATACAGCTTATATGGAGTTTCATGGTTTCTATACATAGTTTTACCTACACCCAATCCACAAGTTCCATCTTCACAATTCTCTTTACATTCTCTATTAGCAAAAACATCATAAGGAGTTGTAATACTCACCAAAGGATGTAATACTAGAGAAGGAATAGTCTTTTTTGAAGCTAAAACATTGTATTCTCTAAAAATAGTTACAGGATACGCTGTACAATGCTCTGTAAAATATACAGGAGCACCTCTAAAGGAACCAGAACCAAAATTAGAAAATATATGTTTTACTCCATCAACAATAACTGTATGACCAGCTTGTTGACCGCCAGAAAATCTGACCACTATGGCTTTTGAATATTGAGAACAAAGGAAGTCGGTAGTTATACCTTTTCCTTCGTCCCCAAATCCACTGCCCACAATAATGTGTGCTTTCATTGTTATATTATAACAAAATTCCGTTATCTTCTCCTGTATTAGGAGTAGTTTTAATCACTTCTGGATTATGCTGTTTAACATGTGGAATGATTGTCTCAGCTATTCTTTTTGGAATATCTCTATAACTATCAACCCAAACATTATTTTCACCTAAAACAGAAGTCCATTGACTTCTAGAATTATCTTTCTCCATTCCTGGTTGTATATGAAACACATTCCATTTTTCTTTAGCCTGTGCTAAAATTTCAGCAGCACTAAAACCTGAAGCTTCAGAATTTCCTGTTAACTCTTTCATATAAGAACTAGAATAAGTTTCATGAAATCTTTCATCTCCAATAGTGAAAATAAAGCCTTTAGAAGCTCTTTTTTCCCAATGGTCAGTTACAGTATGTTTAGCGGCAATATAATGTACTAGAGGATAAGATTCTCCGTTATTACCACCACCATTACCTTCAATCCAAACTCTAGAAAGCCACATATCTAATTCAGCATCTCCTGATTCAAATTGAGCCACTTGTAATGGACCACTATCAGAGATATGATCACCAACAGCTATAAATAAAATAGCAGGGTCTTCAATACCAGCCTCTGTTAAAGAACTTATTAATTTTGGCAAGCCATCTTTAATAAAATCTTCAGGGATATGTCCCATCGAACCCGTAACATCCAATCCTATGATAATAGGAAATGAATGAGGATGTAATTCACTATCTCTAGCTTCTCTAACAGTGATGCCTAAAGGCAACATAGAAGCATGCACAACTCTTTTTACATTTTGTTCAAAGATTTGATTAGTTGTTTTTGTGTGAAAATCAGCTGTTCTTACACTTTTACTTTGAAAATTATATGATGTATTTCCCATGAATTAAATTTTTGAACCAAATAAAGCTTCATATCTTGTTTCAGCTTCTTCTAATTCTATTCTTACTTGACGAATTTCAATTGTTAATTTAGCATCTTTTTCTCGAATGCTGTTAGTGTCTAAATCTTTTATAAGAACAAGACTTAAAGCATTAGTTGGGGAAAAGTCAAACATGGCATCTCTGTCACGAATAAGTCTTTTCATTCTAATTCTCAAATCTTCTACACCTCTTCTAAAAGCCATTTCTAAATCTTCAGCAATAGCATTTCCTCTATCTCTTCTGATTTCAGCATTAGTTCTACCTAATGATGCTCCAACAATTCCTTTTGTGATAGTCTCACCAACACCACCTTCTATGGCATCTTTTAATTCTTCTTCTCCTGGTTTCATAGTTATTATTTTTTATTGTTTAAATCTACACTAAGATCACGCATTGCTTTTGCATTCATCATTTCCATAAATGTTGTTCCTGCATTTCCTCCATTTCCTCCTCCTGTCATAAATGTAGGCACAAGATTACCTTGATAATCTCCAAATGCTTTTGCCCACATAGCTTGTACTTTTTCATAAGTGTTTAGTTTTTGTGTTAAAGCACCATCTGCTTGCATTACAAGACGCTTTTTGGCTGCAATACCTTCTCCTTCAAGAATATCTCTTTTCTTATTAAGATCTGCTGTTTGTACTTCTAATTCAGCTACATCTTTTGCAGCTTGAGCTTGAGTTACAAGTTTAGCTTTAATAACTTCTTGTTCCCATTTAGCTTTTGCAGCATTTGCTTCTCCATTAGCTTTGGTTGTAATAGCATCTTGAATAGCTTTTTGAGCTGTTGCTTTAGATGTTTGAACCGCCATAACTAACGCTTGTTGACTAGCAATTTGTTTTGTAACTGTACCAGAAAATACTATTTCATTTATAGTAAAATTAGATAATAGTACACCATAAGTTGCTACATCAGAAGCTTTTATAATTTCAGGTTTTCCATTCTTGTATACAATTTCTAATAATTTAGAGTTTGTATCAGAAACAGTATCTTTTGTTGCAATAGCTCTTGTTTTGTAAATACCATTATTAGCTTGGTCTTCTGTATATGTTAACAAAGAAGTCTTTTTTTCAGATACTGCTTCTTTTGATGACATAAGTGGACCAGACATATAAATAGCTTTTGTTACTGCTTGTTTTATAAGTTTGAATTCAATGGATTCTTGTGTTCCATAATCTCTATGAAGTTTTAATATTTGTTCTGTATTAGTTGGCATATACCATCTCACACTTCCAGATACAGTTCCTTCACCAAAATCATTAAATCCAATTTTTATAGCACCATTTGCTTCTCCACCTTCATCTTCCTTATTGGAAAACCATAATTGATTAGAACGGTTATATTTGGTAACACTACCACCACCTTGCCATACCCATCCTGGGGTAGTTGCTACGCTTAATGTACCACTTATAGGACTTTGAATTACAGCAATTTCTCCTGCATCAAGATTTTCCCAAGCATTACTAACAAATAATACTGCTACTACTACTGCAACTAGCCAAAGACTAAGCTTTTTTAATAAACCCATTTTTTCTTCTGTTGAATTTTCCATTACTTTTCAAGTTTTGATTTAATATTAATTAATTTTTCTTGTGTTTGTTCAGCGACACCTCTGATTTCTTCACGTTCCAAAGAATTTGATTCTGCTTTTTTATGTAAATCATCAAGATTTACTTCTTGTTTTGGAACAATTTTTTGTTTTTGAACAAGTATATGTTCATGATATTCTTTTAGTAATTTAAAAAACAACCATCTTAATATCAAGAAAATGATTGCGCCAATAAATAAATCTAATAACCACATATAATTTAATTTTATGTTAAACAAAAAACACACTAAGTTTCCCTAGTGTGTTTTAAATACTAATTAAATTGATTATTCATCAAGCAATTTAAATTGCTCATTTAGAAAAGTCAATTTTTCATTGTGAACAGCCAATTCTTCTTCAGCTTCAGTTAGATTGTTTTTTGCATCCAAAAGATTTCTGATGTACTGATTTCTATCAGTAATCATATCTCCTCTGTTTACTCTACAAAGATTTACTCTGTCTTGAGCATTTTCTACAGCATCTTCAAAAGCAATTGTATCTCCATTTAAGGAGGCAATTTGAGCTTTAAAAGCAGAATCTGCTTGTCTTAAAATCTTTTGACCTGTTGCTTCAGCATCATCACCTTTGATAATTGCAACCACTTCTTTCACGAAACTTTTCATTTTGTTCATTGTTTTAAAATTTATAATAATTGTTTGTTTTTTTTGTGCACAGTTTTATATCTACAGACCGCACATCTTCTATAGACATTTTTTTAGAATCTTTAATAATAGCAGAGCCATTTGTTCCTGAATAAGAATATTCACCAGTAGCATAACCTCCTGTAGAAGTTACAATTGCTGGACCAATATAACCATTACATATTCTATCCATATCCTCTACTAAGATACAATAATATTTATTGCATTGATACTTTTGATGTTCACATTGAACATACTTTTTACCATCAATAACAATTTCACCATAAGATATAAATCCCTCTCTCTTATAAGAAAAATGAGAAGAATCTTTTTCTGACCAATGCTTACATATATATGGAGTATCAGCAGGAATTGTAGGTAATACCATTCCGCTAGGATAGGATTGATTTGAAGAATAAATAGGTAATAAATTACCATCATCATACTGTCTTTCAGATATACCAATATCATTATTCCATTGTTCAAAAAGAATTCTTGCTTTTTGATAAGAATCACTCCCTTTTAAATCAACATAAATAGCTCCAGAACAGTTAACACTAGAAATATGTTTTTGTAATTCACCTTCAGATAAATTTAGTTTTCTAGTATTTTCTAACCATTCTTTTAATAAAATATCACTAGCAAAAGGTTTACCTGTTCCATATTCCAAAATTTCAGCATACTTTCCTTTATAATAAAAATAACCATCAGAACCTTCATAATCTACTGTTTGTCCTTTAGTTAATTCTCTAAAATGAATAGGATCCTTAGTTACTGTAAATACTCCACTAAAAGAACCACTATTAGCAGCACTTTGTAATTTCATTCCTTTAGAATACTTTCTTTTACAAATTTCTAATATATCTTCTTCTTCCATTATTTTGTTTTTAGAGATTTCATCTGCAGTAGCTTTTCTAATTTTTTCTTTATAGGCATTCCAACCAAAACCACCTCCACTAAACCCTGTAGGAAGATGTTTTACCCAATATCCATGAATATCAATAGATTTAACTTCTGTAACTTTTACAAGTTCTTCATTATCATATACAATATATTCTCCTACTTTAGGAATCCATTCTTCAGTTAAAGGTTGAAATGCTTTAGGCATTAGTTCCCATAAATCTGTTCTACTAGGATCTGCTCCATACTTTCCGCCATCAGCAATTAAATTTACTTCATAGAATTCAGAATTCATATCTTTTATTTGAACAAATCCTCCTTTATTAATAGGAGTTCCTTGATTACCGTTTACAAGAGCTTTTAACCATCTTCCTGTTAAATCTTCTTTTTCCATTTGTTTTGGATTTTGTTGAACATCAAATTCTTCTTTTGTAGCAATACGAAAAAGACCTAATTCTATCCAAGAGTTAATAGTTTTTCTAAAAGATTCTTTTGAACCTCCATGTTTAAATTTAGATAAATTATCTAAAGAAGAAAGCTCAAACACTTCTCCCATATATTCACCTTTAACTGACCAACCACTAATAAGCTTTACATATTCTGGCACTGAATTAACATTTTCTGTTTTTATTGTATTTATTTTATTAGTTGTCAATTCTTTCCAAGAATAAATCTCATTAGCAGTATTAGCAATACAACACCAATAGTTATTTTTACTCCACGCTATATATTTAGCTTTAGTATTTTTAGTAATTACAAGATTAGGATGTTTATTCTTAAAATAATTGAACAATAAATTAAATTTTTCATTGTTTTCAACTAAATAAGCTCCTCTTTCTGGAAAATCATCTTTAAATACTTGTTCATTAGAAACTTTTTTAGGAATTTCATGAGATTCTGCAAGTCTAAAAAACTTTCTAGAAAAATAATCTCTTTTACCATCATCATCAATCAAATAAATACTACTATCATCCAATTCTAAAATTTGATATACTTTACCTTTAGTTACACAATTAGCCCAATTACCTTCTTCAGTTCTAACAACCCAATCATCTTTTTTCATTTCTAGTTTTAAAAAAGAATCATCTTCTTTTATTATCTCTGCCCATTTACCATTATAAAAAACATTTCTATTGAGTATAGTAGTACCATATTTTGGTGAGATAGAATAACCCTTTGATTCATCTGTTAAAGCTGTTATACTAGATGATGTTACATCAAATTGATCATTAGTGATAATACAATATTTTTTAGTTTCTACAGTAGTATGTGCAGGATAAAACTTAGTTCCAATAGGATATAATCTTCTAGCTTTATCTAAATCACATTCTACAATTAAATCAGGATGTTCATCAGGAAGAAATTTACTTATTTCTGAAATAGCTACTTCTACATAATCTTTTTCAAGATTATATCCAGAAGCCCAATCATTTTTAAAATGATGCTTGTTTTCTTGTATTTTTTCAGAATAATAAAATCTACCATCAACTATTTTAATAAATTTAGCAGCTTTTATTGATGTCCAGTATTTACAAAAATACCATTTTCCGATTTCAAAATTATTCATCTTTACAAGTGTTTATACGCATTCCAAAAAGAACTGGAACAACTATTGGAGCAAATATAAATCCCAAGACATCTGCACTATCTAATTCTTGTGCAGAATTCACTTCTTCTATAAGTACACCAATCATAATGATGTAACAAACTATACAATATAATACCATAATTTTAATTTTTTTAATTAATCCTCTTTAAAAGCTTCATCCCATTCTTCGGTAGTTATACCTGTTTTAATAAACTCTCTTTCCCCATCAGATAAATTAGAAAAGGCATGCTGAATATGCATGCCATTTAACCAATTTAACATTTGAGATTCAGTGATGTCTAAATCTAATTCTCTTTCAACATTAGAAAGAATAGAAGTTCTTTTTACTAACATAAAATAGCTTGTTTTAAATTAAAATGATCTTTTTGTAATCTTTCATATTTTAATGACATTTCAGTCATATCTATTTCTCTGGCAGCAGCCACTTTTTTTGTTATTGAAAGAATAATTTCATTTTGCTGTTTTGTAGAAAAATCTCTTCTTAAAAGATATACTACTTTATCTACATATTCCTCTTGATTCTCTGGTTCTGGAGTAAGAAAAGCTAATAGCTTTATCTTTCCCAATTTAAATAGATTTTTCATAATTTAGCTTTTTGTTATCAATTAGTCTTTTTTCCCAAAGAGAAAGCCCACCATACTTTTTTAAAAAATATTTATGGGCTAATTCTTCTTCGAGATTCACAAACACATTATCTTTTTCTTTCAACAACCAAGTTTTATTATCATGTTGATAGAATATTTTATTATTAGGTATTTTAATTGCATATTTATTAGCAATTCTTTTTGCATTAAAATGTTGCTGTAACATATTTTCAACATATTCCTTTTCTAAAGGAATAGCTTTATAATATTTATCATTAGTCCAATCAGGATATTCAGTATCTGAATAAACAACATCATTCTCAATTCTATTAATTATTACCATAATAATTTAAATTAAAAACATAACCATAACAGAATCCACCTATTTTTCATCAGGATACCACTCCTTTTTTTAAGGTTAGCTGTTTGGTTATGTTTGTTAGTTTCGATACCAGGACTCGAACCTGGAATACCCCGCGTCATTTGGATGGGGCAGTGTTACCGTTACACCATATCGATAAACTTGAAATTACTTTAACATAGCTTCAAGTTGCTCTACGGACATACCTGCTAAGGCATCATCCTTTTTGTTTGCAATAAGCTCAAGAATTTTATTATTATGTTCCTTGGTCTCTTTAGCCAGACGTTTTTCATCTGCGTCAGCTTTTTTGGTAAGATATACATCTTTTAGAACATCAAATTTCAATGTTTCTAATTCATCTGTTACACTTACTTGGTCTAGAAATCCTAAATCATCATCATCAGTTTTTCTTAACACTTTTTTCTGATTTTTACAAGCAGTAGCTAAATCAGTTTGAGAAAGGTCAAACAATTGCTCTGCAGAAAGAGGTCCTTTAGATGTTTGAAATCTAAGTTTTAAAATACACGCTTTTTTAAAATTGTCCATTGGTTATTATTTAAAATTAATTTTTACTATTCTTTTGTGAGTTCCTTGTAATTCAACAATTACATCATCTTTTACTGTGGCATTAAAACCAAGACCTGATAATTGTTTATCTGCAGGTGCTATCATTGTGGTATTACCTAACACTTCTAACACTTTACGATGGGCTGCTAATTCAGCAATTAAATTTTCATTATGAAAACTTCTAATAGGCTGTGCAGCTTTACATCCATCAATCATAAACATATAATGCTTATTACCAACGTTATTACCTTCCCAATGATTGGGAGAAAGACAAATCAAATTCACTTTATGAAATTCATTAGTGGTAATTCCATACACCTCTTTCTGAACACCTTCACCTGCTGTTGCTGGTAAATGATGTGTTATTGTCATAATGCCTTCTTTAACATTAACAGTGGCAACTTCAACATCTCTTGTAAAAGCAGTGTTACAACAATAAGTGTAAATATCACCATCAAATTCAATTTCCATTTTAAATCCTCTGTGTTTAGTGTGTCCACTAAAATTTCTAACAAAGAATGTATAATTACCGTTTTTTAAAGTTTTTTGCCAAGTGATGTTTTCAATTCCAATATTTGGAGGATTTATCATATCCACATCTAACCAACCAC
>TARA_R110000868_G_scaffold119310_6_pt1 | contig 50497 bp, 43 predicted proteins | sample TARA_R110000868 | Tara Oceans TARA_R110000868 (sample SAMEA4397489) | marine metagenome | biome: Polar Biome; feature: [SRF] surface water layer (ENVO:00010504); material: water (ENVO:00002006), including particulate matter (ENVO:01000060) such as... | depth 5 m | reverse complement strand
AACCAACCAATAAAGTAAAAGCTATAGATAAAAGATTGGTCTACAGCACCGAATATTTTTACTGCGACAAACGACAGTGCCGTAATTGGAAACATACTTAGGCAAATGGCTAAATACATACGCACTACCCTTTCATTAAAACGGCGTTTCTTTTCTGGTACATTCTTTTTGTCACGTGCTACCAACCAAATCATCACTCCCGATATAATTACAAAACAAGTAATTAAACCCAATAAAAAACTGAGCATTTTTAAGGCGTAGCCTCCATAATCACCATAGTGAATTCTATATAAAACATTTTTAACGGTATCTAAATACGTGTTATTGATAATAGGACTCTTCTGTGAGACTATTTCTCCTGTCTTTGCTTTATAAATAACTTCACCACCGCCATTAAAACTTTCGGTATATGCTAAGTGTCCGCCTACTAAAACATGCATATTTTCATCACCATAATTAAAAATATGTGTCTCAGTTACTTTAAAATCGCTCCATATCCTTTGGGTATCATCAACAAATTTATTCACACTAACTGGTGTTGAATTCTCTTTATGTTGAAATTCATAGGTAGGGTGACTATAGCCCAATTCTTCATACAATTTTGCCTGATCACCTTCATATATTACCATCACATTAGGTGCAACCAATAGTAACTTAATCATAAAAAATGCTCCTGTAACAGCATAGACAAATTGGAAAGGCAAGCCCAACATTCCAAGGGTTGTATGGGCATCAGTCCACATGGTTTTTAGTTTTCCTAAAGGCCTGAATAAATAAAAATTGGCAACTATTTTTTTCCAATGTACCAGCACGCCTGTTACAATTGCAAACAAGAAAAATAAAGCCACAAACCCCGATAAATAATAACCTATAGGATAGGGCACTTGGGCCAAAAAGTGTAATCGATATAAAAATTCTCCTAAAGTATAGGAGTTGATATAGCTATGTTCAGAATAGTCTTTGGTATCTAGATAAAAAAATTGTGCTGTCTTTGCGTCTTCGGGAGCCAATGAATCTTTTGAAGCAGAAATAGAGACTCCTACCCGCTGTTCAATAAAGTATTTTTTAAGCTCAATATCTCTCCCATACAAGCTATAGTTATGACTGAGGGAATCCAAAACCTTATCTAAATTTATTTGAATATCATCGGTAACCTCAACAGTTTGGTTGCGTTCCCAATTCACAATTTCATCTCTAAAAAAAGAAAAAGAACCTGCGAAGAAAATCACATAGAGCACCACACTAATAACGATACCACTAACGGTATGGGTATGAAAAAGAATATTATACGTTCTGTTCTTCATTTTTAAAATGTAATAGGATTATAGATTTTACCTAAATAAATGAGTATTGAAAATGCTAGAGTCGCTAATAGGTAAATACCCCAAATTTTCCATCCATTTTTTGCCAAAAAAGCGACAATCATCAGTACTACCCAAAGTATAAACCCTGTAAATGTTGATGTAATTATAATGGTAACATGGTTGAAGATATAGGCCATGGCTAAATGAAAAGAGACGGTTACTAAATAACCGCCAATAATTGCGGCTGTAATTTTAGCAAAACGTTGCCAATTTGAGGATAAATATTTTGGATTTGCAGGCATGGTTTAGGTATTAAAAAAGAAAAATTTCGGCACAAAGCACTCCTAAAAAGAGCATCAAAAAACTTTTGTAGGTTATTAATTTTAAAGGAGTTAATAGAATAATCAAGCTACCACTCATCATGAGCACAATAAAAAAGATAAGCATTCCACTGCCGAAACCGAATGAAACAATGTGTAAAAAAGCCGTACCAAACAGTAAAAGAATAGCAATTATTTTGGAGGACTTAGTGTTGTTTTTAATCCATTTTTCAAAACCAAAACCACAATGTTTGACAGCTCTTTTCGAGGTATTAAAAAATATATAAAACGATAGAAATACGAATAGTATAGCTGTTGATATCATTACTTTTTTTAATTAAAACAACTCCAAATACCAAAGCATTCAGAGTTGTACGAGATAAATAATAAACTAACTCAACTTAGTTTTATTGAATACAATAGGTACCGCAATGCCAAATAAACTCATAGGCGTCTCCTTTGTATGTTCCTGGAACACGCTCTTCGAACGTAGTTTCGATAATATATTTTGTATCCCATGGTTGCTTAAAAGTTACCATGCCCTTTTCATCAGTTTCTAAGGTTTTAGACCATAAATCTGCTACAAAAACTTTTAGCTCATTTTTGGCTAAAGGAGCATTCTTAAACAATACTTGAAGTTTTACTTCTCCTTTCGTATCCGAAATATCTTTTACAACGATACCTGCTTCATTTATTGCTGCAGTTTCTTCATTTTTTTTGCCTACCTGTACTTTTGCAATGCTGTGGTAGTGGGTTTTAAAAATTCCGAAATCATATTGGGTATAATCGATGACTTTAATAGCATCATTATTTAAAACAACCGTATGCGTACCGCTTGTTTTTGGTGTAAAATATCCTAGATAATGGTCCTCTTTTGGAGTAACCGTTAATTGCGTTTTATTCCCACTAGCATCAACAAGCCAAAGTGTAAAATCTTTTACATTAGGGAATGCTTCTCCGTTTACCTTTTCGATAACGCCGTAGGTGTACTCACCAAAAAAGACTTTAACTTCTTGTTGTTTGCCAATTTTTCCTGTTGGGGTTGTTTCGATCCATAGGTAATGTGCAAAAGTTTGTACGGTTGCAAAAAGTAGAAATACGAGTGTTAGAATTGATTTTTTCATGTTGAATACTAGTTTTAAAATTTATACGTGAAATTTGCCAGCAAGGCTCTGGCTTGTTGTGGTGTAATGGTAGACCAACCGTTATAATATTCTTTATTAAAGGCATTGTTTAGTTTAAGACCAATGCTATATTTTTTTGAAGCATAAAAAACAGAGGCGTTAAAGATGGTATAGCTAGGTAAAACAAATCTTCCTGATGGCGCATAGCCTTTATTAAGAATGTCTCTTTCACTAGTTCCGTTAAAACCAGCTCCCAATCCAAAACCTTCTAAAGCACCTTCTTGAAATTTATAATTTGCCCAAAAATTATAAATTGATTCCGGACCAGCTTCTAATGGACGTTCACCAATAGCATCAGCACTGTCAGACTTTGTAATTTCACTATTATTATTACTATATCCTGCTTTTATATTTAATCCTGATACAGGGTTTGCACTAAGTTCTATTTCAAAACCTTTGCTTTCTATTTCTCCATCTTGAATTTTATTAAAAGCATTATTCGGATCTGTCATCACTTTATCAGAAACCTGAATATTATAATAGCTAACTGTAGCATTAATTCTATTGTTTAAAAGATTGGTCTTAAAACCAAATTCTAATTGATTGGCTTGTTCTGGGCTGAAAGTTTTTAATGTTTGAGCGCCTGCACTAGGGTCACCAACTAAGGTTGGAGAAACATTACTAAATCCGTTTTGATAATTAGCAAAGACCGAAAGTTTCTCTAAAATAGGTTGGTACATTAGCCCAAATTTTGGTGAAACTGCAAACTGGTCAAAATCATCGTCAGTATTTGTAAGATCGCCTTCTTCATCAAAAAAGTCTAAGCGCAAACTTGCCATAGCTGATAAAGCCGGTGTAAAATTGATTACATCTGATACATAGGCACTATAAACATGACTTTTTGTTTTTTGATTATTAATACTAGCTCCTGCCAATGCACCATCAACACCAGCTGATGTTAAAGGATAGCCTGCTTCTATAGTACCACCATCTGGTGTAACAGACCCGTAATACACATAGCCACTACCATTATCTATACTGGTCAAATTATAGTAATCTATTCCAGCCACTATTCTATTTCTTAAATTCCCTAAGGTAAAATCGCCTATAAAATTTTGTTGAATATCTGTAGTCTGTGAAGATGCATTTTGTTTGTTTAGGTATCTTGAAAATACATTACCACCGGTTAGGTCATATAAGTAAATATAATAACCGTCCGTGGATGTGTTGCTTTTTGATAAAATAGTTTGTGAGTTCCAAGTATCCGATAGTTTATAATCCATTTCAACTCTATAATTCGCTGTTGGATTTTTAAGGGTAAGTGCATTACTTGTAAAACTCAATTTATTATCATATCCTATTTCGCCCAAGTTAGTAGCTTGTATAGGAGCTCCTCTGCTTAAAAAAAGCATTGTCGGATTTGTTTTTTCTGAACTTGATATTTCACTATAGAAAGAGAAAGACAGTTTGTTATTAACCTGATAGGATAAAGAGGGAGCGACAAAAAACGATTTTTTAAATCCAGCATCTTGAAAACTATCTTCGGTATGATAAGAGGTATTTAGTCTAAAATAAATATTACTTTCTTTATCTAAAGGCGTATTAAAATCACCCGTAATCACATTTAAACCATAGGTACCTGAAGTAAAAGACAACTGCCCTCCATACCCTTTATACGGTTTTTTTGTAACTACATTTATCAATCCACCATAAGAAGTAACTGTACTCCCAAAAAGGGTCGCAGAAGGTCCTTTTATAACTTCTATACGTTCAATATTCGCAGAATTAATAGTTCCGTTTGTTAATCCTGGAACGCCATTTACCAATTGCGGTTGTGTACTAAAACCTCTTAGAGAATAAAACCCAGCCCCATCGCCACCACGTCCAGTAGAAGTCCATAATTGCTCTATACCAACAGCATTTTTTAGTGCATCTTGAAAATTAGTAACTACTTGAGATTCTAACAACTCCGTAGTAATAGTGCTATACACCTGTGTATTTTCTAAATCTTTTAAGGGAAGTTTGGATACATAGGCAGTCTGTTTTCTGGCAAACTTATTTGTTCTTTCTGCCGATACTACCACCTCTTGCAAAATTTCGGTTCCTTCTAAAAGAACAATAGTCCCCAATTCTATTACTTGATTTTGATTGATGCTTATTGTCACCTCTTTTGTTCTGTAACCTAAAAAAGATATTTTCAAGGTTTGTTGACCTGTTCCGACATGCTGTATCGTAAAATCACCATCAAAATTGGTTTGTACCCCTTGTGATGTATTTTTGACTATAGCATTGACTCCAAATAACGGACTGCCGTAATTATCGGTAACATGACCACTTATACTCCCCGTTTGCGCAAAACTAAATTGTGCAAATAGCAAGAGTAAAGCGCATTTTAAAATTGATTTCATTCGTAATATTTTATGTGTTGTTATTTTTTTTGATGGATAAAACGACTTCTAAACCCAAAAAGAAGCCGCTCTAAATACTACCATTATTTTTTAAAAAGAATAGGTTACGGTTACTCTACCATTAATACCAGGTTCAGCTTGCCAGTACAAATACGTACCATAATTAGACCCTGAATACAAGTATTCATTTAAAATATTATTGACATTTGCTTGTATACGTACACGATTGTTTTTCCAAGACAAACCACCGTCTAATCTAAAGTAGTCTGGTAAATCGCTTTTATTATCAGCGCCCCAAGCCCATGCAGAACGGTCTACTTGATATTGGTACCCTAGGGAAGCTCCGAATCCTTTTAATTTTGAGTCTGTTGGGAATGTATAATTCAACCAACCGTTTGTTAAATGCTTGGCATGACCAGCTACCCGTGTTCCGATATTATCGGGATTGGTATCTTCTGTGATTTCAACATTGGTATTCGCGTAATTCAAGATTACATTTAAGTCTGGGGTAATTTCACCTTGAAGATCAAACTCGATACCTTTAGATTGTATTTCTCCTAATTGAATTGAAAAATTAATATTTTCAGGATCAGAAACCAAAACATTTTGTTTGGTAATTTGATACACTCCAAGGGATGTTTTTAAACGACCCTCAAAGAACGTTTTCTTAATACCACCTTCAATATCAATAGCATCAACTGGGTCAAAATAATCTCCTGCAACATTTGCGCCTGTTTGCCCAATAAAAGATTGATCGTATAAGGCATATGCTTTTAAAGAAGGCAATACATCTACACTCAAACCTACTCTTGGGGTAAACTTATTATCGGTTTCCTCTTTACCCAGAATCACCAATTCGGTATATCGACCAGCAAGTGTTAGTCTAATTTTATCTTGTAAAAAGCCTATCTCATCTTGTGCATAAAAACCTCTGGTGGTTGTTCCTGTATTGTAAGCATTGGCTCTATCTCGTACATTTAGCGATTTATCAAATACCGGTAAAACGGTATTGCCGTAGATTGGATTATAAATATTAAAAGGTGCATTTACATCAATAACTGCAGATTGATTCCAGTCTGCCCAATACTCTCGCTGACTGTAATCAAAACCACCCATAATTTTATGGCTTACATTTCCTGTTTTAAAACTTCCATTAAAATAGGCTTGAAAATACTTCCCTAAATCTAATGCATCCCATACACTTATATACCGATGAGCGTCACCAGTATCTGAAAAATCCCAAAGCCATGTAGAGTTCCCTTCTTGGTTATATCTTAAGTAAGCGAATTGTGATTCAAAACTCCAGTTTTCAGAAAATTCATGCTTGAAATTTGTAAAAAGAGAAACCTCTTCGATATCGGTAACGGGGTAATTGGAATCTGTAAATTTGAAGTTACGGTCCAAACTACCATAACCATCAGCTACAGGAGCAAAAACATAAGCTGATCCTATAAAACTTTCTGCTTGTTGCACATTTAATTCTGCGGTAATTGTAGTTTTATCTGAGACCTTATATGTTAATGCTGGCGTAACGCTAAAACGTTCTGCATCTTCACCTCCTCTATGAGAATCTGCCGTTTGATACATACCGTTTAATCGGTACAATAATTTTCCATTTTCAGTAAGTTTACCTCCAAAATCGGCGGTAGCTCTATAGCTATCAAAACTACCAACTGCCATTGAAATTTCGGCAACCTTATTTACTGTAGGCTTTTTTGTCACCACATTATAAAAACCACCAGGTTCTCCTGCAGACATCATAAAACCTGCTGGTCCCTTTACAAATTCGATCCGCTCAACGGTACTCATATCTTCCGATAATGGACCCCAAGTAGCTTGTACATTTACACCGTTTCTATAAGCAGGCAATCTAAATCCTCGCATATTTACACGTGCGAAATTCCCCCAATGCTCTAACATCGTAACACCACTCACGTTTCTGATAACGCCATCCATCATATTGGTCACTTGTTGGTCTTTAAGCAGATCACTACTGATGATTTGTATATTTTGTGGAAGTTTTACTAGTTCTGTTTTTAATCGAAGTGATGTTGAAGGGGTTTTTACACTGTATTTATTTTGGTGCCCATTTACAACCACCTCTTGTAGCTCTTCTTGCTTGTCTTCTAATATAAGGGTGGCGACAGTTGTGGTTTTATTCGCCAAAACAGTAATAGCAGTCACATTATTCGCATAACCTAAAGAAGAAACTTCAATAGTGTAACTACCGGCAGGAACACCATGTAATTCATAAACTCCTCTTCTATTGGTCATTGTGCCAAAAGATGTATTTAAAAGTTTAACCGTTACATCAGCTATAGATTTACTATCCTCTGAAACTACTTTCCCTTTTATAGTACCCCTTTGTCCAAAAGAAAAAGTGCTTACTCCAAAAATTGTTAGTAGTACAAATAATTTTTTCATCATTTAATTTGTTATTTTTAATTAGTCTAAATAAATTTGAAGCAAATTTAAAGAGGATTACTCCTAAAAAAATGACTAGTTATGATAAAAAAAGGACGCGAAAATAATACTAGTGAAGTAATCAATTTAAGTAGTACAGCGAATACTATAGCCGACAAGATTTCAGTAAAAACTAACACCCATTCCACTGATGGTGTTACGGTAAATCAATACCACATTCTACCCAAGTATGGAAATGGTTGTATTAATCATTTTATAACAGAAGACATTGATATATGCATCAGTAGATATCAGCTCCATAATGATTTAACCTATTCCCAGCCTTTTGAAAAAGAAATCATGCAAATAAGCTTTTTGCTTATGGGAGAAAAAATTATTTACATTGAAGATGAGAAGCAAATATTCTATGAAAATAGAGAGTCATACATGGCTAGTATTGATCAATTTACTGGTTATAGCCGAATTTTAGGGGGCAAACAATTTAAGGAAGTGAAAATTAAATTACCAAAATCGTTCTTAATAAGTCATGGTTTCATGAATGATTATGATTTTAAAAAATTAACAGATGAGAATTTAATTTTACCCATAACCGACGAATTACTGTCCATACTATTACATATTGAGCGTAAAGACATTACTGGAACGGCAAATAGAATGTATTTGAGAGCCAAGGTATTCGAATTGATTGCTATTCAAATGGAACATTATAAAAATAGTAATAATACTACACCGCAATTAAGTCAAGACAAAACCTTAAAAAAACTTTATTTGGTAAAACAGCTAGTAAAAGCCAACATTCATAAAAACATCACCTTATCAAATTTAGGTAATGAATTGGGAATAACAGGACACACCTTAAATAAAGAATTCATCAGAATTTTCGGATGTTCTATCAACGAATATAGTACTACAGAAAAAATGAATCAAGCAAAAATGATGCTAGAAAATTCGCAAAAAATGGTCTATCAAATTGCGGAAGAAGTCGGATATAAAAATGCAACACACTTTACTGCCGCATTTAAAAGAAAGTTTGGAACAACTCCAAAACAATACAGAAAACTACTTTAGCATGCAATTATATCCTATATTTAGTACTTCATAGTACACTACTACCCCTTGTTTTTCTCTAATTGCAAAAAATAATTAAATAAAAATGCAATGAATTTTAAAAGTATCGTCTTTATAAGTGAAAGACCACCAACAAAAGGCTTTTAAATGACCTCTGAAAGAGAAAATAATAAAAAGCTAAAAGATTTTTTTGGCACGGAGTATACTACCATAAAAGCCTATGTTAATTCAAGGATTAAGGCTAGCGTGGATACTGATCCCGAGGATATTATTCAAGATGTCGCTTTAAAATTATTTACTGGAGCCGATAGGTACTCGCCTATTAATAATGTTGCTGGTTTTGTTTACAGATCTATTAAAAACAAGATTATTGATATTATGAGAGAAAATAGGCCAAAAAATAATTCCATTGATGAAAATGAAGCTAAACTCATGGAATTTGCTGAAGTATTTTATGATGTTCCGGACAATAGTTATTCAGAACAAATGAAAGACGAATTAAAAAGTTCTATCATGAGTTTAAAACCTGATTATCGTGATATTATAATTGCAATAGATTTTGAAGGATATACCTATAAAGAAATCGCTCTAGAAACAGCTATTCCAGAAGGAACACTTATGTCGAGACGTCATAGAGCGATATCATTACTTTTTAAAAAATTAGAAATAAAAATAATAGAATAATTAAAGAATATAAAAATGACAAACTTTTTTAAACATAAATTAAGACGCAAATCTCCAGGAGAAATTGCAGGTTGGGTTATTTTTGGTGGCCTAGGTATTATTGGTTTAGTTATCTTATTCGGTTACGTTATCATGTGGCTTTGGAACTGGTTAATGCCGGAACTTTTTGGGTTAAGCACTATTAACTATTGGCAAGCAATTGGCCTATTCATACTATTCAAAATTCTTATTGGTGGCTGTGGTGGTGGTAAAAGTGGTAAATCTTCCAAAAAATCAAATTCTTCTTGTGGAGGAAAAAAAGAAGGAGATTTTTCCAAATGGAAGCATTATGCGAAATTCTGGGAAGAAGAAGGAGATAAGGCGTACAAAGACTATGTTGACAGAGAAATTCATAATAATAAGCCAGAAACTCTAGAAGAATAATATTTTTTAAACAACCATCAAAAAACAGACGAATCATGAAACTACTACTCTTTAAAACAGATATCAAAACAAAGAAAAAAGTAAAATCGCTACAACCTCTTTTTAGTAAGCATACGATAATCACCAATTGGTCTATAGATACGGAAGATATTGATAATGTATTGCGGATTGAAACAAACCAGCATTTACAGGAAAGTGAAATAATAGCCTTAATAAATTCTTCAGGCTTCAAATGTGAACCTTTGGATGATTAATTTTCTATAAAATCAGGTATACTAATCATTAAAAAAATACTATAAATCAAGGATTATACCTATAATAAAAAGTGCTTCTGGCTTTCATATTTAAGTTGTAATTATTTCAAATTTGCCCTCCTAATAGTACTCCTAAGAACCCAAAATAAGTCCGCCAATGCAACGGTCTAAATAACTCAATATCAGTATTTTTACATCTTTTTAGAAAATAAAATACAGCAAATAAAAATGTAAAAAATATTTTTGTTTAATCTCCATTTTATAGTTTAATTATCCTATACCTTTGATTTATATATCGCAAATAAATTAAAGGTTCCATGAAAAAAAAATTGAACCAACTTGCTTCAACAGCCATATGTGGCAATGATATAAGTTCTTCCTGTTTATATGTTTCTGCACTCGCCATTGTTTATTCCGGACAATATGCTTGGATCGCATTATTAATGGTTGCCGCTGTGCTTTTTCTATTTCGAAGTATTTATGGAGAGGTAGTTGGAGCACTTCCTTTAAATGGGGGCGCTTACAATGCATTGCTGAATACTACTAAAAAATCTACCGCTTCTTTAGCCGCTACACTTACCGTGTTATCATATATGGCAACGGCAGTAATATCTGCAAGCGAAGCAATTAAATATGCCAATAGTCTTTTGGGTTTTTTACCTATTATTCCAGTGACTATTGCCCTATTAATTTTATTCATGGGCCTGGTCATCATAGGTATCGGTGAATCCTCAAAAGTGGCTATTGCGATTTTTATATTCCATTTATTTTCTTTGGTAATACTTTGCTTTTTTTGTGGCTATCATTTTTGGTCCCATGGAATGGATACCTTGATTGCCAATTTCAAAAGACCTGTTGAGGGTGGAATTCTAACTGCCTTGTTTTTTGGATTTTCTGCTGCTATGCTTGGTATAAGCGGATTTGAAAGCTCCGCAAATTATGTAGAAGAACAACAAAATGGCGTTTTCCCAAAGACCTTACGAAACATGTGGATCGTAGTAACTATATTCAACCCACTAATTGCATTTTTAGCTTTAGCAATTATACCTATGTCAGAAATAAATACCAATCAAGAAGCCTTATTATCTTATATGGGTGATATTTCTGGTGGTAACTGGCTCTCTATTTTAGTAGGTATCGATGCAGCATTGGTATTAAGCGGTGCTGTACTTACTTCTTATGTTGGTGTAGGCGGACTAATGGAGCGAATGGCTCTCGATAGGGTATTGCCTAAATTTGTTCTTAAAAAGAATAAGAGTGGAACCTCATACCGAATTTTCGTACTATTTTTTGTGCTCTGCACTTCTGTTTTATTAGTCACACAAGGAAATCTAGCAAAACTTGCAGGGGTATATACTATTGCATTTTTGTCGGTAATGGTATTATTTGGTATTGGTAATTTTCTATTGAAGATAAATAGAGCCAAATTACCACGCCCTGAAAGATCAAGCTGGCTTGGACTTTTTGTTGCTATTCTTGCTATTGTTCTTGCACTTATTGGAAATATAATTCTCAACCCCAGTTATTTAGGAATATTTTTTGAATACCTAATTCCGACTTCTGTTGTTGTGTTATTTATGTTACATAAAACAAGCATCTTAAAATCGGTTTTATTTTTCATCGATTATATAACTCCGAAAAACAGTGCTATTTTCAAGTCGTTAAATAGAAAAATTGGCATTGCCATAAACAAGCTAAACGCTCAAAAATTTGTTTTTTTTACGAATAAGGATGACGTAGCAACACTCAACAAAGTTTTGCAATATATTACAACAAATGAAAACACAAGACGATTAAAAATTGTTGCTGTGTTAAATGAGAATGTTCAACTATCTCCTAATCTTAAGGTTGATATCGAAGTTTTAGACAGGGCTTATCCAGATATTGATATTGAATTTGTAGAAGAGCATGGCGTTTTTGGTCCTGATAAAATAAAAGAGCTTTCTAAAAAATGGAACATCCCTATAAATTTTATGTTTATTGGTTCTCCTGGTGATAAATTCCCCTACAGAATACAGGAATTAGGCGATGTTAGGCTTATTATCTAGTTTAACCTTTTAAAACAGAAAACCTTTTTAGATACCTACGACCAACAATGAGTACGAATAGAGAAAGACAGCACTTATAAAGGGAGTATTGATTTTGTACAAAGCAAATTGTGAGTTATTATTTATGTAGAAAATGAACCTCTAGGTGAAACGTTAAAACAAAATGAAGTATTTGGTGCGGTAGAAGCTGTAAAAACAGTATCAAATCTTTTTCTACCTTTAGGCAAAGTAATTTTAGCCCAAATTCAAAAACTAGAGTCTAGCCAAGCGTTAGGCAATGCAAATCTATAGGGTGAACGCTAGAGGATTTAAAATAAACTAATGCTTATCTAGATGTCTTATTAAAAAAGGTTCCATACAAATAAGGGTTAGCGCTTTTAACTGTAACAATAGATTCTGGCTCCTTATTAACTTTTCATAGTTATACACCCCATTGATAAAATGATATTCAAAAACCTACAATTAAATATTGACATTGAAGACACTCATTTTAATACCCTTTATCCTTTGAGCATTAAAAAGCTTTCTGAGTGCCATTGGACCCCTGTGGAAGTCGCCAAATTAGCTGCCGATTATTTAGTGGATAAACCAAAATGTAAAGTTTTGGATATTGGATCTGGAGCGGGAAAATTTTGTTTAATAGGAGCTGCTTCAACAAAAGGTAGTTTTTATGGTGTTGAGCAACGAGAGGGGCTTGTAAAATTATCTCAAAGGATAGCAAAAAAGCATCACGTAAATAATGTAGAATTCATTCACTCCAATATCACACAAGTTTCTTTTTCTGCCTATGATGCCTTTTATTTTTATAATTCTTTTTATGAAAATATTGGACGTTTCCTCGCAATCGATAAGACTATTCCTCTTGAAGAAAAGTTATATGTTACCTATTCAAAATATGTCGAAAATCAATTAAAAAAAACACCTATTGGAACTCGGCTAGTTACGTATTGGAGTGTATGGTTAGAAATTCCAGAGGGTTTTGATTTAGAATTTACCGCTTTTGATGGTAACCTTAATTTTTGGATAAAGAAATTTTGATTGCTATACATACAAATTTAGACCTCATTCAAAATCAAATCTAAAACCGAACATGATGATGATTTTATTGCTATGAAAACACTTAAATCATTCAATACTAGACGAATTGAATTGTATAAAAATAGGAACATTTCTATTCGTTTATAGTGGAAAAGAGCGATTAGTAAAATTACTATATTGAGTACTATTTGCTGGTCCCATTTCAATTTTGAAAACGTCGGTAAATCAAGGTGTATATGTGTTACCACAAAAAGAATCTCACATTGCTCCAGATAGTTCCAATGGGATGAAATACTACAAATTTTCTTTAGCTCTTTTAATAGCGGTATGAATTTCTTCTACAACAAAATCACTTGCTATACAGGTGAAGATTTCATTTTTTTCAAAATCTTTCCTCAATGGTTTTCCAATACCTGATATTATTACTTTAATTTTTCGTGCCTTATAAGTTTTTATTATTTCTTTGATACTCTGATATCCTGTAGCATCAATTAATGGCACATAGCGCATTCTTATAATGATAACTTTGGGTTGTAAATGCGTATTGGTAATAGTCTCCTGAAATTGTCTGGCTGCCCCAAAAAATAGAGGCCCATTAATTTCATATAAAATAACTCCCTTAGGTATATCCAAAAGTTCTTCATCAAACAGATGCTCGCTATTTTCATTTTCAGATGAAAAATCCTGAATATTAACAGATTCACTCATTCTTTTCATAAACATGAAACTAGCTAATACAATCCCAATTTCTATGGCAATTACCAAATCAAAAATAACGGTAAGAAAAAAAGTGGTTAATAAAATAATAATATCCATTCTATTGCCTTTTAGAATAGATCTGAATTGTTTCCATTCACTCATATGGTACGCGACAACCATTAAAATACCAGCTAGACATGACATAGGTATTAATTTGGCATAGGGTGCAAATAGAAGCATAATAGCCAATAAAACCAAAGCGTGAATGATACCGGCAATTGGTGTTCGACCTCCATTTTTTACATTAGTTGCAGTTCTAGCAATGGCTCCTGTAGCTGGAATACCACCAAAGAGAGACGAGACTATGTTTGCTGCTCCCTGTGCTACCAATTCCATATTTGTGCGGTGTTTTCCTCCAATCATGGAATCTGAAACCACTGCAGAAAGGAGTGATTCTATGCTTCCCAAGATAGCAATGGCAAATGCTGGCTGGATAAGGGCTTGAATGGTATCGAAATTAACCTTTGGAATATGAGGTAAGCCCAATTGGTTTGGAATATCCCCAAAATTACTTTCAATGGTATCTACTGGAATATCAAATAGTTTTACAGCAATTGTCGCTAAAACTATGGCAATAATAGACCCTGGAACCTTTTTTATTATTTTTTGAAAATATAGCGTAATAAATATCGTTGCGACGGCAATGCCAATAGCATACCAATTTATTTTGTGGAAATTATTAAAATATGCGATCCATTTATCTACAAAATCAGCAGGCACTTTCGCGATATGGAGTCCAAAAAAATCATTAATTTGTGAAGAGAAAATAATGAGTGCAATTCCGCTTGTAAAACCTACTATGAGCGAATATGGAATGTATTTTAGCAAATTTCCAAGCCGCGCCAATCCAAAACCAATAATGATAAAGCCGGCCATAAAAGTAGCGATGGTTAACCCATCGGTCCCATATTGTTGAACAATACCATATACAATTACAATAAAAGCTCCTGTTGGCCCTCCTATTTGAACCCGACTTCCTCCAAAAGTTGAAATAATTATCCCTGCAATAATTGCAGTTAAGATCCCTTTTTCAGGAGAAACACCGGAGGCAATAGCAAAAGCGATGGCCAAGGGTAAAGCGACTATCCCCACTATTAAACCCGAAAGAATATCTTTTGTTAAAGTTTCTTTTGAGATTCCTTGTTTTAAAAGAGAAAATAATTTTGGTGTAAATTCTTTTCGCATTGGTTTACTGATTAATTATTTTATAACTATTACGTTTACTATATTTTACTACTTTGTTGCATAATCTATGGTCATATTCAATAAAATAGCTCTTGAAATGCGTATTATAGGAATCTGTAACACGAAACTAAAGTGTATAAGTAATGGGCAAATAATTTTAAAAAATCCATTCCACGATCCAATGAAAATCCTGATAGGATTATTGGGATAAAAATTAAAAACACTAGTTTGATAGCTAATCCATAAAGCAGCAGTATAAAATCTTGGTTCAAGCTTAATACCTTGCTTACAATGCGAGCATTTATGAGGCATTTCCAAGACTCCTGTAAACACCACCCTGGAATGGCGCATAAATTTCCAATTTGGCAGCATGGGTATTTTAATTTTAAAATACTATGGCATTTGGTTCCCCTATGCACTGCTGATCTTCCAATTGGTGATAGCTACTTTTTGCACTGATGAATTTACATATGATCAACAATTGCTTTTCCAAATTCAGAACATTTAAGTAGTGTCGCACCTTTCATTAATCTTTCAAAATCATAGGTTACCGTTTTTTCATGAATAGCTCCTTTTAATCCTTTGACTATAAGGTTTGCTGCTTCTTGCCAACCTAAATATTCCAACATCATTACTCCAGAAAGGATCTCAGATGAAGGATTCACCTTATCCTGATTTTTATATTTGGGTGCCGTTCCATGCGTAGCTTCAAATATAGAAACACCCGTTTTATAATTAATGTTTGCCCCAGGTGCTATACCTATTCCGCCTACAATAGCAGCCAAAGCATCTGAAATATAGTCTCCATTTAAATTTAGGGTTGCAATAATATCATATTGATCGGGTCTCAAAATAATTTGTTGCAAAAATGCATCGGCGATGACATCTTTGATAATTACTTGATGTCCATTTTTGGTAATAACCTGCCAAGGTCCTCCTTCATAGTCTATGGCTCCAAATTCATCTTTGGCCAATTGATAGCCCCATTCTTTAAATTTTCCCTCGGTAAATTTCATAATATTGCCTTTATGTACAATAGTCACCGAATTCTTTTTATGGTCTATAGGGTATAAAATAGCTGCCCTTACCAAACGTTCTGTACCTTCTTTGGAGACGGGTTTAATTCCAATAGATACAGTATCGGGAAACCGAATTGCAGTAACCTGCATTTCATTGATTAGAAAATTTTTCACTTTTTCAAGTTCGGGAGTACCATTCAACCATTCTATTCCGGCATAAATATCTTCTGTGTTTTCCCTAAAAATAACCATATCTACTTTTTCTGGAGCTTTAACTGGAGAAGGCACACCTTCATACCATTTAACGGGTCGTACACAAGCATATAAATCAAGTTTTTGACGTAAGGCCACATTAAGAGAACGCATACCACCACCTATTGGTGTTGTTAATGGTCCTTTAATAGCCACGTGGTATTTCGCTATACTTTTAATAGTCGCTTCGGGCAACCACTCACCATTTTTTTTAAAGGCCTTTTCACCAGCATATACTTCTTTCCATTTAATTTCTCTGTAATCACCATATGCTTTTTTAACAGCAGTATCAATTACTAATTTTGTGGCTTTCCAGATATCTGGGCCAGTACCATCTCCTTCAATAAACGGAATTATCGGTTTATTTGGAACATGCAATTGGCCATTAACAAGACTAATTTTGCTTTCATTCATAGTTTACATTTCATTAAATAAAAATCAAATATACAACATATGTTATTTTTATAATTAACAAATGTTATATATTAATCTTGTTTTTAGCATATATTTGCGGTATGAAAAATTTCTATTCCAAATTTGATTTTCAAAGTAATCTGCTATTTGATTCATTAAATGCTAATGAAAAAAAAATAGTATTTGATGCAATGGAACCCTTAATTATAAAAAAAGGGAGTCTCTTGTTTTATGAAGATGGAATACCAACAGGAATCTTTCAAATTAAAAAAGGGAAAGCAAAAAAAATTAAAAAAGGGTTTTCCGGTACAGAACAAATTTTTTACATCTACACCACTGGCGATGTACTAGGATATCATGCCTTATTTGGTGAAGAGCGCTATCAAGATTCTTGTGAGGCCCTGGAAGACTTAGAAGTAAATTTTATACCCAAAGATGTTTTTTTTCAACTGCTACAAAACATTCCTACTTTGCAACAAACTTTTATAAAAAATATTGGACATGAATTTGGCGTTTTAGCGAATATCATAGCCGTGCTTGCTCAAAAAAACCAAAACGCACGATTGGCAGTTAATCTACTTATTTTAGATAATCGATTTCAAAAACAATATAAAGAACATCAAGGTATTGATTTAACGCGAGAAGATTTAGCAAATATTATAGGCACTTCACCTGAAAGCCTAGGTAGAAGTTTAAAACAATTTAAAGATGAGGGTATTATAACAATAAATAAAAGAGCTATTTATATAGAAAATAAAGCTTTAATCTTTCAACTATTAAGTATTGACTTGATCGTGTAACGATTTCTAGACTTAATTCTTTAGCAGTAAAACATCAAATTTTTATTTTATTACTAACCTAATCAAAACATCTGATATTCAATTGAATATAGTAGTGACTACTATAGCAGTTAAATAAAAAAAGACTTTAAACGTTCTAAAATCCAATGGTGGTACTTATTGTTTTGTTGCTTATTTAGCAGAATACCAGGCCTACTGATTCAAGAAAATAAGAATTAAAATGATTTAAGTTATTCACATTTTTTATTCCAAACGCATCAATTCTGATTAGGTTCTTAAAAACAAAAAACCTCTGCTTTCACAGAGGTTTTTGTCGGGGTGGCAGAATGTTGCAAAACCATCCCATGTTTTTAAAAATTAATCAGTTACATTGTTAAAGATGCTCTTAGTAACCGAATAAGTAACCTATTTGATAATGCCTATTGTTTTATTTTGATACTAAGATAATGATTTTTAAGCTTATTGCTATCTTTTAATCCGTTCATTAATCATACTAGATCTTATCCCATAAGTTAATGCTAACTGTCCTTTGAAATAGTTCTCCTTAGTAAATTCTGGGAGAATCTTGAATTACTGCTCAACGGAAGTTGTTAATCCTTATGTCCACTTTATGGAAGAATGAAGAATTTTATGATGAAACGTTTGAAAATAAAAATATTAAAGAAAAGCTTAATTTTTGACACACTACCTATGCATAGTACGGGAACGAATTTGCATTTACTTTCCACCAACCATTCACCAAAATGTTATTGTTTGATTCTATTATTTTCTATTCCGGAGCTAAAGCCATAAGATTTTACTGATTGCATAAAATAATCAAACCTTTCAATTAAGTCCATAACCTATATTGTTTAAAGGTTTTATTGTGAATAGCATTTATTTCATAAGTTGTTTTAATCTGTCAACGGCATTTTGATTTTCTGAATTTAGTTTTAATGATTTTTCAAAATTCTCTATTGCCATTTTCTTATTGTCAATAAACAAATAGGCCTCTCCTAAACTATCAAAAAGGTTTGCAGATTTCGGATAAAGTTTTGTAGCCAATAAAAAAACGTTAATGCCTTGTTCTGAAGTCTCTGGGTCGAAAACAAGTTGTAGTCCAACCGTGTTAAGATTACCTTCTGGGATTTCTAGGGAAGGATTTTTTGTCTTGGTTGAAACATATAACTCGTAAAGACCTTTATAGTTTTGTTTTAAGGCTAATTCATTAAAATCCTCAAAAGTAATTTTTTGATTATTGGCTTTTTTTGACTCTATTGTCAATAGACTTTCTTTGATTCCATTAGCACTAGGCTTATTTTCAAGAAATTTCAAAGCATTTGCATCATTTTTTAAATATGCGTCTAAAAAGTTTAAAGCGTAAACTGAAATCCACTTATAGGATTCCATAATTTCAAAATCGTTTTTATCCTGTCGTTTATCTCTTTGCTGATAAAGAACGCCTAGCGTACTAAAATATGAATGAGTTAGATTATTAAATTTTAATTTATAAGTATTACTATTTGTTAAACTATCATATAATTGAAATTTTGAATTTAGTTCAGAAGGAATATTATCTTCTTTAAGAACTTGGTCTGGTATATTTTTTTGTGCCATATGAATGTAAGGAACATCAATTCCACTTGGCTCAAAAAAGGGTGATTTTTCTAATAACTTGTATTGATACCTTTCCGTACCATCAAGACTAACAACCGCACTTATTTTGTCATTCCGTGTTTGAGCAATTACGTTTGACAAACCACCAAAACTGAACCCCATAATTGCAATTTCATTATAGTTTGCTTTCGGAAATTTACCAACCTCTTTTATCAAAAACTCTACATCTCTAGCTTGAGTTTCTATTTCTTTTGCATTGTTGCTACTAAACCAACGGGTTTCTGTTCCTCGGCTTGGGCTAGATATTACGACATATCCGTGACTAGCTAAATACTCGCAAATAGCAAAGTTTTCAATCGAAGAAGCTTGATGACTTGGTGCGTATACAATTACAGGGAATTTATCATTTGCATATTCCAATTCAAAGTATGCATTTGTCAATTCTGCTAGATGACCTTGGTTCTCAGGTGTATTCGGATAATAGAACCAATTCAAAATTTGTTCATTCGGCAGATGTTCCCATTCCTCTTCCTGTTTTAATATTTCTAAATAGTTCAAAACATTTAATTGTTCTTTGCCATTGGTATCTTGATTTGAAGGATACCAAATACTGATTGGAATTGGTCTTGGAATTTTTTGATTATTGTAATCGTAAATTCTGGTGTAGGTCCTTGTACTGTCAGACGTATTATAATGCTTAAATCCTACTTTATAATTTCCAATATTCAGGTCTATTTCATCTAATGAAGTTTGTCCATTTGTAATTGTAGTGATTAGAATGAGAATTGTAACTGATAATAGTCGCATTATTTTGATGTTAATGTTCATTATTAAAGATGCGATAATTTGATGATTGTTACATTTTTTTAGTGGTTAACGCTTTTTTGTAAAAACCTTACGTAAATCGTAAGCTTTGTTTTCGATATTCGCCTGGAGTAATTTTAAGTATTTTCTTGAAAATCTTAGAAAAATGGGGTAAATTATTAAATCCTGTTTCTATGGCAATATCTAAAAGTGTTTTGTTTGTTGTAACTATAAGGTATTGTGCCCTTTCAATTCGTTTTACATGAATATAGGCAAGTGGTCTTTGCCCTGTATGCTTGAGAAATTGTCTCGAAAAATAATCCCTATTTTGATTTGCATTTTCAGCAAGATCACTAATATGAATAGTACTGTCTAGATGAACCTGAATATAATTTATGGCATCTAAAACAACTGATGGTATTTTACTTGTATTGATTGATTTAAATCGTATCGAAAGCTATAAATTCAGTTTATTGAGTATACCGTTTCAGTTTCAAAAATGCACAACAGAAAAATTAGAATACTGTAGAGGCCTTGCAAACAAAGGGATTCAATAATTAGGCTTGAATCCAAAGGTTGTTCAATCGAGGTCACTAGTTTAACTCTTAAAAAGAGTCAAAACCCTGTAAATCTTAGAATTTGCAGGGTTTTGTGGTTTTTAGCTAAACATTTAAATTGATCTAATTTCATTTAAAATGGTTACAAATCGACACCAATGGTGTCGATATAAATGTGAACAAAGAAATTTTAGTATAGTTGATTTGGCTTTCGTCTCAAATAATGTTTAATTTTTAAAGACGACAATTATGCGCACAAAAAATACATTTTCTATCCTATTTTGGGTACATCCAACACGTGTAAAAAACATACAAACTTCTATTTTTACCAAAATAACGGTAAATGGCAAAAGAGCTAATATTAGCTTAAAACTTCAAGTTGGAATTGGCTTATGGGATTCTAACAAACAAAGGGCGAAAGGCAATAGTAATGAAGTAAGGGAAATTAATAACTATTTAAATCAGTTATATTCCAAAATTGTTCAAATCTATCAAGATCTAAAGTACAAGGAAAAACTAATCTCAGCAGTATTACTTAAAGCCTATTATCTAGGTGAGGCAGAAAATTCGAAAAAACTTCAGGAAATTTTAAAGTACCACAATAGGTTCTTTGAGGTAATAGCGAAAGGTCCTAGGGAAATCTGCTTGTTTGGATAATTATTTTTATCTAATTATAAATAAAATAAAAATTCAACATCTCCTAGATCACTAAACAACAGTGTTTTATCGTAATATATACGATAGTTCTCTAGTTCCATCTAATCTAGAAACTGATTAATTAAATTTATAAAAATTGGAGATTATTATATTTAATTTCTTATTTTTAAGCCAAATTCCCTCCATTTTGTAAATTCCCTCCACAGTATGTATGGCCATGAGGTCTTGATGTATATATGGTTATTTACACTCAATAGTATCTATACCACATCCGTATTTATTTTAATATTATAGCCCCATTATACCTGTGAAAGATGACGGAATTCTGCACAAAACAATATGAAAAACTCACTAATGAGATTAGTGAAACATTGGGACAAATTGCATCCATAGAATATTATGCCATAATTTTTTCAGGAGGAGTATATACGTGGATATTTACCAAGGAATCTATTGTTCCCATACTCGCTTTTTTTATTCCACCACTTATAGTAACACTTCTAGGGGTTGTATCCTATGGCATGTACAATCGTTTACAACTCATAAGTGAATATATTCAAATAGAATATGAAAACAAAGAATACCCCAAAGAAGATATTGATTTTGAGCACTCTAAAAATATGGGCTGGGAAACATTTCTAAATTTAAAGAACTCTAAAATACTCATTTCAAGTAGAAAATTAATGTGGATTTTTCATCTACTAATCACTTTAGGCTTAGCCATTTATGCCGTTATTTATTTATAAAAAAGATTGTTACCTAGACAGAATAAAAACATAATCTAATATGCAAAGAGAAATCATTAATCAGGTACATACAGCCTCTAAAACCTCTTTAATCAATGATGAAAGCGTCCAGAAAACATCTAAATTTTTTCAACTTGCAGATCAGTTGTTGCTTAAAGTATTACAAGACCCTAATCGTAATCTAAAGGTAAAGTTGGATGGTAATGGCTTTATAAAAAGAAAATTCATTTCCGATGCCTTTATAGAAGAGAATTATAAAGGAGAACATTTTGAAAGACCAATTATTGATTTGGTACAACAGGGAGGTGGTATGTATGGTATTGCACTGCTAGGATATACCTACATCATGGAGAAAGTTGGCATTCGATTTTACAGCCATGGAGGTACTAGTGCGGGGGCCATAAATGCCTTATTTTTAGCCGCAATTTCAAAAAACGTCTATACTGAAGATTCTACTTTTAATGTTGGTGGAAATCCTCATCAAGGGTCTAAATCAGAAATACTTACCCATATAATAGCAAATACCGACTTCAGTTCGTTTATGGAAAAAAATGGAATTATTGGATGGTTGCAACAAAAACTATTTAAGAACTATAAATCCCCATGGCTTATGGGGTTCTTATTCACTGGCGCATTTGGATTTCTCCTCACAGTTTATGGTATTTTCTCCCTTGTTTTTAGTGTTAAAAATGGAGTTTCAGGAATGGAGTTAAGAAGTTTCGATTTTATTATTGGTACGCTAAATGTAGGTGCTCTTTTAATTTTCGTATATATATTATTAAATAAAGTTTTGAATGTGAAATTTGGAATAAATACGGGTGAGAAATTTTATACCTGGGCAGATGATTTACTTACTTCTATTAAGATAAATGATAAAAAGACCCTTCAAAAGCGAATGAATGAAAATAAATTCCAGGATTCTAAACCAAATGATAAACCACGATTGGTTCTTATAACCTCAAACTTATCACATAATAGAATCGTTAAATTTCCAGAACGCGCCGAAGACTATTGGTACAATACCGATAATTTAAAGCCCGCTGCCTTTTTGAGAGCCACAATGTCCTTACCATTTATTTACAAAACATTTATTCCTGGATTTGAACATTATTACGATCAAACCGATCCTCTTAATTCGGTAAAATTAAAAGCGCGTTTTGTAGATGGTGGGATGCTTTCCAATTTCCCTATTCGTGAATTTCATAGAAATGATGGCTCGCTTCCTCGTTTTCCAACTTTCGGAGTTTTATTAAGTAAGAGAATGGAACATGAAACGAATACTACAAAAATAAAAACAGCAAAAGAACTTAAGAACATCTCATTAATAAGTTATATAATTTCCTTCTTTACCACTTTTAGAAATTTTTACGACAATGATTTTTTATTTGGAAATGAAGAAATAGAACAAAGAATTGTTACTATCAATACTGAAAATTACAATTGGCTTGACTTTTGGATGGATGATAATACAAAAGAAGGATTATTTCAAGAGGGAGTCATAGCTGCCATTGAACAACTGGAGAAATTTAACTGGGTAGCATACAAACAATTACGATAATACAAACGTCATGGAAACTCTCAAAAAAATTAGTCGAATTTGGATTGTTAATGCTGTGGTGGTTATTTTAATGATGGCTGCCTTTGTTATTTTTAAAGAAGTCCAAATAGACCAACTTCTTAATATTCAATTTTCAATCGACCTTAATACTTTTAAAAGCATTATTACTGATAATTCTATTAATATGAGGGTATTAAGAGCCAATACCTATCTTGATTTTGCTTTTATATTTTTTTACTCCTTCCTATTCTATTTTTCAATGCGCGTATTTGATTTAACCTTGAATTTAAAGCTTTCAAAATGGTATTATATTCTATGTTTCGTCCCAGGCTTATTTGATATTTTGGAAAATATTTGTCTACTGATCCTTATTGAGGATTTGACTATGCAGAAGGCAAAATTATTCTTGTTTTATTACCTCTTTGTTAGGTTAAAATGGAGCTTACTAATTGTATTTGTTATTACAACAATGACGATAGTATTATTTTACACGACCCATTTATTGAAGCTATTTATTAATTGGTTGATGGGTGCTACAAATGCTAATTAAAATCAGCATTAATGGCCTTAATTTTTTTTACGTGAATTGATTTTGGGTAAATTTTAATTTCAGATTTAACTTTAAAATGGATAATTCATTTGGTCAGTATATTCAACTTTTCAAGAAGCAGTTCACAAAAGTTTCATTTTGGAACATTTTGATTTGGCCTGATAAATATACCGTCAATCAACAGTCATACTTTTATTACAATTGTACAATTCATAGGAAGGAAAATAAAAAAATAATGAAGACAAAACGTTTACATACACTGTATATAATATTAACTATTCTTTCTTTTCACTTTACGAATGCACAAAGCCTATCAGCTTATGAGAAAATGTTAACGAATGATAGTTTTCAAGAATGAGTTCGGATAGAGACCGAGGTGCATTTAGGAAATGAATGCACAACAGGTTTAAAACTTAAATTTGTAAAACAAAATAAAGAAGTTATACGTAAAGAATGTGTTAAAAATAAATGGCAATCAGAGGCATCCAATTGGATTATTAAACAAGAAGGTACCCAATGGCTACTTATTTTTGGACCATATACATTTGAAATTGATTTTTTATCAAATCCATATATTGAGCATCCCGATAGAACGAATATTGAAATGCGCCTCAGACAAACCATAATTGATGGCGAAGTTTCCTCAAATAGAGTGAGTCCTGATAAAAAGAAAGAAGTAATCGATTTATTTTTTAATAAGAACTAAAATGGCAGAACAACCAGAACCTCAAAACGAAAATATAGATTCCAATAAAAAACAAGTAAAAAATAAAATAACGACAGATCAATGGCTTAAACTAGCTGGATTACTACTTGCTTTAGTTGGTACAATAATCACCATAATGAAATTTACAGGTACGGAAGAGCCACCTTTAAAATTAAGTGAAGAACAAAAGGAAATCTACTTAGAAGTAAGTGATATTATAGGTGAACTAATAGCTCAGAATGACAAAATTGATAATGAAACAGCTTCTGAGTTCTACAAACTATACAATGGTAGGATGATATTAGTCGAAGACTCTATTGTTTCTAGAGCAACACGTCGTTTTAAGTTTGAATTGGATGATAAACGTAGTGGTATTAAGAATGTTCTAAATCCAAACAAGTTTAAAAAAACGGGTATTGAAGTTATTGAAGCCTGTCGCGATGCCCTTAACAATTAGCTAATTCTAAAATGAACATTACTCCCGCCGTAGGTATACTGTTGATACCCCGGCCATCTCATATTTGCAGCACATTGGTTGACTTGAAAAAGAATCCCTGGAGCCAAACCCTGAGCAGCAATCCATGCAGCTACTCCTGCATCGATTACAGGATCTAAATTCACTAAATTAAAACCACCAACCGCTGCCATATTCATACCTGCTGGACCCGCATTCATATAGCTCATGCGATAAGCCCTTGAAGGTGGGATCCGAAACGGTTGTGCAGGAACTGGTAAATGTTCTCGGCTAAGTAATGGTGGTTGAGAAAAAGTAGCTGCAAAAGGAGGTGTTCCGATAAAGGCTGCTTGAATTGTATCAGCAGCCACCCCTGTTTCTTGGCACACGACCAATTGAAGAGGATACGCTGGATACATTCCAGTTAAAGCATTAGTAGCGGCAACAACTTCAGCCCCTCTTGGTGCTGCTCCCCGTTCGAATTCCATGAAAGTACTCGTAAACTTGGCATAAATCTTCCTTTTTTGTGTTTCACTTTTTTTTCTAACCCTCCCTACCGCTAATTGTTGTACTAAGACATTTCAGTGCTAATACCATTGAAAAACCTTAGATCCTGTATTAATTTAATTGAACAAACGATACAATAACCCTACGTTCACCATCCCCTTCTTCATTTCGATAGGAAAGATAATCCTCACCCAGCGTTGGATTTTTTCCATTGGCTAGCGCAAAAACATGAACTGATTTTGCCCATGGGCTTTTGGTACTTACCACGGGGCTAACCGCTGTTGATCCGCCATTTTCATATTGAACTAAAGCCCAACCACCTTCTTTAGGTTCTATCGAGGGTGCTGTTTCTAATCCTACTAAGTATTCTTTTCCTGCTTTCATATTATTTATTTTAAAAAATTAAGTACTAAATTCAAATGATTCATTAGAGATAAGGCTCCTTATTAGGACCCTACTTTGTATTAAATTTCATTAGTGTTATGTTCGAAATAAAAGCCCCTTTAACCCAACCAATTTTCACCATTGCACTACGAGATAAAAATAGTTGCCTTCCCACCATTCGCACTCACATTAGAAACAGTCAATATAGCTCCGTTCCATTGATGTTTTAACCATAGTGGAGTGGGATCATTGGCCTTAATCACATATAATTCGGTATTTCCGGGACTAGGTTCAATAAAAACAGTAAGGTTTAATGTTGCACTTAAATTTTTTATGACTAAAACGCTAATTGTTTGTGTTGTTTTACACTTGGCAGTATACATATCTTGCAATTCCAAAGGTTCATTATAATTCAATGTTACCAAATGACTTTCCTCCATCAAAAACGCAGGGAGGCCAAATTTCTGAAGCATTTCCTTCTTCCGAACTAACTCTTGCTTGTGATTCATAGTGTTGCTCTAAAATACGCTCTAACCATTAATGAGCATAAAAACTCTTATCATCAATCGATACTTGTGATATGACAAGGGAGTATTCCTGAAGTACTTCATGGGTTATACATTAGGGAATTATCCCTTTTAATACCCCCATAAAATACTCGTTATTCCGTTGCAACCAATGTGATTTCACCTGTTGCCGCTTCCTGACTGATATTGGCAACACTTAAAATTGCACCATTCCAATTATTCGTAATATATATTGGTTTGCGATCATTGGCTGTAATTTTAACGAGAGGATTTTGTCCTTTGGGCATAGGTTGTATATATAGGGCTAAATCAAAAATATTACTGAGATTCTGAATTCGTAAAAGACTCTCTGTTTGATTTGTTTTACCCAAAGCTTTCACAAATTGTGGTAAATTTATGGGACTATTGTAGTTGAGGTTGATTTCCTGTACAACCCCCAAAACACGATTTAAATTTTCATTTTTACCTTTCATAAACTATCTATTATTTTGTGAATTATTTCATGGAATTCAGAACCTAAGACAAACTGAAAAGCATATAGCACGACTTCCATTTTTAAAAAGATGAGCTATATGCTCTTTTTAAGTTTGCTTCCTCTTTTTTAGCCCATATCGGTCAGTTGCACCAAGGCAGTAGCTGCTTCTTGACTTACATTAGCAACATTCAATAGTGCACCGTCCCAATTATGGGAGATATATACGGGATTACGGTCGTTTGCTTTAATGGTTATTAACGGTTTTTGCCCCTCAGGAATAGGTTGCACAAATACGGTAAGGTCAAAAACATTACTCGTATTTTGTATCATTAAAAGACTTGGATTTTGAGTGGTTTTACCAACTGCTTTATAATGCTGAGGCACCTTTAAAGGTTCATTATAATCTAATTGTAAATTACCTACCGTTCCCAGAACCTTTTCTAGTGTTGAAAATCCTACGTTTACAAAATTTGTTTTACTCATGATATTAATTTTAAGGTTAAATAATTAGTATAAATACACTTTTATTTTAGTGTGTTTTTTATGTATTTGTTTTCGGCCACCATCCTTTTTCAGGCACTGGAATAATAATATGATCCACGATTACCAAGGGTAATTGGGAACCTTCAATGATGGCAAAAAGAATGGCATCCAACTTTACCTGCGCTCTTAAGGTAATAGGTTGATCTGAAGGCCGAACTTGCTCGTACCATGCTGTCATTTCTTTGGAAACACAGGTGCTGAAATCCTCAAGGGAAACAACCATTTCATTTTGTTGTGTACTGGGCAGTTGATGGAAAGTGGAATCATTAGGAACTAGGTTAACATCATATGCTAACCGAACTGTTGAAGGCACAAATAATTCCATAGCTGATCCTTGCGCCATAAAATCGATCAAGTTATAAGCGTAGTTAATCGTCAATTTAAACAAGCGATTTTTACTTCCAGCTATTCCTGATTTTGCAAAAGGCTCCAATGCATTTGATAATGTAGCTGCTAAAGAGCCTAAGGCAGGCAGCGTTATATTGGACAATTGAATCTGAGGGATAGCGGGATTCCCATATGTTACAGGCATGGTTTGATAGACTAGTTGTTTATTCACTTTTTGATTACCTACCCCAAGGTGACTATTTCTGAGGGTCCAAAAGATAGTTTTGGCCGTTTGTCTTCGTATCGCATCGATATGTTCCCAAACAAAGTTTAATACTCCTTCTTTTTCGATTTCCGAATACGTAAACGCTATTTCATACCATGTCATTTTAGCATCAGGTGCCTGATTCATCGGTACTTTTTTAGGCTCTTGCTGTAAAGGAATTTGCCCATTGATTTCCGATGGATATTCCCCAATAGTATCTGAGTCGCCATATAAAATCAACTTTTTATCTTGAAATACTTCACGCAAACTCAGTACAAAATGTCTGGTAATAATATTTGGCGACGGAACAAGTTCTGAATCTGTATCCCTTGGATTCATGAAAGTTTGATAGGCATCTGCAACGGAAGTAATTAAAGGAGATAGCACACCCAGTATTTTTTTTAAGGCCTCTGGATTCTTTTGTGCAATAACAGCTTGTACCTCTTGTAAAAATCGTAATCGAAGATTCTCATAACTTCCATTGAAGGCTGCCAATTCTCTAAAAAGATGAATTAAAGGATCTGTATTCTCATCAAAAGCAAAGAGATCCTCTCCTTTTCTCTCACTAATCGGTAAATTATAAACCAAATCAAACCAAAGGTCATCTTGGGCAGCCATATCCAATAGCGCTACATTACTTAAGTAATCCCAAAAAAGAGCCTTCTCAATAGGATTATCGATAGCCGCACTACGTTCTTGGTTTTTTGAACCTGTAGCTACTTGTCCTTTTAACGACGGCTCTTCAGGAAATATCCGCAATGGAATTGGCACATTAGCTATACCGAGATTATATTGGGTAGGCGTATGCTCTCCTGTTAGTACAAACCGCAACCAAGTGGAAGGTACATATCCAAAATTTTCATCTCCTTCATCGATAAGGTGTTCTATAAAAATCGGATCATATTGTAAATCCAATTCAAGATCTGCCTGTTCAGTAACATTCTTGGCGGATACTAGGAAATTCAGGTATTCAGTTCCCGATTTTTGATGTGCATTTCCAATTTGTAACTTCCCATTCCCAATAGTATATTGCTCCTTTTTACTTTCCACAGGACTTACCCCACCATAAATTCTAGGCGGAGAACTATTCGCATTAGGGTTTGAAATTTGAACACTTGCTGGTATTTGGGTAACTGCTGAAGTCGTATATGCTCTAGACAGTTTGTTCAATAATGCTTGCTCAAATTGATTACTAGCACTTTCTAAATCTCCAGATGCTTGATCTTCAAATACTGGAATTAGCCCCAATTTTAATGATTTTGCCAAACTAGCTTTAGAAGCTAACAGATTCGCATAGACTTTTGCATCACAGGCGGCCACTGCTGCTGCTACTTCTGGAGTGAGAATTTCATCGATCGAAGCTAAAAAGTCAAGGGCATATTTGTCTACGTCAATATCTGTAAAGACTTGTTTTTTCGAAATTGCATCCAATTGATCATTATAGGTACTAACCATTGCCACTTCTGAGGTTAACAAACGATTACTCAATGGGGCTAAAGTAAAATAGGAATAGTCCCCTGCTTCAAATTGCACATGTAATCCTTGGTCAACACTCCATTTAACAATCCATAAGAATGAAGTATTTCCCGTACCACTTAAATTGGTGTTTCCAGTCCGTTTAGCAATTTTCACCACTCCGTTACTTCCGTCATACCCAGAAAATACTTCTTCAAAAGCTGTAGCGAAAGCGTACATAGCAACATCATTTTGAGTGGTACCATCTTCTTTTACCACTGGTGCTTGCTCCAGATTAGGTTTCAATGCAAAAGAATTTTCTTTAACCTTCGGTAATTCTATAACATTTGTGGGTAAAAATTTATCTCTGGACAAGGTAAACCAAACATTTAAAGGAAGAATATCGCATGGAACTTGACTAATTTCTTTTGGGTCTATTGTAATTTTTAAAGGCAGATGTAATTTTTGAGGAATTTCACCCGATCCATTTAAAACCTTACTTAATTCATGTATACTATTTTGAACAAATGCAATTAGTGGTGAACGTAATGCCGCATCAGACGCAATAGTTTTCCCCTTGTTATTTGGATGACAATCGGTTTGAAACAAGCTTGTAGAAACCCCGATATGTGTATTAAGATCGTTAAGTTGGTTGAGGGTCAAATACAATTTATAAATTGCGATTTCTGCCTGTTGTTTTTTATCCTCCTCATTGGCGAATTGCATTTTAGGATGCAGCCCTTCAACTACATAAGTACCTTCTTTAAAGTTTCTAATTACTTGTGATGGATCAAAACTTATATCTATTTGTAGCAGGTTATCCGCATTAACCGCCTTGTAGATTTGATAATCTATATGCGTTCCCGGCCATTCCGCAGGTGAAATCAATTGATCCGTATAAAGTACAGTGAAGTCAACCTCCTTGGATTCCGGGTTTAAATGGTTACCATATACATCAACCAAGCGAAATTGCATTTTACCAGTCGCTCCAACGGCCTTATAGACATTAGGATATGGATTATCAACAAGGGATTGTCCTTCAGCTAAAAAATTATATATGGGCACATTTTGTCTATAACTCTCTATCTCCTTCACAAATGCAAAGGGTTTATCCATTGGACCAATAGCCGATTGGCTATGGGCGCCTTGTGAAGAAGGACCTATTGAAGGGCTCCATATCGATTGCAACAAGCGATCAGTATTTGCATTTGGAACTATTTGATATTGGAGCATGTGATAGAGTTGGGCTATACTATCCGCTGAATAGGGTAAATTTTTGCCTGCATCAGTATCCGCCATCAAATCTTGAGCGGAAACTAAGTCAAAAGAGATACAACCTGTTGGGTAATTTGGTTGGTAATTCTGAACCAAACGACCATTTGCGTTTTGAAGTGCCAAATAGAGTGCTCCCGAAATCCCTTCATCAGGAACCACTACAGTATTGCACCAGGGCTCTAAAAAGGTATTTTCTGGAAGTGCAACTAGAATTTGTATGTTCGCTTCTCCATTGTTAAAAATTTCAATGGGGAAGGAAACACCAGTACCCTCATTATAATACAAATAAAATCCACTAGAATTCACAATACTATTTTCCCATAGTATTCTTAAAAATTCAGCAACATTATTCATTGTAGCACTAACCGGCCCTAAAGCATCATTCGAAAAATCCTGAAATGACTTTAATCTAAAAGGAGTAAAAACAGAATCAGGCTCTGAACTTGTCGATAAATTGGATTTAAGAACCACTGTTTTTAAAGCATCTGGAATCCCTGAAGAGTAGCCATTTTCTCCCTTTTTATTACCATCTGCATTATACAATATGGAAAGCTTTGCATCATTTATTTTTATATATTCCAACGCTTTTTGTAACAGGTCACGTGTAGCATCATCAGTACCACTAATCCGAAAAGTATTTGGCAAGAAAATGGATAAAGGCGTTCCTTGGTCATCAATAGCATACGCTTGATGTTCATTTTTTATTTGATGTATTTTAATATTAATAAGTAAGGCAGGAATTAGGTTCAAGTCTGTACCTGAGTCTTTGGCATGCGGAAACTCACCTTGAATTTTAAGTTGCATTGCCTGTCCCTTTAATCCATTTTGAATCCTTGGAGGAATGGGAATTATGAATTGCTTTTGCAATCCTTGGGGTGACCATGGCGTCCTTTCCCGAACAGCAGCCCACATATCTTCTGCCACCAATGGCTCTAATACTTCAGGAATACCCGGAAAAGCAGGTGGTAAACTTACTGGTTTTTCAACAGGTATGGTAGCTACCCCTTGAGCTATGTTTATTTTTAATTTACTAAAATCTGGCTGATCCGCTCCGAGATCTGGTTTATAATTTTGATCTAATGCTAAGGTTGCCATTGCAAAAGGTTTAGATCCTACAACATCAAATTGTTGTCTTGAGAGTTCGTATAAAGACTGGGGAAGAATACCTTCAATGGTTGTTGGAATATTTACACCATGCAAAAGAAATCTAGAGATAAAACCACCTACATTACTCGCTATTTTTTGATCCGCAGAGGTTTGCTCAGCTTTTTCGTCAGCCATCTGTTGTGCTAATTGCCTACCTGCCATTAAAAAATAATCGGTAAACAATTGCGCATTTAAAGAAACATCTCCTGCCTCAAATTCGGGCACTAGGTTCCCTGCAAATTCTTGACCATTAGACTGTGCTGAAGAAATTGAAAATTGAGCAAAAAGACGTTGCAATTCATTCAAAAAGTCAGCGCCAACCTTAGCTTTTGAAAATTCAATGGTTTGATCTTCTGTGGTCAATTTCAAGTTGGGAAATATGGGTAATAAAATAACGTCTTTATCCTCATTTTCCAACAGCGCCAAACTGGCAAGATCCACCCCAGTAATATCAAAAGTGACGGTTTTGGCCAAAAAGTCATTTATCAACCCAACTTCAAACCCATAAGGCGGTAAATTTTTGTTTGCATTTAAAGCCTCTTCAACTTTTTTCCATGATGGTTCTGCACTGCCATAAGTAGTTAAAAGCCAAGCAGCAAAAACTCTCATTAGTTGCTCCCATGGTGTCTTAACATCCAAAGCTGTTGCGGCTATCGCATTATCAATAGCAAGGATGGCAACGGCTTTTGGTGCAACGGTACTTTCCTTATAGTGCACCGCAGGATATAATACAAAAGAAACGGGCAACGTAATATGTTCTTCTTCTAATTGGATTAACTTTTCGGTTACCAAAGGATATGTAAAAAGGTCTTCCCCTTTGATCAATGGTTCCAAATCGTCGGGACTACCACCGCCATTCATTCCTAAAAAGGATGGATTTTGTGGCCCATTGAGACTTGCATCTCCTTTACCTCCATGTGTAAGTATAAAGGTCTGAGAAATGGTAGCACTGAAACTTACCGTTATTTTAATAAAAAGAATTTTTACACTGGCAGCCACCTGAACATTAGCAGTAACATTCACCAAAGTATTATAATCCGTTTCGAATGCAATTCCCGCTGTTACGGATAACCGAACTAAAATACTAATCTTAATGATCTTTAAATCTACGGAACCTTCCAATTGGCCAATTACCCCTACTGTCGATGCGAACCAGAAATAATCAGGTGCTTTCGTTATCGCACCATTGCCTTCTTCCCACGCCAAAATACCTTGGAATGTTCCCTGTAACGTAAGGCTCAATGAAGCTGAAAGTGGCCCTTTCCGGAACGAACGCCCCACGCCAAACCAAACGCCTAAACCAAATACAATAATAGGATTATAAGGGACTAGGGGTTTAGGGTTTTGAGGATAATCACCGCTCCTGAGTTTTCCAAAATAAAATCCACAACCTCCTGTAAAAATATAGACTTCTATACCTATAGATTCGGAGCCTAAAGGCCAACCAATATTAATGAGAAAATCACCATTGGTATACACCCAAATTTGAATATTGGGCAATGAAAGTGCTACCGCGCCAAAATTCAATTGTCGGTAGGCTTCTGGAATGGTTAATTTTCCATAATAGACGCCCAAGTCAGGTCCTAGCTTAATATATAGAATAATTAAATTAAGCCCTTTAAAATTGTCAACTGTACAGCTTATTTGAAGACCATATAATACAGGATCGTTAAAAATAAATCGAACTTGCCAGCCTTTTATTTCCACATCTACCCCTACAAACCATTCCCGATCTCGATGGTAATAGTTTTTCACAAGATCCTTTAAGATTTCTTGTGGATTATTACTGGTTAAATTTTTAATCAGATCCTTAAAAATGACCTCCAATGCATTTCCAAAATCATTCGGATTTGTGGGAAGTGGCGGACCAAAACGCTGCCCTAATCCCACATAATTGATTTTAAAATTACTCGTTCCTTGATCCGGCACTGGAAATGGAAATTTAACTACTTCCGTTTTCTTCTTTTCTGTAGCTGTACTGATTTGATAAGTTCCTTCTAGAAGTTCAACAGAATCTTTTTGATCTTCAAAAGTCACCCGGGCACTAAGGTTCATGCCTCCCTTTTTCTTATCATAACCAATAATGATTTCATAAACCGTAAAAAATGGTTCAATACTAATTGGACCATACTTTCCACCGATCTGCACTCCAGAATCTGTATTGTCTTTTTCAAATAAAGTAAGGATTAGGGAGATCACCTTATTGGTATCAGATACCAATACTTTAAGACTAGGGGCTACTTTGGTCTCAAAAATCAGCGACCAGGGTTTTTCACTTGTAATTGTAGTTACTTTGGTAAGAACCTCAATTTTGAGGGTTTTAGCTAGAAGATCTAGGATATCATTAATACGGAACCTAAAATTTTCACCAGGAACAATAGAAAACTCCATGGGACCCATTCCCACAGCCAACTCAAAATTTAATTGGAGTTGACTTGCCGAAATATTGTTCCCTAATCCATCTAGGATATCAACATTCGGGAAATCCAATAGGGTTTCAAACCCAAAACTTACTCTTGGCATTTTATTGTTCTATTTATTAATGATTATTTCCTTTCTTCCTCAACCATGGCTATGCTGTATAGTCCATTTAAAGTTGGGAAATATTCACGCCCTTATCCGCTGCTTGTGAATTATCCATATTCGTTACTCCAAACACTCCTCCTTTGAGTTTTAACACTTCTAATCCAGGTATGATTGGCTTGGCATCTGCCCATGAACCGGCAACGCGAAGCGTAAAGGTTCTTTCTTGCTTTTTGGACTCGGTACCTGGAATAAAAAATGCCAATTGTTCTACCGAAAAACTTAAGCTTGTGATCGCAGCAATCATCTCATTAAGAGGGGATGGTAAACTTCCTATATCCGGTATTTCAACATTGAAATTATCCTTTAGCCATTTGAACAAATCATCAAAAGAACCCATATGTATGGGTTGGGGAAGCTTAAAGTCAAAGCCATTCTTTTTCCAGTTGGAAATATCATCCGTTGAAATAGGAACTTCCGTTCCATTGATTTCAATGACGATACCAAAAACCATTTTGTAATTGGATGCCGCTTCGGTATTAATTCCTACTATTTTATTGGTTGTTTTTTTTGACATGATTCCTAAGTTTTATTATTAATTAATTGAATTGATTCTGTACATTTTTTAAATACGACTTGGGCTAAACCATCAAAGAACTGTAGGACTACCGTTCCCTGAGCACTATCCGCTAAACCAAAAGTGGTAGAAGGAACATCAGCTTGTGCGCAATACAAAAGGGGGTTCCCATCTCCCGCTGTAACGGTTATTTTCACTGCTAATAATTCCACTAAAATTTTTTTCCCTGCACCATCATTTGGAATCTGAGTACCAAATTTTTCATTCAAAGCCAAAATAAAGGCTTGAATAGTCTTTGCTTTTAAAATAGGATCCATAGCCATTAATTATCATAGTTTAGCGGTTCATCTATTAAATCTATAACCAAATCTTTCCTTAAAACATTACCAGACTCAGCTTGTGTGGCTGCAATACTCCAGCCCATATTGCCATTTGCACCATCTAATGGATCGCCAAAAACAATAAAATCGGTAATCACTTTTGGAGGCATTTTAATCCCTAAAATGCTTATCGCAACATTGTTGAAAAGCAATACATATACAAAACTGTCATCCTCAAGTGGAACTTTCATTAAATTGGCATCACCAAAAACAGTTTTAACAATACCTTCCAGATCAAAGCCTAATACCCCTACTGAAGCCTCGGGTAATTGAATAAAAAGTGAAGCGCCATCATTGTCAGGGGTAGCATCACTAGGCCCCCATGACATTAACATATAAGCATCAATACTAGCATGTGCATCGGCAAGAGATCCCAAAGATCCCATAGGCAATTCAAATTTGATGGCATAATTAGGACTGGTAACTGTATTCCCTGCCAATTGAACGACACTCACTTCTTTCCCTAGGGCTTTAAGGTCCAATGAGGAATCCGCTTTACCGGTTAAATCCGCTTGTAAAATGCCCGATAATTTAAATGGAAAAGCCTTTATCAAGCTTCCCTCGCGTTGGGATGCTTTATTTTCTTGTGCTGCGAGATTCGATAAGTTTATCGATGTACTACGGGATGATTGCTCTGGTTGTCCATTTGCATCCAGAGTAACTTTGATTTCAAATGCCATCCCAGTGATGGGCAACCCCTCCAAAACACCCTCTGCTGTTTTTTGTCCATAGGCAAATAAATCGGGTATTTCATCATTATTTGGGACGATGGTTTTTGAAAAAAGGAGATCGCCGTTGACGACAAACCTAGAATTTACGGATACCCTATTTTCTGATTCCGGTTTACTGCCTGTAGGGTTCAAGGTTGCCTTGGTAATAATGAATTCATCAAGAACCCTGACATAATATTCTCCAGGATTAAAATCGTAGGTATATCGATCGTTACTGGTAAAAAGTATGTTACCTCCTTTCCCTGTTTTTTGATATTGCCCTTTTATGGTAAATGTATTTACCTCCCCTGATAGAGGTTCATCCATAAAGGTGGGAACCTGCTTACTTTTACCCTGTAAATATACTTGGCGTGAAAATAATTTATTCACCATTAGCCCTACTTCACAATTAAAATTCTGTATGGAAGAATTGCTAAAAAGTACAATGAGTTCTAAAACCATAAACTTATAATCCTCTTTCGCCTTATCCCCCAATGCAACTGCATATGACCCTACGGGTATATCGGAAGGGTTAAGCAACACCGGAGCCAAATTTTGAGCGGTCTTTTGTTCCTTTTCTTGTCGGTAATAGATGACTCCCAGTAAGGAACTTTTTTCAATTTCCACTTTAGCCGTTGTAGCTGTTTTTGAAAGTTGGTTCAATTCCACTCCAAAATGATGGGCCACTAAAGGACCGTCTAACCCTGCCATTAACATTTGAAAATCAGGAGGCATATTGCTGCCGTTGATAGGGCAATTGAACACTATGAGTCCTGTCCATAAAGGATCTATTAATATTGTTTCTCTAAAATATTTAAAAGGATCATGAGGTTCTCCTTTGGTACTTTTTGCATTATCAATAGCTTCTTGAAGTTTTTTAGTAACAACCCCTATATCACCATCAGCCAAGAAATAGTCAGGATTGCTCCAACTACTAGGATTGTCGATTAACTCCAGTAAGGATTCAGATTGCCCATACTTAAATATCATGATAGGAACTATTTCATTTCCATCATACGTAATTTGGTCAATTTTGAAAGTGAAACCTTCTATAGTTAATTCATGATCCATTGGAAATTTAGCACCCCAATCATTTAACACAATAAAACTTTGACTGTTCATCAATGCCGTGTTCAATAGTGGGTCGACAACCCCTTTGTCATTGGCATTGATACTTAGAAAATCAGTTCCTGATTTTGCAAAGTAGAGCTTGTTCGCCGTACCTATCGGAGGCGCATTAAGCATCCTGAAAGAACTCTTATTTTCAGTATTCAAATCATTAAGAAAACCATTTGTAGAAAACACACGTTCAGGGTTCTCCCCTTCTAAGCAATATACAGGTCCAAAACCTTCAATTGCCAAGGGTAGAAATTGGTTGAATCGCATTGTAGCTAATATTTGGCGTTCATACGCATTTATGATTCTTGGATCAAGACCCGAATTTGGATTTAATTTTTTGCTCGCAATACTCCAATAGAGAACCATAGGAAATGCTGGAGGTATTGTTGTTACTGGGGTTGGCAATTTACCAATCTCAATTTGGATAGCCTCAGCTAATGGAAATTCACAACCATTCTCTGTCTGGGCATAGTAGGTCGCATTTATGGGTTGTGAAAAATATGACCATTGCGTTCCATTGGTAGGTAAAATTTGTACATATGACGTCCTGTAATTAGACGTTAATAGTGAATCAATTTCGTTGGCATTTTCTAAGGAAAGGGTCTTTGAACTCAATTGATAATCCGCTAAAATCATCGATTCTGGCGTTTTTTCCACATCAAAAGATGCTCCGTAGGCATTTTGGTTAGGAATCAATTTTAATTGGGTTCCCTTTTTTAGCGTACCATATTCTAAAGTAGATAACCCCATCATTAGCTTCTCCATTGTAGCACTGCCGAAGTTCAACTCAAAGAGGCCAATAGGTGCCAAATAAAGGCCTTGATCTGGGGTGGTATTTAGATAATATCCATAGTGAGATACCGGTGAAATCTGAATATGATTGCCAAATGGAGTAAAACCACCCATTTCTTTAGCTTCAAATACAGAGGTGGCTTTTGAACCATTTGTAACCATAAAATAGCTTCTGGAAGCATTGTCGATATTCACTAAATCAAGTTGCACATCAAAGTCAGCAACGGAAGGATTATCGGAAAAAACAGGACCATAAAATGGATAGAGAATGGATTTGTCTTGCGCACCCTCTTTATAATAATAGCGTAGACCTCCACCCCATACAGCATCATCAGTGCCATTCATTAAGGGATAAAGTTTATTTAAATGCCATTGCTTGCCTTTAAAGTTCAAGGCTCCACCTAAAGCTACTTTGGTATCTGGATAAGCACAAGTAGTTGGAAGCGGTGCAAAAATATCGAAGGAAATTGAAATAACTGCTTCATTGGAATCCGCCAAAGGCAGATTCGTATTACCGCCCATTAAGAATATGGAACTTCCTGAATTCTTTTTATAAATACCCGCCATTAATGAATTTGAATCAATTTTTAATTCAAATGTATCGGAGGCATTCATGCTGATGTTAAAAAACTGTAGATTAAAAGCCGTTATATCACCTATTAAAACACCAGATTCGGCATTTTTTGCGGTAGGCACTTGTAAGGAGGTTACTCTGTTTTCTGATGTTGAGGATAGATCCATGATCCATCCAAGGGTTACTCCTGTGTTTACAGCACCAAGTTGCTCCCACAATGTCATAGGATCCATGACTTCTGAAAGATTAGATATTTTTGAAAAAATATAGCAACTAACCCCTGCATTGACGCCCCCACTTGCCCTTTTAAGTGAATGAGCCAATGTTATCGTTTCATCCAGAGGTTGTCCTTCTGACAAAGTCAAATAATATAAATAAACGGCTTTAGGTTCTTGAATACCCTGTACACTGTACAGGATTCTGCCATTTTTTTCTTTTTGTTTAACAAATGTGATGGTGCTTCCTGGCATTTTTTTTCTTTATTCAATTACTAAATTCCTATAAAAGCAGTGTTATGTACTCCGAAATGAGAGGTTGTCAAATTAGGGATATGTATGATGTTATTTCCAATAATTCCCTGTGCGACCATTGTTGCAAGGGAAGCAATATAACCAGGGTCGCTTGCTCCTTGATGTGCAAAAATGATGCGGATGGATGCCCAAGGAGGATTTCCTAGGCCCGCTCGAGCTGCAACCACATCCGCTGGCACTATATGACCAACATTCGCATGATGTAGCCATACTCCTGCGACAGCATGAGGATCTACGGATACATATAAAACCGCAGCACAAGTCAACAAACCAATTACAAAAGTCTTTGAATTCATTCCTCCAATAGGCTGCAAATGGGTTTGACCCACCATTAAATTCGTTGTTGGAGCTACAGGTAACTGGCCAGGCAGTGGGCCACCTGCCACTGGTGGAGGTACATGTGCTTGTATTCCGGCAATAAAGACTCCCATATTTACTGAAGGACCAATCGCCCCATTTAAATGATAGATTAGTGGCATAGTTGTTTTATTTTAAATTTAAATCCCTACTGTGATCACCCTAAGTTCTTAGTATTCAGTGAATAGAAAAATAAAAATGTGTAGTTGTTCTTGTTTTTTGAGTGAATGGATCATTGTACTGAGTAAAAGGAGAATATGGGAGGCGTTGAATGCAAAGTATAAGAGTGCAACCCCACAGCATGGAATAAAAAGCTCCAGATAATTTAGAATTCATACCATACAGGCTTCAGTAAGCCAAAGAATTAGTACTTCTTAAGAAGGTAATTCATAAGTGAATCCTTTTCATTACCTTACATGAATTACCATAAAATCCCGTATCGAATTGTAGATATTTACTTTAATATAGTAACTTTATAACCAATTCGTTGTGCTCTTCTTAGCATTCAAGTAATATAATCCTTACCAACCAAAAAATTGAATTATGCATTTTGAAATAACACTAAAGGAAAATGAATCTTCTAATACCAATGATTCTATTGTTACATTCCCCATCAATTTAAAAGAATTAGTATGGGCTACACAAGAAACCTATTCTAATCTAGGTACACCATACGCACCCATTCGAGCCGACAATTTCATATCCTTGACTGGAAATGAATTTCCTTCTATTCCACCCGATACACATCTAGAAATTAAACTTATATCGGAAGATGAAGCCGAAAAACACTATGCCTCTAATTTGGTCTGTTGCCTCGCAAAAAATGTAGGGAAAAAATTTAACAATGAACGGATACAAGTGATTGGTAATGGATGGAAGTCCATCTTTAAACTTGAAAGTGAAAATTTGTTATGTGCTCCAGATGGGACATTGTATATTTCTCCGAATACGCAAGGTATTTGCGCTATACAAACTCTGAATGACGCCTTAGATTCTTATATTTCATATAGTATTTTGTTTCGCTTGAGTATAAAAGAGCGTACCTATTATTTTGTATTAGATCCTGTGGTTCATATTCGATCAAGAGATTAATTCATTTACCCCTTTGATCGAAAAATATAATGGAATGAAAAAGGCTCTACTCCTACTATTTGCGATATCATGCTTGAACGTTTTTTCACAGGATAAAAAAAAGGCAGATAGCTTACTCTCTGTGCTTAAAACTCAGAAACTTTCTATCGAAAATCGTGCACTATTACTAGCTGATATTGCATTCTATCATCCTAAAATTGATACGAGTTTATATTTAGCAAAGCAATCCCTTACCCTTGCTAAGGCTATTACATCTCCTTCTTCCATGGCTATTGCCTTTGAAGAAATTAGTAATAACGAACGTAAACTAGGCAATCTAAGTAAATCCTTTGAGGCCTCTTTCGAAGCATTACATATTTATGATTCGTTAGGTTTAGTAGAACAACAAGCTGCTACTTTCACACAGCTAGCAAATAATTACATGGAAGATAAGCGCTATGATTTAGCCATCGCCTATTTAAAAGAAGCAAAGGACATTTATGCACTAGCAGGTAAAAAAGTGAAGTACAATTATACGCTTCTCAATCTTGGTGAAATGTATCGTTTGCAAGGAAACCTAGATCATGCAAAAGCAAGTTTTAAAGAGGTGCTCTTCAATAATAAAAATTTAAATGACGAAATCGCTCAAGGGTATTCTTTGGGTAATCTGGGAATGGTTTTTAATGCCCAAGACAGTTTACAAATTGCCAAGCTGTATTTAAAGAATGCCATTTCTATTTTACATCGGTTAGGTGATTCTTATTCCACGTCTGTTTATCTTGCAGAACTAGGTGATTTATATCAAAAAGTAGGTGATTTCAAAGCTGCCGAAAAACAGATGTTAGCGGCCTTTATGATGGCGCAAGGTGCAGGGCTAAAAGAACAAGTTAAGGATTTCAGTCAAAAATTAGGTAATTTCTATGAAAGCCAACACAACTATGCAAAAGCACTAGCGTACCAAAAACTAGTACACATATACCAAGACAGTTTGATAAATAAAAAACAAATTCAAGAAATAGAACGCATAAAAGCAGGGTATGAGATTGATAAACGGGAATCCCAAATTGGAATGCTTCATACACTAAACAATACCCAAAAAAAACTATTATGGCTTTTGGCTATTGGGGGGATTATTACCTTTTTTTTTGCTTATCTTTTTTATCGAGGGAATATACAGATTAAAAAAGCGAATATAAATCTCCTGCAACAAAAGGAAATTATTAGTCAACGAGAGCGTGAGAAAGTCCTATTGTTACAAGAGTTAAACCATCGTGTAAAAAATAACTTGCAGATGATTTCGAGTTTACTCCATTTACAAAGTCAAGATCTTTCTGAAAACTCTGTTAAGGATGCGTTATTGGCAGGTAGATCTAGAGTTGATGCGTTAACTTTAGTGCATCGTAAACTATATCAAGAAGGTGTAGAAACGCGGATTTCGTTAAAAGAATATATTAAAGAATTAGTGTTGGGACTTTTTCATGGGTATAATATCCCATTTAAGCCAAATTTTGAAATAACTGATGCTAGCATTCCTTTAGATACAGCTATTCCATTGGCTTTGATAATTAATGAATTAGTTGTCAATGCTCTTAAACATGCCTATATTGGTGTAAAGGATCCTTTCCTAGTAATTAAATTACAGTACGTAAATGAAAGTTTACAAATTCAAATCATTGATAATGGAAATGGGTTCCTGATCCAGGAAGGTAAAAAACAGAATTCTTTTGGTCTAAAACTAATAAAATCCTTAATTCAGCAATTGGATGGGCGTATTAAAAAAATGGAAGCTAGAGGAACGCATTGGGTCATAAATTTGAAATAATTTTAAAATAAGCACCTCGAATGGTCCCAAACTCCCTCATACGTAGACTGTTACATCCACCAATTTTGTTTTTTTTTTAGAAATAAAATAGGTTAATTTTTATAACTGTTTAACCATTGCAATAGCAGCTCCCCCCCGACTAAATGCAATAAATATTGATTCAAGATCTATGTAGAGGAAAAATTCTTAACCGATTTAAGTAGCACTTGTAAAGCTAAATTTTCTCTAAACCATAACGCTAAGTAGTTTTAATATGAATAAAGTAAAAGTCCTCATTGTTGAAGATGAAATCATTTTAGCCCAAGATATTGCCAATCGATTAGCTGCTATGCAATATGATGTTATTCCGGATAAACCAGCAACAGTAGAAAACGCAGTACATATATTGTCCAAAAATTTAGACATCGATATTCTCCTTATAGACATTATATTAAAGGGAGATAAAGATGGTATTGAACTAGCACGTATCATAAATAAAGAATATCGCTTACCGTTTATTTTTCTAACCTCCCATTCCGATCATCCTATTTTAGAACGAGCAAAAAGTGTAAATCCTTATGCCTATATTCTCAAACCTTTTAATGATAGACAAATCAATGTAGCCATAGAGTTAGCTTTAGTTAATTTCTCAAGAAATGTCCCTGGAAGCCAATTATTGGAAACAAAGCAATTTACTAGATTCGACAATCAAGTATTGAATACCAGTGATAGTCTTTTTTTAAAAAAAGACAATCATTTTCAAAAGGTGCTTTTAAAAGAAATCTTATTTTTTGAAGCCGATAGCAATTATACAATTATACATACCAAATGCGGCCGTTTTATATATTCAACTGTCCTTAAAAAAATCGAGTCATTACTACCTGTTAATATTTTTTCAAAGGTGCATCGCAGTTATTTGGTTAATATTAATTGTGTTACAGGTTTTGAAGGCAATTTACTGTACATTGGAGAAGCTAAAATACCCGTTAGCAAAGTTTATAAAAAAAATATTTTAAATATGTTTCGGAAAATTTAAAACTCTTATCTCAAAGGCATATTAACCCTTAGTATCTTCTTTTTAATGGAAAATAACAACAGCTAATCATAGGTCCTACTAAAGTTTTCAAAAACTGCACTATTCTCCTTCGATTCTGAAGATGTATTCATAAACAAACCTGCTTTATTCCCCATGACCACCATGCAATATACTTCTAAGTAGCAATGATACATAATCTCTAATGAGTAAAACTATCCAAGACTTGCCATGTGCCTCGTTTTATTTATTTTACCAACGGGGCAATTTGAACATTCTTAATTTCAATCGAACCATGTTTTACATAAAACCATAAAACAGCTCCTTTCTGTTCCATTAATCGATTAACAATACACCTTCTATTATCAATTTCCACATCAATAATCCCATCTTTCATGATAATGTCTAATGTAATAGGTTTATCTAAATTTTCTACTGAATTAATCTTTGTCTCATGCAATTGGACCGTCTGATTATTGGCCGAAAAACGCAATTTGTAGCCACCAGAACCTCCCTCATCCGAACGAAGAATTAGGCCATACTCTTGATGAGCACCCTTTGGTACAATTTCAGCTGTAATTCGACAATCAAGTGGCATATTTTTAAAATGTGCGGCACCAATTCCATTGGGTGCATTGATTAAGAATTTACTTTCGCTTAACTTGGTTGTTGCTGAATCCATTAGCAAAGTTAGATCAATACTAGCCAATGAATTTGGCACCAATTCCGCTGGAAATTTAGTATCTAATGTGCCATTCTTATTTTGTACAAGTTCTCGAAAAACAGCATTACCCCCAAAAATCTCATGCATATGGTCCATATCATCTTTCCTTGATGGAATCCAGGCAGCTGCTATTCTTCTATTGTCCTTAAATTCTGCTGTTTTTGCGACATTGGACCAGCTCTCAATCAATGCTTGATATTCTGGCTCTTCCCAAGGTCCGTATGGATTTTTAGATTTAACATAATAGGTATCTCCATGGTCACCATATATCAAATAATACCAATCATTCCACTTGAAATAATCTGGGCATTCTGGCGTAGATTCTTGGCCAGTAAGAACTGGAGGTTTTAATTCCCAATTTTTAAGATCTTTTGACACCATATGAACCATAGCCCCATCCATAGTTTTAATTGAAGACTCGTTCTCCTTACTTGAAACAAATAAATGAAAAACCCCATCTTTATCAACAAAGGTCTTAGGGTCTCTAAAATCTCTGGCACTGTACCCCGGTGCTGAGGTGTAAAACGGATTAGGATTTTGTTTTTCAAAGTGTATACCATCTTTGCTTATAGCATAACTTAATTGTTCGTTGACCTCACCATCAACAATCCTCCTTGTAGCATAAAAAGCATAAAATTTATTGTTATGATGAACGACAGAACCAGTACAGATTGATTTTTCCCACTCTTCATCAATACCAAGAACTACAGGATAATGTTTCCAAATTTTAAGATCTTTTGTGGTACTAACAACCCACTCATGCCCTCCCAGTCCATTTAAAGAAGCATGATGACCAGTATCAATTAGCCAATACAAATAATAGGTGCCATCATGACTAAAAGGTATACAATCACCCACAAAAAGATCATTTTCTTTGGGTGAAAAATATTGCATGTTATCTGAAGGCTGTATACTAGGATCATACCCGATATTAAACTGAGATACTAAAGCGTTATAAGATAAGAAAGTCATAATGATAATAATTGCTCTCGGTTTACACATAGGTATTTTTGATTTTAATATGCTTTATTATTTCAAGCTCCAAATTCATCCTTTTTTTTTTAAACACAAAATTTCAATCTTCAAAAATGTAATATAAAAAAATAACATTCTATGCAATCAGTAAGAATATCAATAGCGTAAAGGGAAGTTTTTTGATTAAAAAAATATATTTAGAATTCAGAAATAATTCATTTTAATGAAAATATAAAGGAGCCAATTTCTAAAAGCCAATTTGTTAAAATCAGCAGCATCCAAAAAGTCATCATTTAACTTGGAATAGAAGATGTATTTGAAATGATTATTATTTAGTGTTTATTTCCAAAGGAAAAGGTATTTACGGATCTGCCATGTCCGAACCAAAGAAGGTTGTTGTCGTAAATTGTTTTTTATTTCCCCTGATGTCTGGCATAGCTATAAGCCGAATAGCAAAGTAGGGTGGAAAGAATTCTTGGTCGGGTTTAACAGGAACCACAATATGTGATTAACTAAGAAATCACCAATGGAAGTATATCCCGAATGTAGAAAGCTTTCACATTTCTGGGAAGAAATGACATATAGCAGTGGAACCTGTAATTACAAACAGTAACATTATTAAACCTAGAAGGACATAAAAAATAATTTAAGCCGAATTGATAAGGAATTAAATAGCATTAAAAATGAGGGTAGACAAGCATATCTTGAAAGTCAGCCTCCTGATTTCAGTCGTATTATTCACGATTATTCAGATGATAATAAAGGTTTTGTCCTTTGGAGAGATTAACTTGAAGAAAAGTTGCATTAATGGGATTTGTTTAAAAAAAGTTTAAAACACAAACTATTAGTTTGGAAAAAGAACAAAAAATAAACTACCTCCTCCATTCGCAACCCTCTGGAGTTGTATATCTAAGCTCATGGTTGTCAGAAAATGGATTTTCAACTCAGTTGTTAAATCGCTATAAAAAGAGTAATTGGCTTTATTCCATAGGAACAGGTGCGTGGATGCGAGTAGGCGACAAACCTACTTACGAAGGTGCTTTATATGCGTTACAACAACAAGCTAACTCGAGTACCCATATAGGCGGAAAAACAGCGTTATCATTACTGGGAAAACCTCATTATCTAGAATTATCGACTCGACAAATAACATTATTTGGTAGCAATGAAGAAAAATTACCTGCGTGGTTTTCTAAGTACGATTGGGGTTTAAAAGTAAACTATTATAGTTCTTCTTTTCTCCCGCCTAAAGCTGGATTACAAACTTTAGATCAGCATGCTTTTAGCCTGCAAATATCTAACCCTATAAGAGCATTATTAGAATGTTTGTACCTGTCTCCAAAAAAACAGGAATTGTTAGAATGTTATGAAATAATGGAAGGGCTTAATAATCTTCAGCCAAAACAAGTCCAGGAACTTTTAGAGCAATGCACCTCTATAAAAGTTAAGCGACTGTTTTTGTGTATGGCAGAAAAAACAAAACATGAATGGTTCAACTACATAAACCTAAAAAATAGATATGGGCAAAGGAAAACGTTCTTTAGTAAAAGAAGGGGTTTATATATCCAAATACGCCATCACGGTTCCAAAAGAATTAGTAAATTATGAGTAATTATAAAAACCAGGTTTCATTATTATTACAAGTATTACCAGAAGTCGCAAAGGAAACGAGTTTTGCACTACACGGCGGCACGGCAATTAATTTGTTCATTAGAGATATGCCCAGATTATCGGTTGACATTGATTTAACCAATACACCTATAGAAGACAGAAACGCGTCATTAAAAAATATTATAAATGCTCTTAACAGCATCAAAATCAACCTTTAAAAAGTCTTGGCAAAGGTTCAGGTTACTCTAAATAAAGAAATTTTAAAGCTACAGGTTACTACTACTAAGGCTCAAATAAAAATTGAGGTCAATCAAATAAATAAAGGATTATTAGACCAATCAGTAAAGAAATCATTATGTGAGAAAGTCCAAGAAGAGTTTAATGCTTTTTGTGTTATTTCTGTAGTATCCTTAGGGCAATTATATGGAGGTAAAATTTGCGCCGCTTTAGACCGACAACATCCCAGAGACTTATTTGATGTGAAATATTTGTTGCAAGATGAAGGCTTTACCAACGATATTAAAAAAGGATTTATCATGTGTCTTTTAAGTAGCAATCGACCTTTAAATGAAATACTACAACCTCATTTTATTGATCAGCGGCAAGCGTTAGCTAATCAGTTTGAAGGTATGAGTTCAGAATCTTTTACTTATGAGGATTTAAATATAACTACAGACCAGTACATAACCGTGGCAAAAGCGTTGGAGCGTTTACAAAAAAAAGGGATTATTAAAAAAGTGGCTAATGGTAAGTTCTATAAGCCAACAAGCACTGTTTTTGGTGAGCTTAACCCGAGTGAAACAGAACTGTTAAAACCATATCTGTTTGAAGCCGATACTTGTATTGCCTGAATTACAAATGATAAAAAAATATTAACTCTAAAAAATTCAGAGATAGTTTAATATTAGTAATCCTTAATTTCACATCTAAAATAAACCAAATATTGTTTAATTTTACTTGAGACGAAATACAAATTATAATATTGATTTTTTCAGGTTCACAAATCCACAACATAAAAAATAGAATACTGCAGAGGCCTTGTATATAAAGAGGTCACTAGTTTAACTCTTAAAAAGAGTCAAAACCCTGCAAATTCTATGATTTGATTGCACAATGCTACCAGCTTTTAAAAACTTTCAATTACTTATGGATTATTTATTTTGTTTGAAAATTCTGACGTTATATTTAATAGCTGCAAAAACAAAATCGCTTGAATAAATTCTATCATCACAATATTTATAGCACCATGTATTATAAAAGTTACTTTATTCTAATTTTACACCACTAGGTTTGACTTTTGCAATGCCTTCGTTGCTATTAAAATTTAAACTATCAATTGCCAGTTCTCTTAAAAGAGTATTCTTATTATCTCTAATTCTGTGATACAAAATATAATCTTGATTATTTTCGCTAAAAACGGTATGATGCCCTGGACCCAATGTTGTACCATCTTTAGAGGAAGATAATATCGGACTATGCTCTGCTTCCTCCCATGGCCCATAAGGAGTTTTTCCTACAGCATATCTGACCATATAGGTGTTGTCAACACATTTGCCTTGAGAATACATTAAATAATAGTTGTTGTTTTTCTTTAACATAAATGGGGCCTCAAAATAGTTAGGTGGAGTAACATCTCTTATAGCAGCCTCATCAAAAGTCACCATATCTTCAGCTAGTGGAACCACAAAACAATGACCATTCTCCCAGTTCAAACCAGATCCCCAGTACAAATAAGCCTGTCCATCGTCATCTATAAAAGCTTCAGCATCAATCATATGGTATTCAGGAAACATATTACCCTTAATGAGAGGGGAATTATCTGATTTTGCATTCTTCCATGGTCCCAAAGGCTTTTCACTAACGCCTACCCAAATTTCACTACCTACGGAAACATACATATAAAATTTTCCGTTTTTAGCCTTAATAACACAAGGTGCCCATACTCTGGCGTCGCCTGAAGTGGGACTTGTACATGCTTCTTTTGTGGGCCAATTGATTGTCTTCTGTTCCCAATTTTTAAAATCTGAGGACTCTAATACCGCCAAATCATCACCACCCCAAGGATCCTTTGTAGCAAAAATATAATACTTTCCTTGATAAGTAACTAAAGATGGATCTGCAAAATCTCCTTTAACTATAGGATTGTCTATTTTAACTTCTAATTTTTGATTACAACTATGCAAACATGCTGTTATACTTGCTACTGCACATAATTTAAAAAAAAGGCGCTTTATCATATTTCTAATTTTTGTCTTATTTACATTTTAAATTATAGTTATGAATTAGGGTATATAGGGCTTTACTACCACTAATTTATCTCCTGATAGATCTACCTCAAACAAATGAGGCACTCTGATGTACTTCCCATTACTCTCTTTATGGCTATGAATTGCCATTAGCGATTTTCCATTAAAAGTTTTGAACAACATACCATGACCAAAGTTTGGAGGCGTAATCGGCTCTTTTTCTTGAACCCATGGTCCATCTAAAGTCCCACTTATAGAATATGCAACACCCTGTACATATACATCATAAATCCAACTTGTCCATAACATCCCCAAACACCCTGTATCAGTTTTAAAAATAAAAGGACCATCTGTAACTTTATGGGGAACTATATTCCCTTCTTTATTCTTTTCTTTACTCCAAGGGGAATCGTTTGCTTTAAAAAGCAATTTTCCTTCTCCTATTGAACCGCTTAAATCTGATTTTAATTTAATTTTTTCTATAGTACCATTCAAATTTTGCAACCATTCATAACAATATACCATATAGGGCTTGCCATCTCTATCTATCCAAAAAGTTCCATCAAGTGTAGGCTTATTTGCTGGCAGATAAATTTCATCTTCCATCGGTACATAAGGACCATCAGGCTGATCACTAACCAAAATATGACTGGCACGACGCTCAATACTATTTCCGTTTACTGTATCAATTTTTACATCGCGATTTGTGAACGTGGCAAAATCATAATATTTACCTTTATATTCATGAAGCTCAGCTGCCCAAATCATAGGGTCAGATCCCATCCAAGATGTGGTATCAATTTGTACCACAGGATAAGGGCCTTCCCAAAATTTTAAATTCTCACTTTTCCAAAGCATACCACCTGTACCTGTCATATAATACATTTTACTTTTAGTATCAGCAAGAATAAAAGGATCACTTAATTTTATAGCGGCTAAGGGGATACTTTTTTTCATCTCTACTTCCCATTGCGCCTGTAGGATTTTACCAGATAAAAGACAAATGAACAGGAACAAAGTAAAACTTACCCTTAAAGTTCCATCTATTTTTACTGATTGATTTTTTTGCATTCTTAAATAATTTTCAACTTTTTTAGTCATGCGTTTACTTAACAGCTTCTATTTTGTACAATCCTGAAGCATGAGGTTCTATCTTTTGAGAGAAATCATCTATAAATTCACCAAGATCTTTATTATTCCATAGCTCTGTGATTTTTACTTTCCCTGATATCCCTAATGTTGATAAGTGTACATCAATAGCTAAAGAAGATGTATCTGAAATATTAAATAAAGCCAAATAGATTACATTTTCTTTTTTGTTTTTTGAAGTCACTACTAATTTTTCATCCTCTTTATAAAGTTGTCTTACCTCTGTACTTTCTGAATGCATCTTTAACACTTCTTTATTTGTTAAAAGT
>TARA_R110000868_G_scaffold15692_1_pt1 | contig 50661 bp, 43 predicted proteins | sample TARA_R110000868 | Tara Oceans TARA_R110000868 (sample SAMEA4397489) | marine metagenome | biome: Polar Biome; feature: [SRF] surface water layer (ENVO:00010504); material: water (ENVO:00002006), including particulate matter (ENVO:01000060) such as... | depth 5 m | reverse complement strand
ACGGATTAACAGTCCGTTGCTCTACCAACTGAGCTATCGGGGAACGTCGTCGTGTGACGAGGCGCGTATATTAAGTTGGCAATACCGCCCCGTCAACCCCTGGCCAGAACTTTTTAGCCAAGCGCTTTCTGCAGACGTTCGACAGCCTTTTCCAGGTTATCCATGCTGGTGGCGAAGCTCAGGCGCATGTGACCGGGACAGCCGAAGGCGGAGCCCGGGACCAGTGCCACGCCGGCGTCGCTCAGCAGTTTCTCGGCAAATTCCACATCGGTGCTGACACTGGAATCGGCGTCGATGGCACCCTGGAAACTTGGGAACACGTAAAAGGTTCCGTCGCCTTGCAGGCATTCAACGCCCGGCAATTTATTCAGGGCTTCTACCAGCCAGTCGTGGCGCACTTTGAACGCCTTTACCATCTCGCTCACGCAGGCCTGGTCGCCATCAAGCGCCGCCTGTGCCGCTGCCTGGGAAATGGAGGCCGGGTTGGAGGTACTCTGGGACTGGATCTTCTTCATGGCGCCGATGATCTTCGCCGGACCCGCCGCGTAGCCGATACGCCAGCCAGTCATGGAGTAGGCCTTGGATACGCCATTGAGTACGAAGGTGCGATCATAAAGTTCCGGTGTGGCGTTCAGGATGTTGCAGAACGGCTTGCCAGTCCACAGGATCGGCTCATACATGTCGTCGGTGGCGATCATGATGTTCGGGTGCTTCTTGAGCACTTCGCCGATGGCCTGCAGTTCTTCCTGGGTGTAGGCCATGCCGCTCGGGTTCGAGGGGCTGTTGATCACGAACAGGCGGGTGCGCTCGGTGATGGCGTTTTCCAGCTGTTCCGGGGTGATCTTGAAGCGGGTGTCGGCCCCGGTTTCAATGATCACCGGCTTGCCTTCGGCCACCAGTACCATGTCCGGGTAGGATACCCAGTAGGGGGCGGGGATGATGGCTTCGTCACCCGGGTTCAGGGTGGCCAGTGCGAGGTTGAAAAAGCTCTGTTTGCCACCACTGCTTACCAAGATCTGGTTGGCTTCATAATCCAGACCGTTGTCCCGTTTGAACTTGGCAATAATCGCTTTCTTCAGGGCTGGCGTACCATCAACGGCGGTGTATTTGGTCTGGCCGTTGTTGATGGCTTCAATGGCTGCCTGTTTGATGTGATCAGGGGTATCGAAGTCCGGTTCGCCGGCACCCAGGCCAATAATATCCTGGCCGGCTGCGCGGAGTTCGGCGGCCTTGTTGGTGACTGCGAGGGTGGGAGAGGGCTTGATCGCCTGTACTCGGCTGGAAAGTTGAAGATCCAAACTTGCGCTCCTTAAAGCTGCGTCTGATAGGGCTGCGACCGCCGGGCGCCAGAGCTGCTGGCTGATTTTCGCCCAGCCGTCGATCACACCGATGGTATCATGAAGTCAGCGTATCGCTAAATTTCTCTAATGTCAGGGGCTGTTTTGTCCCTGCTTCAACTCTACCGGAGGTTTCCGCCAGTTATGGCCAGTAATCAGCCCAGCGTTTCCACCAGAGAGGGTGTGTTCAAGGTCGATTCACCGTTCCAGCCGGCGGGTGATCAGCCCAAGGCGATCAAGGAGTTGGTGGATGGCATCCACTCCGGCCTGGCGCACCAGACGCTGCTGGGGGTAACCGGTTCCGGTAAAACGTTCACCATTGCCAACGTGATCCAACAGGTGCAGCGGCCAACCATCATCATGGCCCACAACAAGACCCTGGCTGCCCAGTTGTATGGTGAGTTCCGCGAATTCTTTCCGGACAACGCGGTGGAGTATTTCGTTTCCTACTACGACTACTACCAGCCGGAAGCCTATGTGCCGTCGTCGGACACTTTCATCGAGAAAGATGCCTCCATCAATGAGCACATCGAACAGATGCGCCTTTCCGCCACCAAGGCCCTGCTGGAGCGGTCGGATGCGATCATCGTGGCGACGGTGTCCTCAATCTACGGCCTGGGTGACCCAAAGTCCTACCTGAAGATGATGCTGCATCTGGACCGGGGTGATCAGATCGATCAGCGCTTTATCCTGCGTCGCCTTGCCGAACTGCAGTACACCCGCAACGACATTGAATTCCACCGGGCCAACTACCGGGTGCGTGGCGATGTAATCGACGTGTTCCCGGCGGAATCCGAGAAGGAGGCCATCCGCATTGAGTTGTTCGATGATGAAATAGAGAATCTCAGTTATTTCGACCCGCTTACAGGTGAGGTTCTGCGTCGGGTTCCCCGGGTAACCATCTATCCGAAGTCCCACTACGTGACGCCCCGGCAAAAGGTGCTGGATGCGATTGAGCACATCAAGGCTGAGCTGGATGAGCGGCTCCGGCAACTGCGGGATAATAACCGGCTGGTGGAGGCTCAACGGCTCGAGGAACGCACCCGGTACGACATCGAAATGATGATGGAACTGGGTTACTGCAACGGCATCGAGAACTACTCACGCTACCTCTCCGGTCGCCGCCCGGGTGAGGCGCCACCAACCCTGTTTGATTACCTGCCACCCAATGCCCTGCTGGTGGTCGATGAATCCCATGTGACCATTCCCCAGATCGGCGCCATGTACAAGGGCGACCGTTCGCGCAAGGAAACCCTGGTGGAGTATGGTTTCCGGCTGCCTTCGGCGCTGGATAACCGACCGATGCGGTTCGAGGAGTGGGAGCGCATCGCGCCGCAGATGATTTTTGTCTCTGCGACGCCGGGCAATTACGAAGCCGAGCATGCCGGCCAGGTAGTGGAGCAGGTGGTACGGCCCACCGGCCTGCTGGATCCGGAAATTGACGTTCGTCCGGCCTCCACCCAGGTGGATGATCTGCTTTCCGAAATCCACAACCGGGTGAAAGTGAAGGAGCGGGTTCTGGTGACCACCCTCACCAAGCGGATGGCGGAAGACCTGACGGACTTCATGATGGAGCACGACATAAAGGTCCGGTATCTGCACTCGGACATCGATACCGTCGAGCGAGTGGAGATCATCCGGGACCTCCGCCGGGGGGAATTTGATGTGCTGGTGGGCATCAACCTGTTACGGGAAGGACTTGATATGCCCGAGGTGTCGCTGGTTGCCATTCTGGATGCGGACAAGGAGGGTTTCCTGCGTTCCGAGCGCTCACTGATCCAGACCATGGGCCGGGCGGCGCGGAATCTCCACGGCAAAGCCATTCTCTATGGAGACCGGATGACCGGTTCCATGCAGCGGGCTATCGACGAGACTGGTCGTCGGCGGGCGAAGCAGGAAGCCCATAACGAAGAACATGGCATTACGCCCCAGGGACTGAACAAGAAGATTGCCGATATCATGGAAGGCGCCGGCGGTGGTGGCCGCGGACGCCGTAAGGTGGAGCGCCCGGGTCAGAAGGCGGCGGAGGAAGCGGAGCAGTACCGGGTGAAATTGGGCAACCGGTCTCCCGAGGACGTTCTCAAGGAAGTGTCCCGCCTGGAGGACGAGATGTACAAGGCGGCTTCGGAACTGGATTTCGAGACTGCTGCACGCCTGCGGGACGACATCTCCGAATTGAAAGAGGCGGCTTTGCGGGCCGGGTAGTTAGCCCGGCCGTTTGGGTCCCACGATAACAGCCGCCTGTAAAGGCTGGTTGCGGCCATAGCTGGACATCTGGCTGAACACCCGTTTGTCGACCGGCAGGTATTGCTTGTCGGCGACGGTTTCACCGGCGTCCACGTCTATTTCCGGATCGTGCAGGTACACAAACTGGTCGTCGATGGCGCACACCGTCACCCAGTGCGGGACGCGGCTCCGGTTCAGTTGCCAGGTGCTGATCAGGATGACCGGTACCCGACCTTCGTGCAGTGCTTCTTCCATGGCTTCCAGGGTGAGTGGGTCGTGGTGGAGCTGAATGCCGGTCTGGCCGATGTCGTGCAGGAAGCCTTCGTGGACCAGTTCCAGAACCCGTTTCTTGTCCTCATTCCTGACAGTGTCCTTGAACAGGGCACCCTCCATGCTGATCCATGCACTGGCTTCAAAGCCCCGATTCCAGGCAGACAGTGCCAACCCGTGAGGGCCGCAGCCACCGTGGCCGGCCAGCATGAAGATGGTGGTCGCCTCTCGCCAGATTCTCAGCTCTTCCAGGGTGGTGACCGGTTGCTGCTCATCCAGGGCAGCCATGGCCATGATCAGCGCTGCCGGGCCACAGGAAAAATCCGTTGTCTGAGGGTAGTAAGGTACGGCCTGAAATTCACGGGAGGGCTCATAGAACAGGATCCGCCGCTCAAAGCGCAGGGCATCACCGTGGTCTTCGTAATAGTCCCGGTAGGTTCCGAACTGGCGGTACCCGAGGCGTTTATACAGATTAATGGCGCCCCGGTTGTCCTCCCGGACTTCCAGCCGCATGATGATGCGGCCCGCTTCAGCAGCTTCCAATTCCGCCTGCCGAACCAGTTTCTCGCCCACACCCTGGCCGCGCACGAACGGCGAGACGGCAATGGAGTAAATCCGGGCAAGGCGGGTGGCAGCGCTCATCAGAACCAGACAGTAACCCACCAGGTCTTCGCCGGCTTCAGCGACGATCAGCCGGTCTCTGGGCATTTCCAGGAAACGGCGGAAACTGCGCCGGGACAACCGGTCCTCGGTGAAACACCGGTTTTCAAGCAGAACCAGAGCGTCAAGGTCCTTGCCGGAGGCGTGTCGGAGCTGGAAATCAGGCATCGTAATGCGGCCTTGAAAAGAAGCTTTGAGGGCGTGCAGGCAGGCTTCCCTGACCCGGCTATTATGGTAGAGAGTCCAGGGTTCGCAAAGTGTGCAAACATGCGTAAAAGCACGCATCATGCGCCGATTGTACCGGTTTTGTTACCGGCGTATTGTTGCGGCAGGTAATACAGGCAATAACCTTCAGGGAGGATCGCCTTTCATGTCCCGCTTGCTCATTGTAGTGGACCGCGCCAAAGACTGGGCACCGTATTATCCCAGTGAAGATGTGCTGACCTTCGATCAGTATCTTCAGTTCTCGGCACCACCTGCCAGCCGGGTGCGCGTTATTAACCTTTGTCAGAGTGCAAAATACCTGAGCCGGGGCTACTACTGCTCACTGCTGGCGGAGGCCCGTGGCCACCATGTGGTGCCCTCGGTCATGACTCTGAACGATCTGAGTCGAAAGGGACTGTTTTCCCTGGAGCTGGAAGAACTGGACGCCAGCGTGATTAACTGGCTCGAAGCCGCCGGTTCGGCCATTAACCCGGCCAGTGATGAGCGCGAGGCGACCCACGAGGTGAAGGTCCGGACCTGCTTCGGGCAGTCCGAGCACCCGGAGCTCAGGCCTGTTGCCCGGGCTCTGTTCGAGCGCTTCCCCTGCCCGATTCTCGAGATCGTATTCAAGCGCCGAAAGCAGTGGCAGATTGAATCCATGAAACCGGCGGCTCCGGTGGATCTGGGAGAACATGAACAGGACGTGTTTGCGGCCGCCCTGGATCGCTTCAGCAGCATGGTGTGGCGCAAGCCCCGAACACGCCGTCGCTACCGTTACGACCTGGCCGTGCTGGTGAACCCGGATGAGGAAATGCCGCCAAGCGACAAGGTTGCCCTGAAACGGTTTGTGAAGGCCGGACGGAAGCTGGGTATCAATGTTGAGCAGATCACCCGGCGGGATTACATGCGGTTGCCGGAATACGATGGTCTTTTCATCCGGGAAACCACGGCCATTGATCATCACACCTATCGATTTGCCCGCAAGGCCGATGCCGAGGGCATGGTGGTGATCGATGACCCGGTATCGATCCTGAAATGCACTAACAAGGTATTTCTCGCCGACCTGCTGAAGAATAACAAGGTTCCGACGCCCAAGACTCTCATCCTTTCAAAGGACCAGAAGGATGCGGTTGAGCAGGTTGTCAGGGAATTGGGTTTTCCGGCAGTGATCAAGATTCCGGACGGGGCTTTTTCAAGGGGGGTCACCAAAGTCGAAGATGAGAAGTCCCTGCGTGCCGGCCTCCGGGACCTGTTCAGACAGTCGGCCCTGGTGCTGGCCCAGGAATATCTGTATACGGATTACGACTGGCGAATCGGTGTGCTGGGCGGGCGGGCTATCTACGCGTGCAAGTACATGATGGTGAAAGGTCACTGGCAGATATACCAGCACGGCGAAGCCGCAAGCGAAAGTGGTGGTTTCGAGACCATGCCGACCTATGAGGTGCCAAGGAATGTTATTCAGGCCGCGCTGAACGCAACAAAGCTGATTGGTAACGGACTTTATGGCGTGGATATCAAGCAATCCGGAAACCGGGTCGCCGTAATTGAAGTGAACGATAATCCGAGCATTGATGCCGGTGTTGAAGATAAATTCCTGGGAGGGGAGCTCTATACCCTGATCATGCAGGAGTTCCTGTCCCGAATGGAGGAGAACCGGCGCCGTTAGCAAGGCGCCGGGTCGATCTCAGGGCTCGCCAGCTACCCAGACCCGGATGCTGCCGAACCACGGGTAGCCCCGTAGCTGATCCCGGATATTTCCCGAGGTAAAGGGGGTTTTTGTGTCCGGCTCGTCCAGGAACAGTTCCAGATGCACCTTGTTCTTCAGGTAATGAAGTCGCAATCGGCTGTGACTGGGCAGTTCACCAATATGCCGTGCCAGGACGGCCCGGATATCTTCCCTTGAGGGCAGGCGTTCCGAGGTTGGGGGCTGATCTTCGTCATTTTCGGCATCAATGTGGAAGTTGATGTCCCGGATGTTGTCCAGGGCATCCCTCATTCCGGAGACTACCTGCATACCAATCTGATGCCCTTCCGAGACGCTGATTTCCGGCCGTACCACAAGATGAATGTCCAGCAGGATATCATGGCCCATCCGGCGGCTGCGGAGTTCATGAACATTTCGAACACCGTCGGTATCCCGGGCAATGGTCTTGAGCATTTCGGTATCTTCGGGGGAAAGCCCCGTGTCCACCAGCTCCTTGACGCTGTCCCAGGTGAACTTCCAGCCAATGTGAATAATGATCCCTGCAATTACCACGGCCGCAAATACATCCAGCCACACCAGTCCAAGCATCGCCCCGGCCGTGGAGACCACGACTACTACGGAAGAAAACGCATCGGTACGGCTGTGCCAGGCATTGGCAATAATCAGGTCTGATCGTATGGCCAGGCCGACCTGGCGGGTGTAACGGTAAATCCATTCCTTGCTCACAACGGACGCCGCTGCAGCCACCAGAACCGGCCAGCCCGGCACGGTTTCTACGCCGCCCTCAATGAGACGCAGGGTATTTTCCCAGGCCAGGGCGGCACCGACGGCAATCAGGATACTTCCCAGCACCAGGGTTCCGAAGGTTTCGATTCGTTGGTGCCCATAGGGGTGGTTGTCATCTGGTTCCTGGCGAGAAACCTTCATCACGCCCAGAACCACCAGATCCGAGGCGACGTCGGTGAATGAGTGAATGCCATCCACGACCAAGGCCTGGGAATGGAAAAGAGCCCCAGTAATGATTTTAATGATACCGAGAACGGCATCCAGAATCATTCCGATAATCGTGACCCGCGATGCCTCTTTCATCTCAACTGCCAGGTTATCCCGGTGTTGTTGTGCGGGGGAGATGGGTTGTTGCATAGGGGGCACTCCGGATCAGATCACTGGAGGCAGTATAACGTTATTCGGTCCGGTTGTGGCAGGTCTGCTCAAGACCCGGAATTGCTGTGATTTATACACATCATTGCAGAACGGTGACGGGTTAACATTTTGTACAGGTTTTGTCGATAGCAATACGAAAAACAAATAACATATTGAAAATAAAGATAAAAATAACTGGTTAAAAAATGACCAATCTGTAGGCTGGCGCAGTTATCAAGGGATGGCAAACGTTGCCCCGTTATTTTCAACAGGGTTATCCACAGATTCCGTGGAAAAGGTCATGAGGCTGCCATCATACAGTCAGTTAGCGCTGATTTTGTTCTGCTCCGGGATGCTGTGGAAAACTTCCGGTATACTCCGCCCATTTGGCCTAAGGAGTTTTCAGATGTACGGCGTTATCCGTAACCTGCTTTTCCGGTTACCACCGGAGCAGGCCCACACTATTGCCTTGAGCAGTCTTGATCTTGCGCAACGGTTGGGCGTTTTGGGCGTGTTTGCGCCCAAGATAGATTCATTGCCGGTGAATGTTATGGGGCTGGACTTTCCGAACCCGGTCGGGCTGGCTGCGGGACTGGATAAAAACGCCGATCATCTCGATGCCCTGGGGGCCCTGGGCTTCGGATTTATAGAGGTAGGTACGGTTACGCCAATTGCGCAGCCCGGCAACCCCAGGCCTCGTATGTTCAGGTTGCCGGAGCATCAGGCCATCATTAATCGCATGGGTTTCAATAACGAAGGATTGGAGCACCTGCTGGAGCGTGTGGATAACCGCCATTATAAGGGCGTGCTCGGAATCAACGTGGGCAAGAACAAGGATACGCCCAACGACGAATCCGAGTCGGACTACCGCAAGGGCATTTCCGCAGTCTATACCCGGGCTGACTATATTACGGTGAATGTATCCTCGCCCAATACACCGGGCCTTCGCGACCTGCAATTCGGTGATTCCCTGAAAGGTCTGCTGGTGGCGATCAAGGATGAACAGCTCAAGTGCCAGAAACAGCATGGCCGGTATGTGCCTGTGGCCGTGAAGATTGCTCCGGACATGGACGACGGGGGCATCCGGTTCGTCGCTACCGCATTGCGGGAAACCGGTCTGGACGGTGTGATCGCGACCAACACCACCATCAGCCGTGATGCCGTGGCAGGCCATCGCCATGCAAAAGAAGCTGGCGGCCTCAGTGGCGCACCGGTTCGCGAGGCCTCTCTGAGAGTCATCAGGGGGCTGTATGCTGAGCTGGGTGATTCCCTGCCAATTATCGGAGTGGGTGGCATTATGGATGGCGAGAGCGCTGCGGAAAAGATTCGTGCAGGCGCAAAACTGGTGCAGGTGTATACCGGCTTTATTTACCGTGGTCCGGATCTGATTCGTGAAGCGGTGGAAGCCATCAGGTGGATGAAGTGATTTCCTGTGGCCCAGAACGAAGATGGGCCCGCTGAGCGGGCCCTTGCGGGGAATGAACCCCGTGGCGCTTCATCGCATGGTACGGGGCGGGAGGCCCCGTTTGGGTTGCTCTGAGTACTGCGTCAAATTGTGTGCAAAAAGATCAGATTAAGATAGTCGGGGTTAGTTCAGGCGTCACGCCGTCGTAACGTTGGCCAGTTTGTGGATGCCGGATACGCCGGTCATGCCCTCCCATTGATCTGTGCGGCCTTCTCGCCACCCGTTCAGCCATTCCTGGCGGACTTCCGCCTGTTCGAGCGGGCAGCTTTCTTTGGATTTACCGGACACGCCAGCGAGATAACCCCGCTTGTATGCACGAGCGTACATGTCTCTTTTCTGTCTTTTCATGCCGTTCCTCACTGATGGATTAACAGAACAAGCGTGTACACATCTGCAGTGGCTATGACGAGTGTTACCCGCTCCGGGATAACCCACTATTGTCAGCTCAAGCCAGAGCAGTCAGGATCCTGTTAACGGAAGGTTTTTACCTTCCGGAACGACGCGTCATTTACAAGGTAATTCGAAGCTCGCGCGGATGTACACTATTTATTTCGTCTATGTGACGAATTTTTTATAGTTTTATGAAATAACGAATGGTGCCGAAATCCGGTAACGGCTGCTATTCCCGAAACTTACCCCCAAGCCGCCAATGAACCAGGAGTTGATCTTGTCCAAATCTGTCTTTTTCGTAACCTGTCCGAAAGGCGTGGAATACCTTCTGGCGGACGAACTCAGCACGTTCGGGCTGGACACCGTGCGCAATGCGCCGGCCGGCGTCTGGGTGGAAGGCCCCCTGGAAAGCGGTTACCGGGCCTGTCTCTGGTCGCGCCTGGCCAACCGGGTGATCCTTCACATAGATGACGTTGGTGCCACCAGTGGCGATGAGCTCTATGACGGCGTGGTGCACATGGACTGGCAGCAGCACATCCCGGTGCAGGGCAGTTTCCGGGTTACCTTCCTGGGGCAGAACGATGCCATCCGCAACACCCAGTATGGCGCCCAGCGAGTCAAGGACGGCATTGTTGACCGATTCCAGGCCAATGGTGGCCCACGGCCCTCGGTGGATGCCAAAAATCCTGATGTGACGATATCGGCCCGCCTTAACCGGGGCCGGTTAGCGCTCGGCATCGACCTCAGCGGTCACAGCCTGCACATGCGGGGGTATCGGACCGACAAAGGTATTGCGCCCCTGAAGGAAAATCTCGCAGCGGCTCTGCTGATACGAGCCGGCTGGCCAGAGATCGCCGCCGCCGGTGGTGACTTCGTAGACCCCATGTGCGGCTCCGGCACGCTGGTGATTGAAGCTGCCATGATGGCGCTTGATATGGCTCCGGGCCGGAAGCAGGAACGGTTCGGGTTTGAGCATTGGCCGGGCCATCAGCCTGATCTCTGGCTGTCTCTCCGGCGGGAAGCGGAGCGTCGTGCCCACGAAGGCAAGCAGGGCCGCATTCCCAGGCTGGCCGGGTTTGATCAGGACAGCCGGGTGATTGAGGCAGCCTGGAAAAACATTCAACGGGCAGGGCTGGAGAGTGTTGTGCACGTTGAGACCTGCCCTGTGGATGCCTTGCAACTGGAAGCTGAGTGGTCGGAACAGGGGCTGGTGCTGACCAACCCCCCTTACGGCGAGCGCCTGAGTGAGCGCAGGGAGCTGGGGGTCCTCTATCAGGCTCTGGGCGATACAGTGAAACGGACCCTGCCCGGCTGGCGTCTCGGCGTATTTACCGGTGTGCCGGAGTTCGGTAAGTCCATTGGTCTGCGCAGTTATAAGCAGTATCGGTTGTTCAACGGTAAGTTGCCGGCTCAGTTGCTGTTGTTTCAGGTGAATGAGGTCAGTGCCATGACCCCGAGGGAGCCCAACATTCCCGGTGAGGTCACGCCTCGTATTGCCAGCGAGGAGCGCGCCGCCATGCTGCGCAACCGGTTAAAGAAAAACATGAAGACCATCGGCCAGTGGGCGAGAAAGCAGGGCATTGGTTGCTACCGGTTATACGATGCGGATATGCCGGAGTTTGCTCTGGCTATCGATGTCTATGAGGGGCGGGTACACGTTCAGGAGTATGCGGCGCCAAAGTCGGTAGACGAGCGCTCAGCCCGTGAACGCCTGGCGGAGGCCCTTGCGGTGATCCCAGAGGCTCTGGGTATTGCGCGTGAGAACATGGTGTGCAAGCAGCGCCAGCGCCAGACCGGCACTAATCAGTACGAAAGGCAGGCAGCCAGCGGTGAGTTCTTCAAGGTGCACGAATACGGCTGTGTGCTTAAGGTAAACCTGAAGGACTATCTGGATACCGGGCTGTTTTTGGATCACCGGCCGGTGCGCCACTGGATTCAGCAGCATGGGGCCAACAAACGGTTCCTGAATCTGTTCTGTTACACGGGTGCAGCGACAGTGCATGCGGCGGTGGGTGGCGCGAGTCGTTCGCTCAGCCTGGATATGTCGAAGACCTACGTTGGCTGGGCGGAGGAGAACCTTGTCCTGAACGGTGCCGATGCCAAGAAGCATCGGGTAGAACAGGCGGATTGCCTCGCCTGGCTGGCGGAGCGGCCATCTGCAAACCAGCGGTTTGATCTGATCTTCATGGACCCTCCGACTTTCTCGAATTCAGCCAGGATGGCGGGGGTACTGGATATCCAGAAGGATCACCCGAGGCTGGTCAGGCAGGCCATGGCGCGGCTGAGTTCCGATGGGCTGCTGATTTTTTCCAACAATTTCCGGCGGTTCAGGCTGGATGATGAGCTGGAGAGCGAGTTTGACGTTGTCGAGGTTACGCGGGATACCCTGGATAGGGATTTTCAGCGGAACCCGCGGATTCATCGCTGCTGGCATATTCGCCACAAGGCCTGAATCTATCGGAATATCAGCAGGAGGGGCTGGCCCCTCCTGCTTCTGCGAACTCGTGAGTCAGCCGTTCTCTAGAACTCGTACCTTAAGCCACCGGAGAACTGGAACGTATTCACATCTGTTCCCGTATCTTTGAACAGCTTTCCGCCTTCGAGCACCAGGTAGGTGTCGTTCATTACTTCAAAGTCGAGGCCGGCGAGCCAGCTTACGCTGAAGCCGCTGTCCGGGAATTCACCTTCGAGGTCGAGGAAGGCCTTGTTGCGGTCGTTCCCGGGGTCGCTGATTTCAGCTTTACCCTGGATGTAGGAGAAGCCGAACTGGCCGTAGACGTTGGCGTAGTCGGTGATGGGGTAGTGCAGGCCCATGTACCAGCTGGCGTAGTAGTCCACGGCGAGGCTGAGGTCGCTGTTGGGGACTTTGGCGTCCTTGAAGCCACCGCCGGCGCGGAGTTCGGCGTGGAACAGATCGGTTATATGGCCGCCTACCACAAGAGTGCCGCCGCTGCCCCAGGCGGTTTCTTTTCTGCCTTCGCCGATGGTGCGGTGGTTGAGGGTGGTCGCCATCAGGCCGATGTAGTGTTTGTCTGCCCTGGGCGTTTCCTGGGCCAGAGTGGCCTGGGGCGCGAGAAACAGGGCGGTTGCCAATGCGGTGGTTACGGGCGTTCGCACAACCTTGTTCATTGTTATCGGGCTTCCTGACGTAGGCGAATACGGGCTGATTCTGCCTTGTGTAACCGATTGTTACGTCGACCCGTGTCACACTTCCCTGTGTCGGTGTTGCCCCCGTTACAGGTCCTCGTCAAACAGGCCTTCTTCGCGGGCCATCAGGAGCAGGGCGTAGACGCCGTTTTCCGGCAGTTGGGGTTGCAGGCTCTCTTCGAACAGGAGCTGGCGGCGGCGGTCTTCCAGAGTTTCGCTGTCCAGGCCTGTGATGAGCTCGCTGATGGGTGCGATCTCGAAGGGCGCTTCCTGGGCTACAGCGGTGAAAATGAGGTCGATCAGGATTTCGTCCGGGTCGAGGCCATCGACGTACACGGTCTGGTCTGGCAGGTCCTGGTGCAGTTCCCGGGTCAGTTCGATCAGGGGTACGCCCTGTTCTTCAAGATATCGCAGGTCGACGTCGCCTAGGTTGCCGTCTTCCGGGAGCCAGTCATCGGAAGGGGCGATCACCACGGCTTTCATGCGGCCATCTTCCAGCGACCAGGCCATGGCCGTCGGAAACAGGGCGTCGTCGGTCTGGCAATATTCGATATCCAGAAATCTCGGTGCAGGCACAGTGGGCTCCCGGTGGTGATTGGTTTGTGACCCGGTTATGGGGAAAGTCCGTTGACCCAGTATGAGGCTTTACGGCTTCGTGCCATACTGTTGTGGCAATTATCTTTCAATCAGGGACATCATGGAACACGCTGAATTCAACAAAGATTTATTGAAGTTTCTGAACACGTCGCCCACGCCCTGGCATGCCGTGGCGACCATGAAACAACGGCTTGAAGCGGCAGGATTTCAGGAACTGGACGAGCGGGAGGACTGGTCGCTGGCCAGGAACCAGGGTTATTACGTTATCCGCAACGGCTCCTCGGTTATTGCCTTTCGCACCGGCGGCAAGGATGTCACCACATCCGGTCTCCGTATGGTGGGTGCCCACACTGACAGTCCCTGCCTGAAGGTGAAACCGAACCCAGAGCTGCGGCGCAAGGGTTTTTTCCAGCTTGGCGTTGAGGTTTATGGCGGCGTTCTGCTCAATCCCTGGTTTGATCGGGATCTTTCGCTGGCTGGTCGGGTAACGGTGCTGGATGAGGACGGCAAGGTTCGGGATACCCTGGTGGATTTCCGCAAACCCGTGGCGTTTATTCCCAGCCTGGCGATTCACCTGGACCGGGAGGCCAACAGCAACCGGACAATCAATGCCCAGACCGATCTACCGCCGGTCCTGATGCAGGTTCCGGAAAGCGATACCACCCGTTTTGTCGATTTGCTGTCCCATCAGATTCAGGCTGAAACCGGCCTCCATGTCCGCAAGGTGCTGGGTTATGAACTGAGTTTCTACGATGCCCGTGAGGCTTCGTTCGTTGGCTTGCGGGACGAATTCATTGCCTCTGCCCGGCTGGATAACCTGCTGAGCTGTTACATTGGTCTTCAGTCCTTGCTGAAGGCGTCGGGCGACGAGGCCGCGCTGCTGGTCTGCAACGATCACGAAGAAGTCGGCAGTATGTCGGCCGAGGGTGCCCAGGGGCCGTTCCTGACGGCGGTGCTGGATCGCTGGGCCGGTGCTGGCAAAGCCAGGGCCATTGCCCGTTCCATGATGGTCTCCGCCGACAACGCCCATGGCATTCATCCGAATTACATGGACAAACACGATGAGAATCACGGGCCGATCCTGAATCAGGGGCCTGTGATCAAGGTCAATCATAACCAGCGTTACGCCACCAATAGCCGCTCCGCCGCCGTATATCGCCACATCAGCGACGAGTTGGGATTGCCCCACCAGACCTTTGTGGTGCGAAGCGACATGGGCTGTGGCAGTACCATCGGGCCACTGACGGCCGGAAGTCTGGGCGTGACCACGCTGGATATTGGTGTGCCCCAGTTCGGGATGCACTCCATTCGGGAGCTGATCGGCAGTGAGGATGGCTTTACCCTGTTCCGCGTGCTGACCGAATTCATGCAGCGTGAACAGGTTTTCTGAGGCCTGATACGAAAAATGCCGCTGGTTCAGAAGAAACAGCGGCATTTTGGGAAAAGTGGCTCCCCGAGCTGGGCTCGAACCAGCGACAAACGGATTAACAGTCCGTTGCTCTACCAACTGAGCTATCGGGGAACAGTATCAAGTGGCGCGCATCTTAAGCGCTTTGGTTTTCGGGGTCAACCACCTGATATGAAAGGCTAAAAATTGTACGAAAGCAGAACCCTTTACTACCGTCCGCCGGCCTGGTTGCGTAATGGCCATGTTCAGTCTGTCTGGCCCACTTTGTTTCGTCGCGTACCGATGGTGGAACCGGAACCCGAAGTTCTCGTCACGCCGGATGACGACGAACTGCATCTGGACTGGTACCGGCAGGGCAGTCGCCGCCTGGCGATTCTCTCCCATGGCCTGGAGGGGCATAGCCGGCGGCCTTACGTCCTGGGCCTGGCCAGGGCACTGCTGCGTGAGGGGTGGGACGTGCTGGCCTGGAATTTCCGCTCTTGCGGCGGCGTGATGAACCGGCAGCCGAGGTTCTATCACAGCGGCGCTACCGAGGATCTGGGCCTGGTGGTCAGCCATGGTCTGGCGGGTGCTTACGACACGTTGTTCCTGTCCGGTTTCAGTATGGGTGGTAACCTGACGTTGCTCTATCTTGGGGAACAGGGCGAGCGGGTTGACAGTCGCATCTGCGGCGCTGTTGCCTATTCCGTCCCCTGTGATCTGGCCGGCAGTGCCGATATGCTGGCGTTGCCCAGCCGAAAAATCTATATGCAGCGGTTTCTGCGGGATCTCAGGGTAAAAATACACGAAAAGGCGGAAAAGTTTCCGGAATTGATTGATGCCTCAGGGTTCGATTCCATTCGAAGTTTTCACCAATTCGATGATCGTTACACGGCCCCGCTGCACGGGTTCCGGGATGCGCGGGACTACTGGGCCCAGTGTTCAGCCCTCGGGAGGCTCAGGGATATACGTATTCCGGCACTGATGGTGAATGCGGCGGATGATCCCTTCCTCTCCGCGCAGTGCTTTCCGGAATCCCGCGGCCTACTGGGTGCGCACGTTCGGGCGGAGTCGCCGCGCTGGGGCGGGCATGTGGGGTTTGTTGAGCATGCGCGGGATGGTTTCTACTGGTCAGAACGTCGGGCCCTGGCATTCCTTCAGGCATTAGTGTGAATCGGCATCACTCCAGAATCGGCCTGATGACCGGCCAGACATTGTCCAGCAGCCTGGCCTGGGCTTCTTCGGTTGGGTGAATGCCGTCGTCCTGCATCAGACCGTCCTGGTTGTAGATGCCGTCCAGAAAGAAGGGAACCAGAGCGGTGTTATAGCGGTCCGATAGCTTTGGGTAGATTTCGGCGAACATCTCTGTGTACCGCTGTCCGTAGTTGGGTGGTATCTGCATACCAACCAGGACAGCGCGGGCTCCGGAATCCTGAACCTTCTCAATCATGGAGGCAAGATTGGATTCGATGACCTTGGGAGGGAAGCCACGAAGGCCATCGTTGCCGCCCAGTTCGATAATCACAACCTCGGGGTCGTTTTCCTTTATCAGTTCTGGCAGCCGGCGAGCACCGCCATCGGTGGTTTCCCCGCTGATGCTGGCATTGACCACTTCCCAGCTGGCCAGCCCGTTGCTCTGCAGACGGTTGCGCAGTAACTGCACCCAGGCAGTCTCGGAGGGTACGCCATAGGCGGCGCTGAGGCTGTCGCCGACAATGAGCAGTGTGTTCTGGCTGGCCATTGCCGGCAGGGCCAGCAGGGCAGCCACGAGAAAAAGAATTGATCTGACGTACACCAATGCCGTATGCATAGACAACGAATACACCTTCAAGCTGTTTTCAGGACCCAGGATCGGGAGATTCCGTGAATCAGATGACCAATGTTAACCCGGAAAGCCAGAACCCCATGTTACGGGTGGAAAACCTGACTCATCGCGTCAGCCTTGAAACCGATACGTTAACGATCCTGCAGGGGGTCAGTCTGGAAATCAATCGGGGAGAGTCCGTAGCCATTGTCGGCCGCTCCGGTTCTGGTAAGACCACGTTGCTGGGACTACTGGCGGGTCTTGATACCCCGAGCGACGGAACGGTTGAACTGGACGGATCGGTAATCAGCAAGCTCAGCGAGGACGAGCGGGCGAAGCTCCGCGCCCACCGGGTTGGGTTTGTGTTTCAGTCGTTCCAGCTGCTGCCAGCTCTGACGGCGCTGGAGAACGTCATGCTGCCACTGGAGTTGGCGGGAATGGAGACGCCGGAGAAACGGGCGCGGGAGCTCCTGGAGCGGGTAGGGCTGGGCAAGCGCCTGACCCATACGCCAAGGCAGCTCTCCGGCGGTGAACAGCAGCGGGTGGCGATTGCCCGGGCGTTTGCCTCGGACCCCCTGATCCTGTTTGCCGATGAACCGACAGGCAACCTGGATAACCGCACCGGCCAGGCGGTCTCCGACCTGCTGATGGCGCTGAACCGGGAGCAGGGCACCACGTTGGTGATGGTAACCCACGATGAGCACCTGGCGGCTCGCTGCAGCCGGCAGTTCCATATCGAAGCCGGTGTCCTCACCGAACCTGAAGCGGCACAGGAGACGGCGCACTGATGGCTGCTGCTAAAAAACTGATGTCTGTCCGTCGGGACTGGCGGGAGCGGGATGTGCGCGTTGTTCTGGCGGCACTGATGGTTGCGGTTGCCACGGTTGCCACCATTGCCCTTTTTGCCAGCCAGTTGCAGCGCACCCTGGTGACCTCGGCCAGCTCCTTTCTGGCCGCCGACCGTCAGCTCGAAGCTGAGAACGGCCGCCCGATTCCGGAATCCTGGCTGGAGCAGGCGACAGAGCGTGGCCTTGAAACCGGACGCATGGTGCAGTTCTCGACCATGGTGTTCGGTGCCGACAACTTCCAACTGGTGTCGGTCAAGGCGGTGAGTAACGAATACCCCCTCAGAGGAGACATTGAGATCCAGCGGAATGCCCAGGGGCCGAGGGAGCTGGTAAAACGGGGCCCGGCGCCAGGTGAAGTATGGATTAATCCCCGCCTGTTGCGTCTCCTGGAGCTGGAAGTCGGTGACAGTCTGGAAGTAGGAAGCCGAAGCCTGACGGTATCTGGCCTGCTGATTCGCGAGCCGGACGGCGGTTTCCGTCTTTCAGCCCTGGCTCCGCGGGTCATGATGCATGTGGACGATGTGCCCTCTACCGGCGTAATTCAGGAAGGTAGCCGGGTTGAGTTTGTTTATCTGTTTGCCGGTAACGAGACCTCTCTCGACGCCTATTACCAATGGCTTCAGCCCCGGCTTGAGCCCAGCCATGAATGGGAGAGTGTGCGTGACGGCGAAACCTTCTCCCGGTCGCTGGCACGCGCCGAACGCTTCCTGTTGCTCGGTGGCAGCCTGGCCGTGCTGCTCGCCGCCGTGGCCGTTGCAGTGGCGAGCCGGCAATACGCGTTATCCCAGCGTGATACCGTGGCCCTGCTCAAGACTCTTGGCCTGAGTGGTGCCGGTATTGGAGGCCTGTATCTCCGGCGGCTGGCGCTCTGGGGGGTAACGGGGATTGTCGGTGGCCTTTTGGTCGCACTTCCACTGTATTGGCTGCTGACCCGTATATTGAGCGAGCTGCTGGAGCGCCCGGTGGGCTTCCAGCTTGACCCCTCAGCTCTGGTGCCCGCCTTGCTCACGGCGCTGGTCTCCCTGTTTGCCTTTGCCTACCCTCCTGTACGCCGGCTTCGAAATGTACCGGCCATGCGGGTGTTGCGCAGCCAGCCCGGGGAAACCGGCCGCGAAGCGCTGCCGGACCTGGTTATCGCCATAGCGGCGGTGTTCGGCCTGGTGTGGATGTACGCCGGCGAGCTGGCACTGGTGGTTTCCCTGCTCGGTGGTCTCGCATTGTTGCTGGGAGCGCTCGGATTGGCCGGCTGGCTGCTGGTTGCGACCCTTCGCCGGGTCCGTGGTGGCAGCAATTCCTGGCGCCTGGCTCTTGTCGGTCTTTACCGGCACCGTAAAGCCAGCCTGTCCCAGATTGCGGTCTTTGCGATGACCCTTATGCTGGCAGCCACACTGGTTCTGGTGCGGACATCTTTGCTGGCGGACTGGCAGGCACAACTGCCCGACGACGCGCCCAATCATTTCCTGATCAACATTGCGCCGGACACGGTCGATGAAATCGACACCTTCTGGCAGGAACGTGGTCAGCCACTGGATAAACTCTATCCCATGGTTCGCGGCCGCCTGACCGAGCTTAATGGCCAGCCCGTGAAGGAGGCGGTCAGCAAGGATGAGCGTATTGGTGCCCTCAACCGCGAGCTGAACCTGACCTGGATGTCGGAACTGCCAGGCGATAACCGGATTGTGGAGGGTAACTGGTTCCGGCAGGGTCAGAAAGACGGGGTTTCCGTGGAGTCCGAACTGGCAGCAAAGCTGGGTCTTGTTCTGGGTGATGCGCTGACGTTCACCATCGGCTCCGAAAAAGTCACCGAAACCATGACCAGTATTCGCACCGTTCAATGGGACAGCATGAAGCCCAACTTCTACATGGCTTTCCCGCCTGGCGGCGGTCTGTCGGATATGCCAGCCACCTGGATCACCAGTTTCTATCTGCCCAGGGACAAAAAAGATGCCCTGAATGAGTTCTCCCGACGGTTCCCTACGGTGTCAGTGCTGGAGATTGACCACATCATCGACCGGATTCAGGAGATCGTCCGGCAGGTTACCCAGGCCATTGAAGCAATTCTGGCACTCATTCTCGTCGCCGCACTAGTGGTGATGGCCGCTGTGGTCAGCGCCACTCTCCGTGACCGGCAGCGGGAGGGCGCCCTGTTGAGAACCCTGGGCGGGCGACAAAGCCTGCTGGTGCGCAGTACCATGCTGGAGTTTGCCTTGCTGGGTGGCTTTGCCGGCGTACTGGGTGTGGTTGCCGCTGAGGCTGCCGTATGGGCACTTCAGTTCCGGATGTTTGAAGGAACCTTCCAGTGGCACTGGCGTGTGGTCTTGCCGATCCCTCTGATCAGCGCAGTTGTATTGGCGCTGTTTGGCCGATGGCAATTGCGGCCGGTGTTGAGCGTGTCGCCGATGCTATTGCTCAGGCGCCTGGAATAAATTCCGACCGAAGCATGAATCGGAGTCCGTATCCGCTGATGCCCTTCCAGGACGTCGGGAACTGGTTACGGAACAGTGCTGTAGTTGAAAAAACGAACCGGCTAAGATCCTGCCAGCCACTGTGGTTGTTACTCCTTTGTTGGTCAATGTCAATGACTTGAAATCTATGTTCAGGCAACCGGAGGAAGGGGGCCGATGAACGGCCCCCTATGACGAATTAATGGCAATGGTCAGGCCCAGGCGCGACGCAGCACGGCGCGGGCATCCTCTGGGCTGACTTCCTTCGGGTTGAACATGATGGAACCATCATCCAGCGCCATCTCCGCGATAGCGTCCAACTGCGTTTCCGTCACCCTGCCGGTTTCTTTCAGCGTGCGCGGCAACTGACACCGTTTGTAAAGCGCATCCCGTAATTTCCGGATCGCGGAAATACTGGCCTCGGCCCGGCGGCTTGCCGGGGTAGCGGCGTAGACTTCCGGTCCTTCCAGGAATAGTAGCAACTCGCCCAGGGGCTCACGGATCGTTTCGAGGTTGTACTCCAGTACGTAGGGCAGGTACAGGCTCATGCACAACCCATGGGGCAGGTGGCAGATGGCACCGGTTGCATGTCCGAGAGCATGCACCAGGCCCACCATGGAGTTGGAGAAGGCAATGCCTGCCATGGTGGAAGCCTGAGCCAGTTCCAGCCGGCCGTCACTGTCTTTCGGGTTGTCCATGACCTTCAGAAGGGACTCGCTGACCTTCTTGATTGCCGCCGTAGCGTAGGCATCGCTCAGCGGATTCTTTGCCATGCAGGTGAAGGCTTCCGTTGCATGGGTCATGGCATCCATCGCCGTTGCCGCCGTGATATGCGGCGGCAGGGTGAGGGTCATGCGCGGATCAATGATCGCGGCATTGGGCAGCAGGAACGAGGAGGTAAACGGGAGCTTTACGCCCTTGCCCTCGTCGGTAATCACCGCAACCGAGGTTACTTCGGAGCCAGTGCCGGCGGTGGTCGGAACCACCAGAAACGGTTTCAGGGGATGTTTGAGCACACCAGCGCCGCTGTACCTGGCAATGTCGTCACCGCCCTCGGACACCAGGATGTTGACCGCCTTGCCGGTATCAATGGCCGAGCCACCCCCGACAGCGATGATGGAGTCGCATTTTTCCCGGCGGTAAAGACCGGCAATATCACGCACCACGGTGGTGGAGGAATCCGGTGGCACGTCATCGTAGATGGCGGTGATTTCCAGCCCGCTTTCCTCGCAGGCGGCAATCACCGGTTCCAGCAGGCCCGCGGCGCGCACGCCCTTGTCAGTGACAATCATCGGCCGTTTGGCGGCCATGCCAGTCAGTTCATAAGGAATGTGTTCGAGGGCGGCCTTGCCGGCAATCACTTTTACCGGGCAGAAGAACTCATAGTATTTGTTGGTCATTATGCTCTCGCTGTCTCGATGAAATTGGTGGCAACTTTCAGGTAAATACGTGCGGCGCTGATCAGTTTTTCAGGCAGGTGCAGGTCCGCCGGGTATTCCTTGACGGCCCGCCGGGCAACCAGTTTGGGCAGGATGAAGGATTCCAGGCGATTGAGAATCCGGGTCATCCGCACGGCATAACTGATATCGCCGTCTACCAGCATGCGGTCATTGGCGAACGCCACCGACGTTTTCTCCTGGAAGGACAGCACCAGAAAGGCATGGGCGATGTGTTTGAACTGGATCGAAAGGTCCACCGGACGGGGAGCGCTGTTGCCATGGTAGCGGAATCGCCCCTGACCGGTATGTTCCACAATCAGCCGGGAACCACCGGGCATCACCATCATTTCAAACAGAAAGCCGTCGGGCAGGGCCCGTGCTTCATTCTGGACGTTGTCATCCACCTCACTCACCGCCTGCAGGGCCCGCCCCATCACCTGGAACATCAGTTCCACATACAGGCGGCGCGCCTGGAAAACCATGGGCTGGATACGTTTCGCTAACATGTCCGTCATCCAATTGTTGTTGATGTTCTGTGATTTTTAGAGTTATTGCTCTAAAAGTCAATGGAGACGACGGCTGAAGATGCGCGTCGCACCAGAAACCAGCCTTCGGTGAAACCAAAAAGGCCGGAGTTTCGCAGGACTCCGGCCTTTCCAGGGAGTTGATCTGGCAGGAAATTACTGAGTCAACACAGCCAGTTTCCGTTTGGCCTCTTCGGCAACATTGCCGCCGGCTTCAGCGGCCTTGCTGTAGTAGGCGATGGCCTCATTACGGTTGTTCTGTTTAACGGCAACATCGCCCAGGCGCAGGAAGGCAATGGATGTGGGGACCGTCTCATTGGCTTTTGTGAGGTTCTCCCGGGCCTTGTCCAGATTGTTGAGCCTCAGGGCGTTCAGGCCGTTGTAAAGACGATATTTGAACATTTCGGGATAGAGTTCCACCGCCTTCTCGAAATCGGTACTCGCTTTGTCATCCTGTTTCTGCTCCTGATAAATGCGGCCGCGCAGGGCGTAAAACATCGCTTCCCGTGGCAGCAGGCGAATGGCTTCATTCACCTTGTCCAGAGCCGCTTTCATCTCGCCCTTGGAAGCCAGTTCCATGGCTTTGTCGTGGGCATCATAGGCAGGTTGCAGTGAGCGAAGTTTGGCCATTCTGCGGTCGTAAACATCCTTGCCACGGTAGCCGCCAGTCCCGATTTTCCGGGCGAGTTGCCGGTTTTCCTCCACCCGTTTCGCAGAGGGCGGGTGAGTGGCGAACAGGCCGTCGATAAAACCGGACTGCCTGCCTTCCGATAATTTCAGGAAGATTTCCTGAAGCTCAACCGCGGCGGCAGGATCGTAGCCTGCTTCTTTCATGTAGAGAATGCCGTAGTGATCGGATTCCAGCTCATCGCCCTGGCTGTATTGAGCCAATGCAAGCTGAGCGCCCAGCGCGGCGCCACCCATGATCAGGCCGGACCACTCGTTGTCCGACAACGCAAAACCAAGGCCGGCAACACCTGCGCTGATTAACATGCCCTGCTGCATTCGCTGGACACTGTGCCTCGCCGCCGCATGAACAATCTCATGGCCCAGGACGGACGCCAGTTGGGCCTCGTCGCCGAGCTCTGTCAGCAGGCCTCGGTTGATGGCAATCTTTCCGCCAGGCAGGGCCCAGGCATTGGGAATGCTGCTGTTAAGAACCACGAACTCATAGGGCAGATCCGGTCGGTCACTCACCGCCGCCATTTTCTGGCCGACTTCCCGGACGTACAGGGTCAGCTCGGGATCAACGTAAAACTGGCCGCCCTGGGTTTGCTGGGTGGGCACGTATTGCTCCGCGCCCATGGCGAGCTCCTGGCTCTCTCCGATCAGCGAAAGCTGCTTTTCTCCGGTAACCGGGTTGACCGAGCAACCGCCCAGTGTGAAAGTCATGGCAATTGTAAATAGGCTGATTTTTATAGCGGGCAGGTTCACGGTGGACTCCCTTTTGTTGGTGCAATGGCGGGCACGGATTTTGTCAGGTGCCCGAATCCTGAACGGCCTGTTTATAGCACAACATTGCCTGGCGTTGGATTACCCGGCATGTCTCAGCGGTGGTGGCAAACAGGTCCTTGGCGTATCATAAGCTTCTGTTCCCGCGCCGTTTCGTACTTTTCACTCTAAGGCCGCCAATGGGTAATCTACTCGAACTGATTGCATTGCTCTGGTTCCTGGTTTGCTGGCTTGGCTACACCGAATACTCCAAACGCCGGGCTGCTGATCGGCCCTGCCTGTCCAACACCCTTGATCTGTACCGGGAGGACTGGATGCGGCTCATGCTGCGGCGGGAGAACCGCATCGCCGATGCCTCCGTGGTTGGCAATCTCGAGCGCAATGGCGCCTTTTTCGCCTCCAGCTGTCTGTTGATCCTGGCTGGTATTATCACGGCCCTGGGTTATACCCAGGAAGTCATGGAAGTATTCAGTACCATGCCATTCGGCACACTGCCAACCCGGGAAATCTGGGAGTTGCGCATGGTGGTGTTGCTGGTGGTCTTTATCTACGCCTTTTTTAAATTTACCTGGTCGATGCGGATGTACAACTTTGTGTCGGTGATGATCGGCAGTGCGCCGCCGCCGGACGACACCAAAACCAGCCCCGCTGGCCGCGAAGCCTTCGCCCGCAGTGCCGGCAATGTCTGTAATCTGGCCGGTGATGCTTTCAACCTTGGCCTGCGCTCCTACTATTACGCGTTGGCGGTGGTTGGCTGGTTTATTCATCCGATCATTTTTATAGCCGCCTCGACACTGGTGGTTATCGTACTTTACCGCCGGGAATTCTGTTCCAGTGCCCTTGAGGCCCTGCGGGCCGGGAAGGTGTTCGAGGAACCGGTCCCCGACAAGGCTGAAAGCATCCCCAAACCCAAAAGCTGACCGACAGGTTGAACCTGAATGAACGATGATATCCGACGCAAACGGGTGACCCGTTTTATCGATACACTCAACCAGGCCAAAGAGCTCGGTCTCACCGTAACCAAGGCCAAAAAAGGCAGCCTGACACTGTGCCTGCCCTACAGTGACCGGATCATCGGAAATCCGGACACAGGCGTGATTCATGGTGGGGCCATAACCACGTTGATGGATACAACCTCAGGTTGCGTGATTCTGTGCGCCCTGGAGGACTTCGAACTCTGCCCGACGCTGGACCTGCGGGTGGACTACATGCGCCCGGCGCAGCCCCGTAAGCCGGTTTATGCCCGGGCCGAAACCTACCGGATAACCCGTAACATTATCTTTACCCGCTGTGAGGCTTACCAGCAGGGGGGTGAAACGATTGCCAACTGCGTAGCCACCTTCATGCGCATTGGAAAGGATGCCAGCCCCAGACATTACCGGGACCTGATTACAGGAGGTGAAGAATGACCGATCCGGAAATCCTCCGGTATACCCAGGAAACCGGCGACTTCAACCGGATGCTTGAAAGTATTCCCTACGCCACCTGGATCGGCCTGCAGTGTGAGCAGTTCGGAGACGACCTGATTTTCCGCCTGCCCTGCAAGGATTCCAACCTTGGCAACCCGATCCTGCCGGCCATCCACGGCGGTGTGATTGGTGGCTTTATGGAAATGGCCGCCAATATCTACCTGATTATGTCCCAGGAAAGCCTTCGCATGCCCCGCATCGTCGACTTTTCCCTGGATTACCTCCGGGCGGGCCTCAACCGTGAGACCTACGCCGAATGCCGCCTGACCCGCCAGGGCAACCGGGTGGCCAACGTGATGGTCAGCGCCTGGCAGAAATCCCGTTCGCAACCCATCGCGACCGCGCGAGCACACTTCCTCCTGGAAGACTGACTTTGCCGATACACCGGGGCTTGAAATGCCCCGGTGTGCCCCCAATTCCTGTTCAACACGAACTCGATAGCCTGGTGGCACGGGTAGGGAGGGCTTTCCAAAACCGTGCGGAGCCATGGATGGCGGAGCCGAGCGTACAGGGAAGTATTCACAGCGTGTTTTGGAAAGCCCTCCCTACCCGCGCCGCTCCACCGATTGAAACAAAGCAGGAGTGCCAAACGCCATGACGGTTGAAATGCAAAAAGAGACCCTGGGTTTTCAGACCGAAGTGAAGCAGCTACTTCATTTGATGATCCATTCCCTGTATTCCAACAAGGAAATCTTCCTTCGTGAGCTGATTTCGAACGCCTCGGATGCCGAAGACAAGCTGCGTTTCGCGGCCCTGAAGGATGACAGCCTCTATGAGGGCGATCCTGATCTGAAGATTCGTCTGGATTTCGACGAAGAGGCTAACACTGTCACCCTGACCGACAACGGCATCGGTATGACCCGTGACGACGTTATCCAGAACCTCGGCACCATTGCCCGTTCCGGAACGGCCGAATTCCTCCAGCAGTTGTCCGGCGACGAAAAGAAGGACAGCAAGCTGATCGGGCAGTTTGGTGTCGGTTTCTACTCAGCGTTTATCGTGTCCGACAAGGTTGATGTATTCACCCGTCGTGCCGGTGCGCCTGCGGAAGAGGGCGTTCATTGGGAATCCCGGGGCGACGGCGAGTTCACCATTGAACAGGTCAACCTTGAGCATCGCGGCACTCAAATCGTTCTGCACCTAAAGAGCGATGCCAAGGAATTTGCCAATGGCTGGAAGCTGCGCAGCCTGGTGAAAAAGTACTCGGATCATATTTCCTTCCCGGTGGTCATGAAAGCCGAATCCGACGAAGGGGAGAAGAAGGACGAATACGAAACCGTCAACGACGCAACGGCACTCTGGACTCTGCCGCGTACCGAGATCAAGGACGAGGAGTACAAGGAGTTCTATAAGCACATCGCCCACGATTTCGAAGACCCGCTGACCTGGTCCCACAACAAGGTGGAAGGCAAGCTGGACTACACCAGCCTGCTGTACATTCCGGCTCGAGCGCCGTTTGACCTTTACAACCGGGAAGCGCCCCGTGGCCTGAAGCTGTATGTGCAGCGTGTGTTCATCATGGACGACGCCGAGCAGTTCCTGCCCCTGTACCTGCGTTTTGCCAAGGGCGTGATCGATTCCAACGATCTGTCCCTGAACGTGTCCCGGGAGATCCTGCAGAACGACAGCACCGTGGAAAGCATCCGTACCGCGGTTACCAAGCGGGTTCTGGACATGTTGTCCAAGCTGGCGAAGAAAGATCCGGAGCAGTACCAGAAGTTCTGGGGGGAGTTTGGCACCGTTCTCAAGGAAGGCCCTGCGGAGGATTTCAGCAACCGCGAGAAAATTGCCGGCCTGCTGCGTTTTGCCTCTACCCATACCGGCGAGAGCACCCAGAACGTCTCTCTGGACGAGTACATCGGCCGCATGAAGGAAGGTCAGAAGAAGATCTACTACATTACTGCTGACAACTTCACCGCCGCCAAGAGCAGCCCGCATCTTGAAGTGTTCCGCAAGAAGGGCATTGAGGTACTGATCCTGTCTGACCGTATCGATGAATGGATGATGGGCTACCTCAACGAATACGATGGCAAGCAGTTTCAGGACGTGGCCCGGGGTGATCTGGACCTTGGCGAAGTGGAAACCGAGGAAGACAAGAAGCACAAGGAAGAGGCCGCCGAGGAGCACAAGGACCTGCTTGAGCGCATCAAGAACGCCCTGAACGACCGGGTTCAGGAAGTGCGTGTGACCAACCGCCTGACCGACTCACCGGCCTGTCTGGTTGTGGGTGATTTCGACATGGGCGCGCAGATGAAAAAGATCATGGAAGCCGCCGGCCAGAAAGTGCCGGACAGCAAGCCGATCTTTGAAATCAACGTGGATCACCCACTGGTCCAGCGCCTCGAAAGCGAGAAGGGCGAAGAACGGTTCAGCGAACTCTCGGCGGTACTGCTGGATCAGGCCACCCTGGCCAGCGGTGAGCAGCTCCCGGACCCGGGTGCCTACGTTACCCGCCTGAACCGCCTGTTGCTGGAACTGGCGAACTAAGAGCCCATGCAGCAGATCATAGTGGATATCAGCATTAGCCCTGATGAGTGGATCAAGCTCTATCAGGGCATTGCCACCGATGTTCACACCATGGCCCGGGACGGACGTTCTGTCCGTTTCCCGGCCCGTATCCTTTCCCGTTTCTACCTTCACGATGGTATTCGCGGCAGTTTCCGCATTGTGTTTGACGATGCCGGCAAGTTCTCTTCCATCGAACGGCTTTGATCGGCCGAAGACACCTTCCATAAACAAAAACTTTCGCATGTTTATTTTTAATTAATTGTATTGCAGGCTTTGCCTCAGGCTAGGGTGAGATTGTTCTCGTCAGGCAGAAGCAGATCCATGTTAGAGGTGTTTTCACCACCTTATAGGCACACGCTATCCCAGATATAAGAAATACTCAGGGCAGAGTATTTGTTGTGTCCTATAGTTAGAAATGCCGGAATCAAAACAGTGTCGTTTTGCCAACCCCAATGAGGAGAGAGAAATGACAGACAACAACAGTGCGGGTGGAAAGTGCCCCGTAATGCATGGTTCGAACACGCAGGAGAAGGCCGATGTTGCCGGCTGGTGGCCTGAAAACCTCAATCTTGACATTCTTCACCAGCACGACCGCAAAACGAATCCCCTCGGTGAGGAATTCGACTATCGCGAAGAGGTTAAAAAGCTCGATTACGAAGCGCTCGAAAAAGACATGCACGAGCTCATGACCAGTAGCCAGGAATGGTGGCCTGCCGACTGGGGCCATTATGGCGGCCTGATGATCCGTATGGCGTGGCACGCTGCCGGTACTTACCGACTGGCCGATGGCCGTGGCGGCGCAGGTACTGGTAACCAGCGATTTGCACCACTGAATTCCTGGCCTGATAACGGCAACCTCGATAAAGCCCGGCGCTTGCTGTGGCCGCTCAAGAAAAAGTACGGCAACAAAGTGAGCTGGGCCGACCTGTTTATCCTGGCCGGCAACGTTGCTTACGAGTCCTTTGGCTTTAAGACGTTCGGTTTCTCCTACGGCCGTGAGGACATCTGGCACCCGGAGAAAGACATTTACTGGGGTGCGGAAAAAGAGTGGTTGGCGCCGTCCGACAGTCGTTACGAGGACGTCGACAAGCCCGACACCATGGAAAATCCGCTTGCCGCAGTGCAGATGGGCCTGATCTATGTGAACCCGGAAGGGGTCAATGGCAAGCCCGACCCGCTCAAGACCGCTGAGCAGGTCCGTGTGACCTTCGCCCGCATGGCCATGAACGATGAGGAAACCGCTGCGCTGACAGCAGGCGGCCACACCGTCGGCAAGGCCCATGGTAATGGCGATGCCGATACCCTGGGGCCAGAGCCGGAAGGTGCAGACGTTCACGAGCAGGGCTTGGGCTGGGTCAACCCGAACCTGCAGGGCAAGGCGACCAACGCCATTACCTCTGGTATTGAGGGCGCCTGGACTACGAACCCTACCCAGTTCGACATGGGTTACTTTGATCTTCTGTTCGGCTATGAGTGGCAACTGACCAAGAGCCCGGCGGGTGCAAATCAGTGGGAGCCGGTGGATATTAAAGAAGAGCACATGCCGGTTGATCCCACCGATCCCTCGGTTCGCCGCAAGCCGATGATGACGGATGCGGACATGGCCATGAAGATGGATCCGAAGTACCGTGCGATCTGTGAAAAGTTCATGGCAGATCCCAAATACTTCAAGGACTGCTTCGCCCGCGCCTGGTTCAAGCTGACTCACCGGGATATGGGGCCCAAGTCGCGGTACATCGGCCCGGATGTTCCGGCTGAAGATCTGATCTGGCAGGATCCGGTTCCCCAGGGCGAGACCAACTATATTGAAGAAGTGGTCAAAGAGAAGATTGCCGAAGCCGGCCTGAGCCTGAACGAGCTGGTCTCCACCGCCTGGGACAGCGCCCGTACGTTCCGCGGCTCCGATATGCGTGGCGGCGCCAACGGTGCACGCATCCGGCTGGCCCCGCAAAAAGACTGGGAAGGCAATGAGCCGGATCGCCTGGCCAAGGTGCTGAAGGTGTACGGGAAAATCTCTGATGAAACCGGCGCCAGCATCGCTGACGTGATCGTGCTTGGGGGTAACCTGGGCGTTGAAATGGCCGCGAGGGCCGCTGGCCACGACGTTCACGTACCTTTCCTGAAGGGCCGTGGCGACGCTACTGATGAGATGACGGACGCGGAATCCTTCGATCCGCTGGAGCCGTTGGCGGATGGTTTCCGCAACTGGCAAAAGAAGGATTACGTGGTCAAGCCGGAAGAAATGCTTCTGGACCGCGCCCAGCTGATGGGCCTGACCGCGCCGGAAATGACCGTTCTGCTCGGGGGTATGCGGGTGCTGGGCACCAACTACGGTGGCACCAGACACGGTGTATTCACGGATCGCGTTGGCCAGCTGACCAACGACTTCTTCGTGAACCTCACCGATATGGCAAACCGTTGGGAGCCCACTGGCAAGAACTCGTACAACATTGTGGATCGCAAGAACGGCAACACCAAGTTCACCGCGACCCGTGTGGATCTCGTGTTCGGTTCCAACTCCATCCTGCGTGCCTACGCGGAGCTGTACGCCCAGGACGACAACGAAGAGAAGTTCGTGAAGGACTTCGTTGCCGCCTGGACCAAGGTCATGAACGCCGACCGTTTTGACGTTAAATAAGACCTGCCGGTAAGTGAATGGGCACCCCGGTACCGGGGTGCCCGTCTACCAACTTCCCGCCAAATTCCTTACAATCCGCCCCGCCTGATTTTCGATCAGCCTCAACCTGAACAGACCTTCTTGCCGCTGGAGCACCCATGCGAATCATTCTCGCCCCGATGGAAGGGCTGGTCGACGCACCTATCCGTGAAACACTGACCAAGGTCGGTGGGATTGACCTGTGCGTGACGGAATTCGTTCGCGTGACCCATGGCATGCTGCCGCCGAGAGTGTTCTACAAATACGCACCGGAACTTCATAACCAGTCGCTCACCGAAGTGGGCACGCCCGTGGCCGTTCAGTTGCTGGGTTCAGACCCACAGCAGATGGCCCGCCATGGCGTGCGTGCTGTGGAACTTGGCGCGACCCGGGTGGATATCAATTTTGGCTGCCCCGCCAAAACCGTGAACAAGCACAAGGGAGGGTGCGTGTTGATGCGTGAGCCGGAGCTGATGCACGAGATTGTGGCTGCGGTGCGCCAGGCAGTGCCCAGGCAGGTGCCGGTAACGGCCAAGATGCGCCTGGGCTATGACGACCGATCCATGGGCGTCGCCTGTGCCCAGGCCCTGGAAGCGGCCGGAGCGGAAGAGATTGTGATTCATGCCCGCAGCAAGGTGGATGGCTACAAACCGCCTGCCTACTGGGAGGAGATCGCCCGGGCACGGGAAGCAGTGAACACCCATATTATTGCCAACGGCGAGATCTGGACCGTCGCGGACTACTGGCGATGCCGTGAGGTGTCCGGCTGCGACGATGTAATGATCGGCCGTGGCCTGATTGCGCGGCCAGACCTGGCCCGGCAGATCAAGGCCAGCCAGCAGGGCGAAACGACAGCGGACATGACCTGGCCGGAAGCTGTCGCTCTGGTTCGCGAATACGCCACGGTTCTGCAAGGCTGGCTGGAAGACCGCTATGTGACCGGTCGCATCAAGCAATGGCTCAATTTCCTGTGCCAGGGCTTTGCCGAGGCGGAAGTCCTCTGGCCCGAAGCACGCAAGATTCGCCAGGTGGCTCCAATGCTGGCCTGCCTTGAGCAGCGGGTTCAGCGGGTTGCGGTTGCAGATTCCCGCGCAGCCTGATTCAGCCCCAAGCCTGAAGCAAGTCAGTCTTCCATCTCTGGCCGGTACTTGCCTGAGCGGGCGGCCCCGTTCAGGCGGGCACGCTTGATCAGTGCGGCCTGAGCGTCCGGGCCGTTATCCAGGTGGCCGGCCCAGGCCTTCTGCGCAGGCTCCTGCAAGGCCCGGCCGTAGGAGAAACTCAGTTCCCAGGGTTGAGCGCCCATGCTGTTCATGGCATTCAGGTTGATGGTGGCTTCTTCCGGGGTCTGGCCTCCTGAGAGGAAGCAGATGCCCGGCACCGCTGCCGGCACCGCCCGACGAAAAACGCCAAGGGTTGCCGTTGCCACTTCTTCCGGGGAGGCCTTCGGGCTTTCCTTGCCGGGTGTCACCATGCTGGGCTTCAGGATCATGTGTTCGAGTTCCACTTTATGCCGGTAAAGGGCGTGGAATACTTCGCGAATCACTGCTTCACTCACTTCCGCACAGCGCTCGATGGTGTGGTTGCCATCAATCAGTACCTCCGGTTCCACAATAGGCACAATGCCCAGGGACTGGCAGATAGCAGCATAGCGGGCGAGAACCTCGGCATTGGCCTCTATGGCCTGCCGCGAGGGCAGGGTGTCCGAGATGTGGAACACATCGCGCCACTTGGCAAACCGGGCACCCTGATGCTTGTAGATTTCCAGGCGGTCTTCAAGGCCATCCAACCCAACTGTGATCTCGTCACCCGGAGCATTAATCAGCGGCTGCTTGCCCTTGTCCACCTTGATGCCCGGCACAATGCCCTTGCTGGCAAGCAGTTTCGGCATGGGCACGTTGTCCAGGCTGTTCTGGCCCAGGGTTTCTTCAAACAGAATCACACCGCTGATAAATTCCCCAAGACCCGGGGCTGAGAAAATCAGGCTGCGGTATTCCCGGCGTTTCTCTTCACTGGATTCAACACCCACGGCTGTGAAACGTTTAGCGATGGTGGGGTGGCTCTCATCCGCAGCGAGAATTCCCTTGCCCGGTTGCACCAGTTCCCGGACGGTGGCGTTCAGTTCTTCCTGAGTGGTCATAGTAAACTCCTGATTGATCCGTAACAGTCTGAGTGGTCGTTCGGCCCGCCCCCTAATTGTAGACGCTCAATAGCGGTCTGGAATTTGATCTGGGCTAAGGCAAAAACCGAGGTACTGCATTAAGCTGTGTTTAATAACAACAGGAAAAGGGAAGGCCTGAGTATGAAAACCGTTGTCAGTGTCAGCCAGGGATCATCCGAATACGATTACGATCTGGAAACTGAGTTTCTGGACCAGCCTTTCCGGATTATCCGCATCGGCACAGACGGTGATCTGTCCCGGGCGGAAGCGGTACTGGAATCGGTGCACTCCCAGGCAGACGCCATCGGCCTGAGCATGATTCACGACCACTACGAGGTGGGCCGGGAGCAGCTTGAACACCCGGACACCGCCCGGCTTGAGGCCTGCGTTCCGGATAAGCCGGTCACAACCGGCGCAGGCCTGCGGGGTATTCTCCAGGAGTGGGCGGTGCGCCACACCCAGTCCGGGCTGGGGCATTTCTTTGATAACGCCCGGGTGTTATTCATGAACGGGCAGGCGGGCTATCGCATTGCCAGGGCGTTATCCGAACACACTGAAAACCTGTTTTTTGCCGACCCCTACACCGATTTCGGCGTGCCTAGGTTGCTTACGTCCCTGAAACAGCTGGAAACCTACACCTCGCTGACCGCGTCGATTATGTTCCGGCCTGCGGCGGTGAAAACCGTTGAGACCATTCTGCGCACACCGCTGTACCGTCTCGGAGAGGGTCTTGTTAAAGGTTCGCTGCATCATGCGGTGTCCGAAGCCCACGTGATTGTGGCGGCTATCGGAGACCTGGAGCATTTCAGCCAGAAAGAGCTGGATGGCAAAACCGTAATCACGTCTCGCGTTACTGAGTCCTCCCTCGACTGGATGCGTTCCAGGCGAGTGGCCATGGTGGTGGACTACAGCCCCTGGCTGGAAGGCCGGCCGGTTGGCGTCAACGTGATGGAAGCGATGATCAGTGCGGCGCTCTCCCGGACGCCAGGGCAACTGGGGCCGGATGACTATCTGGATGTGATCCAGAGTCTTGGTATCGAGCCCAGAATCCTGTACCCCAACGGATACCGCCGGGTGAACCGCTTCGCTTTTGTGATCCACCCGCTTTCGCAGCAGTACCTCACCAAGACGCCACCCCTGGACTGGATTGCCAATGTGTCGCCTCCGCTGGTGATGAATCTGGTTGAGAAGGCCGTGGCCTATACACCGCCGTTTATCTACTCAAAGGTTTCCGGCATCAGGTCACCCACGGGCGATGAAGCGGAGGGCTGGCTGATTACCGTCGGTGGCACACCCCGGGAGATCATGGCCCACGAGCCAGAATTCACCTACGCAAGGCTGCTGCAGGCGGCAAAACTGGCGAAAAAGCTTGGCGCCCAGATCATGGGCCTGGGCGCGTTTACCAAGGTCGTGGGTGATGCCGGTATTACGGTGGCCAAGCGGGCACCGCTGCCAATCACCACCGGCAACAGCTACAGTGCCTCCGGTGCCCTTTGGGCCGCTCATGATGCCATGAAGAAAATAGGGCGGGTCAGTATCGGCCCCAGCGGCAAAGCGGCCGGAAAAGCCATGGTGGTGGGTGCCACGGGTGCCATTGGGTCTGTCTGCGCCAGATTGTTGGCCAAGGCAGTAGACGAGGTTTACCTCGCGGCGCCGGAGCCAGCAAAACTGCTCGCTCTCAAGGAAAGCATTGAGCAGGAAACGCCGGGAGCGATTGTGCATGTCGCCGGCTCCGCGGAGCGCGATCTGGCAGACATGGACATGATCGTGACCGCCACCTCCGGCGCTGGTAAACGTATCCTGGACATCATGAAAGTGAAACCCGGGTGTGTGATTACCGACGTAGCCCGGCCCCTGGATATTCCTGCGGAAGATGTGGCCAAACGGCCGGATGTGCTGGTCATTGAATCCGGTGAGATCCAGCTACCAGGCGAGGTGCGCATGAAAGACATTGGCCTGCCCAAAGGAATCGCCTATGCCTGCCTGGCGGAAACCATCGTGCTGGCCCTGGAGGCGCGGTTCGAGAATTTCACCCTCGGCCGCAATATCGAGTGGGAAAAGGTACGCGAGATCTACAAGCTGGGCCTGAAACATGGTATGAAGCTGGCCGCCATCTCCGGGGTGAACGGGGTCTTCACCGAAGAGGATTTCGAACGGGTTCGAGTCCTGGCGGCCAGCAACGAGCCTCAGGCAGAAGGATCAAGCACGCCGGTGTAACGCGCGCTGATGATCATCGTTTCCATTGCTGCTCAAGCAATGCGCTTTCTGCCTCAGGCCCCATCGGTGGGCCCGCCATTATCTGATCCAGTTGGTCGTCAAGCGGGTTTCCTCCGCTGGCCGTCTGATAACCGCCAGGCGCGGCTGATCGCCCGGCACTCACTCGAGCCACCTGTTCCCAGGCTCCTGCCCGCGTGCGACAGGCAATCTGCTCGGAGGCAGTTCCTCCGGCCTCAAGGCGGAACTGACGGCACCATTCTCCGGTTTGGCTGCGAAATGTTAAACGGGGCGCCAGCATGGCATCGTCAGTGACGGAATACACCTGGCCACTGGGCTGGCTCTCCAGTATCTCAGCCACCGCGGGCCACGCAGGATTGCTGTCAGATGGTGGTGTCAGCCATTGTGCTATCGCAAATCCCGCAACCACGGCTGCGGCGATCACTTTGCCGGAGTGCTCGCGCAGTCTCCGCCACCATGGAAATGCGATTACATTATCATCACTCGCCCGCGATGTGGTCCTCGGGTCTTCTTCTGCCAGCATCCTGCTCACGGCTGCCGGCAAGGGGCGGTCATCAATTGAGCTGTAGTGACCTCGAAGTTCCGAATCAACGGCTGCCAGCTCTGCCAACCGGTCAGCCAGCGAGGGGTCGATGGCGAGTTGTTCCCTGACGGCAGCCATGTCGGTTGGGCTGAGCTCGCTGTCAAGGAAAGCTGAAAGGGTTTCGTCTGTAATCTTCATGAATCAGTCCTCAAGGTTGCAGGAGCCAGAGTTTCGCTCAGTGCGGCCCTAGCGCGGGCCAGCCGGCTCATGACAGTGCCTTTGGGCACCTCGAGTATTTCCGCCACCATCTTGTAGGGCATACCCTGGATAGCAACAAGCGAAATGATCTGGCGCTGGTCTTCAGGTAACCGCGACATGGCGGACTCCACCCGGTTCCACTCGATTTCTTTGGTTGTCTGGTGCTCGCCATTGGTCACCAGGCCATCGCTCAGCTCCGGCTGCTCGGCGGCCTCACGCCGAACCTTTCGGGCCCGGCACTCGTCGATCCAGACATTGCGGCATATCCGGAAGGCCCACTTGGTGAGATCAACATCACCCGGCATATCGCGCGTCAGAAGTCGTTCAACGGTATTCTGGAGCAGGTCGTCGGCATCTGCCATTGAGCCGGTCAGCGAGTAGGCAAACCTTCGAAGACCTGGTAGTAGTTCGGTGATTTCCTGTTGCATAGTGCTCTTTGTGAGTCGGAGTTATCGGGTAGACGATCTGGCAAACGGTTTATTCCATGCTGGATGGAATTTTTTTCAGATCGGGCCGTTAGAGTAAGTGAAACCTTCCGGAATTTGGATTGTATATAATGAAGCCAGTTTTCAAACCGACGGTTTTGTCAGTTGTGGTTTTCTTCTGCGCGCCGATACCGGGGGTGGCGCTGACCGGAGGCGGGGTGTTGGACAACCCGGCCGGCAGCATCACCCGACAGGTGGAGAGAAATGCAGAGCGCCTGGTTGAGCGGGCAGCAAACCGGCGAATCGATAACCGTTTAAAGAAACAGACTCACTCCCTCAAGGGCAGCCTCAAGACGTTGCCCGAGGTACTGCCTGTCTATACGGCAACGGGGCACAAGGCGTTCAATGATATCGCGCTCGAGGATGGATTCAGGGCGGTAGAGCGGCAATGGCTGGTGACAGGCACAGCGGAGGAGATTGAAGGCCTGGATCATCCCGGGATTACGGTTCTGGAACGGACGACGTTATCAGGGCTCGGCATGATCGTCGCGCGATTCCGGGTGCGTGCTGACATGGACTCGCTCAAGACCCTGCGCAGGCTTCTGCCGGAACTGGCGGACCGCCTGGACCGCAACCACGTATACAGCCCCCAGGTGGGCGAATTGCAGTCCTCGGGAGAGGCTGAGGTACCGCCGCATGACAGCCTATGTGATGGGGCTGTCAGGGTAGGAATGATTGACACCTCTGTAGCTACCGAACATTCCGCTTTTCGTGATGCCCGGATCGTTGAGCAACCTTTTTTGTCGACTGAGGATGGGAGGGGCGACCTTGCCCCCGCGACGGAACATGGTACAGCTGTTGCGGGCCAAATGGTTGGTCGTGTGGGCGAAACGGGGAAGGCCCGATTACCAGCCGCAACCCTGTTTAACGCCTCGGTTTTTTTCAGGCGAACGAAAGACCTCTCCGGTGCCACGCTGCAGCATCTGTTGGAGGGATTGGACTGGTTGGCGACCCAGAATCTGCCAGTGATCAATATCAGCCTTACCGGTCCGGATAACCTGCTGCTGGCAAGAGCCGTCAGAAAACTGCGGGAACAGGGCACGTTGCTGGTTGCTGCGGTAGGCAATGAGGGGCCTGCCGCGCCACCACTTTATCCGGCTGCCTATCCCGAGGTCGTTGGTGTTACCGCAGCGTCCCGAACGGGCGATTTGTACCGGTGGGCAAACCGGGGAGAACAGGTGATGTTTGCGGCACACGGCGTCGCGGTTGGTGTTCCCCATCCGGACGGTAGTGTGATAACGGATAGCGGAACCTCGCTGGCGGCTCCCGTGGTTACGGCTGCCCTGGCCTGTGGCGTTAGTGGTGGTGATTCAGAGGCGGCGGCTCTGGAGGCGCTGATTGACCAGGCTCAGGATCTGGGTGAGCCTGGTCGTGACCGACTGTTTGGCTTCGGTTTCCTGCCGTATTGAGCAGCCGTCGTCAGAAACCCGCCCTGAACGTCAGGCCGGCAATGGTCTGCGTGTAATCGGTCGAATCCTCGTCTGATCGGTAGATGCCGTGCGATACCGAGGGCTCAAGGCTGAAGGTCTCATTCAGGCCAATTCGCCAACTGGCTTCAAATACATGGACCCGCTCCGCCCGACGGCTGGTTGACGCATCCACGAAATCGCCAGTGAACGGGTTGTCCAGAAAGGGATTGGAGGCAGAGACCGCAGGCTGGTCATACTCCCGGGTTTCATACCTCCAGCCTAGGCGAAACCGGTTCTCCTCGCCGCCCAGCGAGAACCGGTTGAGCAAAACCGCCCTGACACGCCAGAGATCGTTGTCGAAAGCGTCCGCCTGGGCATCTTCCTGATCGTAGTCCAGGCCGATCAGGAAATGACTCCGGGCGTTGTTGAAAAAGAAAAACGAATCCAGGCTCGCCCCTCGGATGTCTGCGTCGCGGGCGTTGCTCTGCTCATACTCTTTTTGCTTTTCCTGCAGGCTGGCCAGCAGGTACACGTCGTCACCGATGAGACTGCCAAGGTAGGCGCTGGCTCTGCGGAAATCGAGGAAGGGTTCTGAGCCGAGGGTAGATTGCGAGTAGTGATAACTGGTTCCAGTGGTCACCGGGTCGAAATCGTAACTGAGGTCTGCAGAGAGCAGGTGAATGTCCTGGTCGAACTGGTCAAGATTCTGATAGCGACTGCCGGACAGGGAATAACCGAGGGTAAGATTCAGTCGCTCCACTGGCTTCAGCACGCCTTCGAGGCCCGCATCAAAAACCCAGGCTTGGTCACTTTTGTTCGAGGCGGCATTCAGGTCATCGACCGAGACATTGCTGTCTTGCTCGAAACCGGTTGAGAGGTGGCCGTTCAGAGCCGCCTGATCGACGGCCCCGGCAGAAGATGCAAGGGGTACCATGAGGCTGAAAACCGAGACGACATAGGGGGCGGGTCGCGTGAGCTGCATGGCTGCGTGTTCCTCCTGAGCTGGAAAAAAGGAGCCGGACCAGAAAGGCCCGGCTGTCCGGATTTTGCAGACTTCTTAAAGCAGCCCACCGCTGGCGGAACCTTTCATAGTGCTCCGCACGGAATTCCGGACCTCGCTTTTAACGCTGTCGGAGACAGACGTGCCGATCTGCTGATTGGTTTCAGCGCGGATCCCGGCGTTTCGGGCTTTGTTGATCCGGTCTTTCGCCTGATCGGCTCTTTCATTGGCCTCGCCTCTGGCGGCGGTTGCCGTTGCCGAAGCTGTGCTCCGTACCTGCTGACCGGCCTCAACACCGGCGCTGATGGCCTGGCTGGCACTCTGGCGTACTTCGTCCCGGGCGGCTTTGCCATCCGCATTGCCCTGGGCACTGGCTGATGCGCCACCCCGGGCGGAAACGCCGTTCTGTGTGCTGGCGTCGGCACTCATGTTGGTGTCCGCTTTTGCGTTGGCGCTGGCAGCGCCTTCAGCTGCAAAGGCGCCGGTGGACAGAAGTGAGCAGATTGCGAGTGTCAGTAGGTGTTTTTTCATGGTTACGTCCTCCTGTTTTCCCGTTTCGGGTTGCTTTCATCAGGAGGACGTACCAGGTAAGGATTTATTCCAGAAAAAAATCCGGAAATTATCGCAGACCGGCTTTTACAGCACGAGCGGTATGCAGTTTCTTATAGCTTTCGATCAGCCGCTGATGCTTCTCCAGGCCCTCCAGCTGCATATTGGTCGGCTCCAGGCCATGGAAACGTACGGTGCCATCCACCGAGCCGACAACGGCCTCCATGGTTTTCTCACCGAACATGCGTGTGAAGTTAGTGAGGTAGTCGCCCAGCTCCATGTCGTCGTCGAGGGTGACTTCCAGTACCGCATACATGGTGCGGTAGAACAGGCCACGCTCGACGGTGTTGTCGTTGAACTGCAGGAACATGTCGACAAACTCCAGCGCTTCTTCGTGCCACTGCAGGGCAAGACAGATCAGGATTTTCAGCTCCAGGATGGTGAGCTGGCCCCACACGGTGTTCTCATCGAACTCCACGCCAATCAGGGTGATGATCGTCATGTAGTTGTCGAGCTGGCTGGCTTCCAGGCGTTCCACCAGATCGGCCAGCTGCTCATTATTCAGAAGGTGCAGGTTGAGGATGTCCTCCCGGTAGTCCAGGGCCATATTGGTGTTATCCATGATCAGGTCCTCGACCGGATACACCTCGGAATACCCAGGTACCAGAATCCGGCAGACCGGTGCGCCCAGTTCCTCATAAATTGCGACATACACTTCCTTGCCCAACTCCCGAAGGATACCGAACAGGCATGCGGCTTCCTCCGCATTGGTACCAGAGAAGTCCCACTCGACGAAATCGTAATCGGCTTTCGCACTGAAGAAACGCCAGGACACCACGCCGGTAGAGTCAATGAAGTGCTCCACGAAGTTGTTCGGTTCGGTGACCGCGAGGCTGTTGAACGTGGGTGCTGGCACATCGTTCAGGCCCTCGAAGCTGCGGCCCTGCAGGAGCTCGGTCAGGCTTCGTTCAAGCGCCACTTCGAGACTTGGGTGAGCGCCGAACGAGGCAAACACGCCGCCGGTTCTCGGGTTCATGAGGGTGACGCACATGACCGGGAACCGGCCGCCCAGGGAGGCGTCTTTCACCAGTATCGGGAAGCCCTGAGCTTCAAGGGCCTCAATGCCTTCGAGGATGTCGGGGTATTTCTCGAGCACCTCCCGGGGCACGTCCGGCAGGGCAATTTCCTCTTCGATAACCTGCTTTTTTACCGCCCGTTCGAAAATTTCCGAGAGGCACTGTACTTCCGCCTCATTCAGCGTGTTACCGGCACTCATGCCGTTGCTGAGGAACAGGTTCTCGATCAGGTTGGACGGGAAATACACCACTTCGCCATCAGACTGGCGCACGAAGGGCAGGGATACGATTCCGCGCTCGGTTTTGCCGGAGTTGGTGTCGATCAGGTTAGAGCCCCGCAGCTCGCCGTCCGGGTTGTAGATAGCCAGGCAGTGGTCATCCAGAATGCCTTCGGGCAACTCGTCATCCGGGCCGGGCCTGAACCATTTTTCATTCGGGTAGTGGACGAACTCGCTGCTGGCGATCTCTTCCCCGAAGAACTGGTCGTTGTAGAAGAAGTTGCAGCTCAGGCGTTCGATAAACTCGCCCAGTGCCGAGCACAGGGCACTCTCCTTGGTGGCGCCCTTGCCGTTGGTGAAGCACATGGGCGAGGCGGCATCGCGGATATGCAGGGACCATACGTGCGGCACGATGTTGCGCCAGGAGGCAATCTCGATCTTCATGCCCAGATCTTCCAGGATGCCGGTCATGTTGGCGATGGTCTGCTCCAGAGGCAGGTCCTTGCCTTCGATAAAGGTCTGGGTGCCGCCTTCCGGTTGCGTCATGAGCAACGCCTGGGCATTCGCAGCCAGGTTCTCGACGGTTTCGATCTCAAAGGTCGGGTTGGTCTGTACCACTTTTTTCACGGTACAGCGGTCGATGGAACGCAAAATGCCCTGGCGGTCTTTCTCGGAGATGTCTTCCGGCAGTTCCACGGAAATCCTGAAGATCTGGTTGTAGCGGTTCTCCGGGTCCACGATGTTGTTCTGGGACAGGCGGATGTTCTCGGTGGGTATGTCCCGCGCCAGGCAGTAAACCCGAACAAAATAGGCCGCACACAGCGCCGAGGAAGCCAGGAAGTAATCAAACGGGCTGGGCGCCGAGCCGTCGCCCTTGTAGCGGATGGGCTGGTCGGTCACGACCGTGAAATCGTCAAACCTGGCTTCAAGTCTTAGGTTCTCGAGAAAGTTGACGTTGATTTCCATTACAAGAATACCTGGATCGGAGAATTTGGTGCGCCATGGCTTTTAATGGCGGCCATTATCCAGTTTTTGCAGGCGTTCGTCTTGGTCGGTCTTCTACGGATGGTTCAATGCCTGCTCAACAGCCCTCGTTGATCAGTCGGTAGGATTTCCAGTTCATGCTGCTGGGAAAACCGGTGGTTTCCACGGCGGGCTTGGTATTATCCGCTCACCATCACGATGACTAACGTCACGGCATAAACCGCGAGTATCAATGCACTCTCAAACCCGATCCGGCCAATGCCGTAACGTTGTCGCCGCACCATTCCCATCAGCAGCGTGGCCGTCATCAGAATGCTTACAAGGCCCCAGGTCATCTGTAACGGCGTGATGTCGTGATAGATGGAACCGCCCGGGTAGCCAACATCCGCTGAGGCTATCACCAGCATGTTAAAGCAATTGGTGCCGAAGATGTTGCTCACCGCGAGGGTGAGAGCGCCCCTGCGAATGGCTGCAATGGTAGTGACCAGTTCGGGTGAGGATGTGGCAAGTGCTGTAAACAGGCCGCCGATCAGGGTATCGGATAGGCCCGTTTCGTCACTGATGACTTTGGCACCCTCCATCAACACCCAGCCGGCGATGCCTGTCACCGCAGCCAGTCCGATGAAGCTGAGCCAGGCCTGGGCAAGACCGCCGTGAAGATAGTGCCCGGGCTTGTCTGGGACTGTCTGGCGGGTAAGGCGGGGAAACCACATGGGTTTACTGTCTGTGCTGCGAACCAGGTGCAGCCCGAACAGATAGGCTGCGGCAATCACAGGTGTGATCGGGTGCACCCCCCACAGGGAAACCGACGGACTGGTGATTGCCAGCAGCGGCAGCGTCAGCAGTGCGATCAGCAAGGCGGCCAGCATCAGGTTGGTGGGGGATGCGGCCGCGTGTTCCAGGTTAGCCTTGCGGTAAATTACATCCGCAATACCCAGGAAAACCAGGTTCGCCGCCATGCTGCCCATAATGTTGCTCATGGCAAGGTCCGGCCTGGAATCCATCGCTGCGCTGAGAGTGGCCGCAAAGTCGGGAAGTGAAGTTACGCCCGCCAGCAGAAAGATCCCGAAAAGTGCCTCACCCAGGCCCGTTCGGTCAGCCAGTTCATCAGCCACCCGTGCCAGCCGACTGCCCGCGGAGACAATAACCAACGCACCGATGATAAAAGCAATAATGCTGATTGTCAGAGATGAGAACACGCGGGGCCTCGTAATATCCCGAGGAACGAATGTTTCCCGGGGATCTGGTCGGAAGTGATGTTTCTATCGTAGCCGCTCTTCAATAACTCGTGTCAAGATAGTGTAACTTCTGGCAAATAATAGAGATTTGGTGAAACTCTCCGTTCGGCCCATGGTAGGTCAGTCATTGGACGATGCCCAGTTGATCCAACTGGTTGCGCAGGCATTAAAAGGCAACGTCAGTCTTCGAGCCCCTGCAACCCTGACGCGGATTCTATGCCACGTGCAGTTTCCAGGAAGCGGACTTTTGTCCCGGCTATGTAGAGCGACTAGACTACTGACAGCGTCTTGATTTGGTCCCCGCCTGGAAAAGGCGAAGCCGGCCCTGGCGCAGTGGCAATAACAAAGAAAGGGAAAGTCTCATGATCGGTGATCGCAGTGTACATGTGTTTTATGATGAGGTAATGCTGGGACATAACCCTGAGGTGGATCTGCCGTTCATGCCCAGCCGGGTGGAAAAACGCGTCAGGTCCATTCTCAAGGGGCTGGATTTCAAATGGAGTTATCCGGAACATCCGGGCCGACTGACTGCAATCAAGGCGTACCTTGATGAGCATCCCATAAAGGGTGTCCAGTTCAGGACCGGAGCCGCCCCTGCAATGTACAACCAACTGGCGCGAGTACACACCGCCTCTTACCTGGACCACATGTTTTCACTGGCGGGCAAGCGTGCCTGGCTCGACAAGGATACAACAGCCGTTTCACCGGAAAGCATTAACGCGGCCACCGCAGCGGCCGGCAATGCCATTGCTGCTGTAGAGAGTGTCTTGAAGGGTGAATGCAATAGCGCATTCGCCCTGATACGCCCTCCCGGGCATCACGCTGAGCCAGTGCGGGCCCGGGGTTTCTGTCTGCTCAACAATGTTGCCGTAGCGGCCGCCCATGCCCAGGCCAAGCTGGGCTGTGAACGTATCCTGATCATTGATTGGGACGCCCACCATGGTAACGGTACCCAGGATATATTCTGGGCAGAGCCGGATGTGCTGTTCTTTGACACCCATTGCGCGGCCCCCTTTTATCCGGGATCGGGCTACATCGAAGAGGTCGGTGATGGCCTCGGAGAAGGTTACACTATCAATGTTCCACTGCCGGAAACGGCGGGTGACGTCGCCTTCGAGAAAGTCTTTCGCGACATTCTGGTGCCCGCTGCCGATTACTTTAAACCGGATCTTGTGCTGGTCTCGGCCGGGTTCGACCCACACCGTAACGATATGGCGCTGAACCTGACCTACGACGGCTTCAGGGTGATCACCCGAGTCGTTCAGGAGATCGCCGAAAAGCACTGTGAAGGACGACTGGCGCTGGTTCTGGAAGGCGGTTACAGCCTGACGTCGCTCTCTAAAGGGGTGCATGCGGTGCTTGAGACGCTGGCAGGCGGCGACGTACCGAAAGTCTGGGAAATGGGCGTCAGGGAGGCAGAAATTGCGGCGGAATTCCACCGCTCCGCTTTCAGCGATGAGGAAGAAGAGTAGATCTGCCCCGGTTCTTAGGGCCATTCCTCCGAGACCGAAGTTAAGTTTCAATTAAGGTTTGTCTGCCAAACTGCCGGCGCTTGGTGTGGGGCCTGCCGGTTTTTCGCAGTCCCGCCCTGATGGTCGCAGACAACCTGTTTTTATCTGAGGTAGCATGAAGCGTTTCTGGCAGAATCCGACTGTTATGAATAAATCGACACTGATTGTTCTGGTGTCCATATTCCTGATGGCGTTCGATAACCGTGCGTTCTTTTCGAACATAACCGAGGTCTACCCGCTGAACCTGGATAATGCCGCGTTTCTGATCTCTGTGGCGGTGGTCTTCGGTGCCGCTCTGATTATGATACTTGCTCTGGCGTGTTATCGTTATACCACAAAGCCGGTATTGATCACGATCCTGATGCTGTCCTCCTTTGCCGCCTATTTCATGGACAGCTACAACACGGTGATCGATACCGACATGCTGCGTAACGTGGTGCAGACCAATGTGTCTGAGGCGTCGGATCTGATGTCAGGCACCCTGGCGATGTACGTGATTTTGCTGGGTATTCTGCCGTCATTGTTTGTGTACCGCGCCCAACTCACAACCGGATCGGTTCGGCGGGATATTCTGTCAACCGTCAAACTGGCGTCAATCTCTCTGGGTGTTGGCGTGCTGACCATCGTGATCTTCAGTAATTTCTATGCCTCTTTTATCCGGGAGCATAAAATACTGAGGTATTACGCCAATCCGTCTTTTTACCTTGTCTCGATCTTCAAGTTTGCCGGTAGCGCCATTGAAAGCAGCAGCCTGCCGTTCACAATGATCGCCCAGGATGCCAAGGCCGCACCGCCGGAGCGCCCGCGTGAGCTGATTATTATGGTGGTTGGCGAAACCGCGAGAGCGGACCGGTTTTCACTGAATGGCTATGAGCGTGAGACCAACCCCGAGCTGGCGAAGGACAATGTTATCAGCTTTTCGGACTTCTGGTCCTGCGGAACGTCGACGGCTGTGTCTGTACCCTGCATGTTTTCCGTGTATGGCCAGTCGGACTACGATCAGAAAAAAGCCGAATCTACCGAAAACGTACTGGATATTCTGGCTCGCACCGGCGTTAACGTGCTGTGGCTCGACAATAATTCCGACTCCAAGGGCGTGGCTGATCGGATAACGTACCTTGACTTCAAAACACCAGAGAACAATCCGGAGTGTAATGATGAAGAGTGCCGGGACACTGGAATGCTGACGGACCTGCAGGAGTACATTGATGCCCACCCGAAAGGGGATATCCTGATCGTATTGCACCAGATGGGCAATCATGGGCCAGCTTATTACAAGCGTTACCCAAAGGCGTTCGAAAAGTATACGCCGGTCTGCCAAACCAACCAGCTGGAGGACTGCAGCAAGGAAACCATCAACAATGCCTACGACAACGCGATTCTGTATACCGACTTTTTCCTGTCAAAAGTGATTGATGTGCTCAGGCGTAACACGGCCGAGTTTGAAACCGGGTTGTTCTACCTGAGTGACCACGGTGAATCATTGGGTGAATTTGACATGTACCTGCACGGCCTGCCGCTGTTTATTGCGCCCGAGGCCCAGCGTCATGTTCCGGTGGTTATGTGGTTCTCGGACAATTTTTCCGGCGTGAACGACAAAGCCCTGCGAGCCGGCAAGGACCGGACCATGAACCAGGATTGGGTATTCCACACGCTGCTGGGGCTGTTTGATGTGCGTACCGATGTTTACAAGCCGAACCTCGATATCCTCAATATCTCCGGGCCTGTAAAGCAGGGTTAGTAGCAGGGCGTGGTTTATTTATTTCTGCCAACATGCAGCAGCGCAGTCATGGGCCGAACCAGAAGCCGCATTACCCAACTGCCGATGTACAACGCCGGCAGGAGTATTAAGAACCATCCCAGAAACTGCACCAGCTTAACGGGATAGCTCAGCACTTCAGCCACCTCGGCGAAAAAGTCATTAATGATACTGGGATGAGAGACCACAAGGTACCCAACGCCTATTACCGCTGACCACTTCGCGTATCGGGTGCTGTTCCGCAACATCCGGCCGCTGTTGGCCACTCGGGTGGCAAGGGCTGCTGAGCGGGTGCTTCTGGCGGCACCTTTGGTGGAAGCCGCCATAGTGCGTCCCACGCGCAGTACCTTCAATGCGCTGGCGAACACGAGCACATCCACCGACGCCCAGCCAATATCCGCTGCGGATACGTCGTCACCCTTGCGGTGCTGGATCTCAAGGTTGCGGATTCCGCTGGCAAAAAACTGGTTTATGTTTTCCAGTACCCGTTCAGTCCTTACCCAGGTGATCTCTCCCTGCGCACTGACAACAAACTGGCCCAGGAAATCGTGGCCTTCCTCCTGGATGAATCGGACGGCGTACCAGCCACGCTCCGCCGGACTCAGGTTGTCGGTTTCAGCGGTGCCTTGTTCTTCGGCAGGCTGTGATTTGTCGCTGCCCGTGAAGTAGTCCCTGGCCCTCTGGTACTTGTTGGCCAGGGTGTTCATCAGCTCGATAGAGCCGATAGGTCTGCCCAGGAAATAGTGGATAGGAGGGAGGATGTTTTCGCCATAGAGTTGAAGGATTTCACGGAATTCATCCTCTGGGCCATACAGGGGAAAGATCTCCCGGGTCATTTCCGGGTACCGGAGGTACGCGGCGCGGGCCTTGAGCAGGAGCAATTCGTCGTCCGCCATGTCCAATAAAGCCGCCTGTACTTCCAGCGGTTCGTTTTCGATCCGGGGGAACTCGCGGAGGGTATCCTCCGCCTGAATTCTGATCAGCCTTTCCTCGATGGCCATGGGGCTGGAGCTGATGGCCGAGATGAGCGCGATCAGCAATGCCACACCGAGAATCAGCAAGAGTTTCTTCACAGTGCTACCACTTGAGGGTTCTGTCGAAGCCATAGACGAGAGCGCATGGCATAGTGCTTCCTCCTTCGCGATGGACATTATCAACATTGCTTCGCCGCGGGTTCCCTGGCGGGGCAGCATTCCCGTGAATCGGATTCGTAACCCAGGGCGCCAGTGTGTCGGGAACCCGACCCCGGTATTGAACCGACTTGTCTGGATGCGTCTTTCGTAGCTTTGACCGTCATCATTCCCCACAGCCAATTGATTTTGTAGCGATCAATAGTCTTGACTGTGTACCCGGCCTCTTGCAGTAGCTGAACACACTCCCGCTCGTGATAGGTCTTGACGTAGGTGCGACTGAACAGACGCAGGTACAGATTGCAAACCCGGCAAGCCCAGTAGTCGTCGCACCAGTCCGTGATGATCAACTGACCGCCCGGACGTAACACCCGCTTCATTTCGAGTAACGCGGCGACAGGCTTACGAATATAGTGAAACATGTTGCATGAAACGATGACATCGAACTGTTGCTCCGCAAATGGCAGGTGCTCAGCCCACCCCTCACGAAGCTCGATGGATGGCAAAAGCCTGCGGCGTGCAATTGCCAGCATCTCCGGTACGGGGTCAACGCCGGACAGCTGCGCGGCCGGATGTGTTGTCGACAAATGGTGAAGCAAAGCGCCAGTGCCACAGCCAACATCGAGCAAACGGTCTGTCGGCAGCAAGCGTAGCCGTTTCATGGTCTCCCGTGTCGTGGCCTCGATATAGAATGACCACCTCGTGTCGTATTCCACCGCGAGCCGGGCGTATTCCTTCACGATGGGTGCTTGCTTTTCGTGCTGTCTGTTTGCGCCCATGGCTTACCTCGTGTTACTGCCTTGCGCCCCAAAAAAAACAGCAAACCCATATGTTAACAGTGACTTGCTGGCGAGAGGTTATGTGCTCGACTTACACTGACACACCGAGTCAGGCTGAGCGTTGTGTTAACAGGGTTTGACCGCGCTGTAGAGCGCCATTGTTCCGTAAATGGTGCTGAAGGTTTGTCGCTGCGTCACGTCAACAAACCCGGCTTGCTCGAAGAGTGTGACGAGTTTTCCCGACACGTTATCCTGGGTGTTTTTAAAACCATCGAGAAGCTGAACGAACACAAACAACCCTCGCATCAAAATGTTGCTGGCATGTCCCCAATCGGCGACGTGCAGCTCTGCTCCCGGCTTGAGAACCCGGAACAGCTCCTGCGCTGTGCGTTGTTTGTTTTCCCACGACAGGTGGTGAAAAAATAAGCTTGAAACAACCCGATCAAAGTGCGCCGCCGGATATGGCAGGTTGTAGGACAGTGCGCGTTCAAACTGCACCGAGACCTTTGCTTTTTGGGCCTTGCGGGTCGCAAGAGACAAGATGGCCGGATCGCCGTCAACTCCAGTAACGTGGACTTGTGGCTGGTGTTGTTTTATCCAGATTGCGAGGGTGCCTGTTCCAGACGCCAGATCAAGCACTTGCTGCCCCGGCTCGAAGCCTGCTTGCTTGATAAGGGCGTGTTTGAAACTACGCTCCCGCGTTGTGGTTCCGACGACAGCGTCGTAGTAGGGCGTAAGCCAGTGGTAGCCCAGTGCTGGCACGTATTTCGGTTCAGTCGGGTTTTGCATCACGGCTCCTTATTTTTTTTACCTGGCTGACGCCTGCATCCTGCGCCCCCAGAAGGGAGCCGAAAGCGCAATGTAAAGGGCGTCGCCGTGCCTGCACTGGCTACTAACCCGAAACAGCGTAAGCGAATGTCAATCTAGTAATATAGATCAGATCAGGATGCCTGAAAATGATTTCAATAATGCGGGCGACCTGTGACTTGCCCCACTTGATTTAAAAAGAGTTGTAAATCAGTTTCACTTACCAGACCTCGGTGCATCATGGTTGGTTGCTGCAGTGTATTGCATCATAGTCGGGGAGGGTGGCGGCAAAAATTCAGGGAAAAATAAACCTGTCCCGGTTTTTCCCTTGGAAACGCGTTTGAAATCACCCGGGAGCACTCGATGGACAATGCTTTTACAAAACTGCCCGTAGCTGTTCTGAGCCTGAATCCGGCGGTGGATATCACCTATGAAATCCCCCAGCTGATTGCGGACCAGAAGGTCCATGCCCTGAAATCCCGCTATGATCCCGGGGGTAACGGGATCAATGTCGGTCGCGGCCTCAAACGACTTGGCGTCCCGGCCTGCACCTTTTGCATCGTCGCCGGCGAAATCGGCCGCTTCCTGTGCCATCAGTTGGATGCGCAACTGGGCCAGGTCAGTTACCTGGAGGTGGATGGCGAAACCCGGATCAATGGCACTATTCTTGAAAGCGTCACGGGGGCCCAGTTTGAGGTCAGTGGTGTCGGTCCCGCGGTGTCAACTACACAATGGCAACTCCTGCTCAACCGGTTCGTGACTCATTGTGGCGATGGGCTGGGGATAATCACCGGCTCGTTACAGCGGAGTTTACCGACAGACTTATACGCGGAAGCGGTCCGGCGGGTGAGGGCGGCTGGAGGGCGTGCGTTAATCGACTCCCATGATGAGCTGCTCCGAAATGCCATCGACGCCCAACCTTTCTTGATCAAGCCTAACCGTTTCGAACTGGAAGCTTTGGTCGGGCGGTCTTTGATGGATGAGCAGGACATCGTTCGGGAAGCCCGGCGTTTGCAGGAACGGGGCGTGACCTGGGTGTGTATTTCCCTGGGCAGCGAAGGTGCCTTGCTGGTGACATCGTCCAGTGTCCTGAAGGGCGAAGCGCCCCCGGTTCCTGTGGCCTCTACGGTCGGGGCCGGTGATTCGATGGTGGCCGGTATGGCGGCGTTATTGGCTCAGGGCGCATCGGCCGAGGACGCGTTACGGGAAGGAATTGCCTGCAGTGCAGCGACAGTGATGCAGCCGGGGACCGAGTTATTCGACAAAAATACAGTCGATCAGCTGCGTGAGAAGGTTAGGGTAAGGTCGCTTTCGCTGTGAGGGGGTATGGGCGGAACGTTGAGCAGTGGGAAAACAGATCTGTTCCGGTTTTTCTGTCACCTTGGCCGATATAGCTCCGAGGTGTCAGCAAATATCCGATAATCGCAGACCAGATATTCTCTGAATTTCAGAATGTTCGCAAAGGGTATGGTGAGGGTGGAGCCATCCTTACGGGTATAGGTGACGGTACCCTGGCAGATGGAGCCGTCCTCCACCTCCCAGGATTCCGAAAGGCTGTGAGACAAGGCTTCAATGGAGGCGAAGAATCCGGCAACAAAATCACGGATCGCCTCCTTGCCACAAATGGCAGGCTGATTGCCGAACAAGAAGGTGCAATCTTCAGTTAGAAAACCGGCGAAGGCGGTGGCATCCTGGTTATCAATGGCCTGGAACAATTGGGTGCGCCACGGCCTCCGGTTTTTGCAATCACCCGCTGAACAGCGCGAATGCGAAGGGCTTCGAGGGCTTTATGATCCAGTTTACGACCATCAGTCTGGCGCATGAGTGACAATATCCGATAAGCTTTGGGAGAACATATCACATTATAAATAATGTTCGCTTATTTTTGAGCGTATTAGTATCCTTGTTTGTTATGCTATAAAAAATAGATACTAGTGTGATCCTTGCTATATACCTTTAACTACCTTCTTAATGGATTCACTTTCCAGAAAATCAGAGTCTACCTTCACAAGTTTGCCGTTATCTCCAATTATGAAAATGTACGACTTTTTTTTATTGCCAGAGTACACGATAGAGTATTCGCCTGAAAACCATCTCTCAACATCCCGACCTGCAACAAAGGACTCTTGCATTAGCTTGACATTGTCTTGGTCACATTCAGGTTTATCGGTATCGAAGAAAACAGTTTTAAAGAAAGTACTGGATGGACATCCATAATTAATGGTTTTGTCATTTGTCATATCTGAAAAAGCTAAGAACCTCTTACCCAGCTCATCCCCGTATCTAAATATTAAAATATTTTGGTTATCTCCTGCATCGCCTACCACAGAGAAATTCCCGGGGATTTCAAACCTGAGATCAGAATAAACTAGCTCAACATCTGTCTTTGCAAATACGCTAATAGAAAAAAATGACAGAAGAATAAAAAATCCGGTTTTTAACATTTTAAATTCCTTTTAACGCCATAGTTATTTCAGATTTATAGCTTGCGCTAATTTTGACTTTGCAAACATGGTAAACCGATGTATTTCCGGAAATTATATTCTTACCAATGCTTACAATCTGTTTAACTATATATGAGATTCTCGGCTTGCCACCACTGGGCCCTGGAACGAGATCCATTGATGCAGAACACGACTGAGCTTCAGAGATTGCTGTGTAAACTACCTCAGCAGATCTCTCATTTACCGACTGAGGCGATGCTGTGCCGTTCCCCCAAAAATAGTTGATGACTGCAGATATGTATTCCCTATCGTAGTAATCCATGCCCAAATCTCCCTTTGGCCTGTTTTATAAATGATGTCCTCGTGGACCGCTCAGAAACTACCAAAAAATGACGGCTCCCGCCAGAGCATAACGCGAAGCTT
>TARA_R110000868_G_scaffold42027_2_pt1 | contig 50755 bp, 49 predicted proteins | sample TARA_R110000868 | Tara Oceans TARA_R110000868 (sample SAMEA4397489) | marine metagenome | biome: Polar Biome; feature: [SRF] surface water layer (ENVO:00010504); material: water (ENVO:00002006), including particulate matter (ENVO:01000060) such as... | depth 5 m | reverse complement strand
CAGCACGATCGCCGAGGCGGCACCGAGGGCCGCCGTGGCCGACACACCGAGCACCCCGGGATCGGCCAGCGGATTGCGCAGCAGCCCCTGCATCACCGCGCCGGACAGGCCGAGCGCCGCGCCGACGGCCAGGGCGCAGACCGCCCGCGGGGCCCGGACCTGCCACAGCACCTCGGCCGGCCCAGACCCGGGCGCGGTGAAGGCGGCGACATACTGGTCCACAGCGAACCCGCTCTCGCCGAGGGTGACGGCCAGCGCCAGGCCCAGCACGATCAGGACCGTCAGCAGCAGGTTCAACCGCGCGGCGGTCGCGGGCGCGATCATCGGGCTGCCGCCAGCATCGCGGCGGCATCGGCGGCGAACCAGGCGGGGCACGACAGGACTGTGGCGGGCAGTCGCGCCGCGACCCGTCCCGCAGCGGCCCGGCGCACGACGGGATGGCGACCCGGCCCCCGCCAGTCGGCCCGGACCTGGTCGAAGAAGCCCAGCACGAAACGCGTCGGCGGGTTCAGCGCGATCCGCTCGACGCTGACCGGCGCGAAACCGGGCGACCCGGCCAGATTGGCGAAGCCCGCCGTTCGCAGGATCGCGCCCACGAGAGTCTCGCGCCCGGCGGTGAACCCCCCGGCCGTGAGATACAGGGCCCCGGGCCGGGACTCCGTCGGCGGCGCGATCGTGGCCAGCTGCGTCTCCATGTGCCGGATCAGGGCGTCGCCGCGTTCCGGTCGGCCCAGACCGGCCGATACGCTGCGGACCGTCGCCTGTACCCCGGCCAGGTCCGTCGCGTCGTCGATCAGCAGCACCCGCACCCCGCGCCGTTGCAGCGCCGCCAGCAGCCGGGGTTCGCCGCCCCAGTAGCGCACCACGACATCGGGCCGGAAGGCGATGGCGGCCTCGAGCGTCGGTCGTACCTGACGCCGGCCCCGCGCCGCCGCGCGCAGCCGGGAATCGGGATCATCCGCCCGGGGTGACAGCGCCAGTTCGGCCTCGGGGGCCAGGGCCAGCACATACTGGTCGGCACACTGGTCCAGCGACAGCACCCGCAACGGGGCGGCCGTCGTCGACCCGGCGGCCAGCCAGGTCAGCGCCGCCATCGTCGCCAGGACCGACGGTCTCACGGCTTGAGCAGCCCCATGAACAGCGCGTCCATCAGCGTCTTCACCAGGGTCTCGCGATCGACCCAGTCGAAATAGGGTTTGGTGATCATCAGCGATACGACGCCGTGCCCGCCGGCCCACAGGGCCTGGGTCGTGGCGCGCGCGTCGCCCCGCAGCCGGCCGGACTTCCCGGCGTCCTCGACCACGGCCTCGAATGAGCGGAACAGGGCGGCCCCCAACTGCTGGGCCACGGTCTCGGCCCCGTCCCGGGCCTCCAGGGGGCGGGTCAGATAGACCAGCCGATAGGCATTGGGATTGGCGAAGCCGAAGGCGATATAGGCCTCCATCATCCGCCGCATCCGGGCCTCGGGCGCGCCGGGCTCGGCCAGGACCGCCTGGTTCAGGGCGATCAGGGTCTCGAACGACTGGCGGCAGATTTCGTGCAGGATCTCCTGCTTGTCGGAGAAATGCATATAGAGGGCGGTCGAGGACAGGCCGACCTGGTCCGCGATCTTGCGGATCGTCGCCCCTTCGTAGCCGTGCTCGACAAAGATCTGCTCGGCCGCGGACAGGATCTCGGCGCGCCGCGAATGACCCTCGCCCTTGGGCTTGCGTGCCGATCGGCGATTGAGACGGGTGACGCCGGACAAACCTGCCCTCCAAAGAACCAGAAGGTTGAATAGCGGCATTCGCTTCCCACCGCCAACACCACACGCTGCACGGTTGATTCAATGACATTCCCGTATTACGGGTATTCGATGGTGGCGGTCAGCGATCCGGACAGGGGGTGGCTGGGCGTCCGGCCTGCGCGGCCGGCCGTCCCGGACGGGGCCGCGCATACGGGCGCGACCCCGCTCCAGTTGACGGTTGTCGTCATCGTCATCGCCGGGACGACCGCGGCCCTGGTTCTCCGGCCGGACGCGACGGCCCGCGCCGCCGTCGTCGGCATCGGGATCGGGTTTCTGGTCTGTGCGGTGTGGCGGCTGCTGCTGGTGCTGTGCAGCGGCCGCAGGCCGCTGCGGTCGGCACCGCCGGGCCGCTGGCCGCGCTATACGGTGCTGGCGGCCCTGCACGACGAGGGCGAGATCGTGCCGCAGTTGATCGATCGGCTGTCGGCGCTGGACTATCCCCGACGCCTTCTGGACGGCTGGCTGGTGCTCGAGGCGGACGATCACCCGACGATCCAGGCGGTGATCGCGGCCCGCCCGCCGGCCTGGCTGAGATTGCTGCTGGTGCCGCCCGGCCGGCCCCGGACCAAACCGCGGGCCCTGAACCATGCCCTGGCCCGGGCCCGGGGCGAGCTGCTGACCGTCTATGACGCCGAGGATGCGCCGGACCCGGGTCAGTTGCGCGAGGCGGCGGCGCGATTTGCCGCCGACGACACCGGGCGGCTGGCCTGTCTGCAGGCCCCGCTGCGTATCCGCACCCGAAATGGGCGGGCGGGGTTCCTCGAGCGTCAGTTCGCCGCCGAATACGCCGCCCTGTTCGAGGTCACCCTGCCCGGCCTGGTCGGTCTGGGCCTGCCCTTTCCGCTGGGCGGGACCAGCAACCATTTCCGCATCGACGTTCTGCGCGCCGTCGGCGGCTGGGACGCCTGGAACGTGACCGAGGACGCCGATCTCGGCTTCCGGCTGTGGCGACATGGCTGGCGGCTGGGGCTCATCAGTCGTCCGACGTGGGAGACCCCGCCCGGCCCGCTGGAACACTGGTTGCCGCAGCGAACGCGCTGGCTGAAGGGCTATATGCAGACCTGGGGGGTGCACAGTCGCGACCCGTTCGGCCTGGGGCTGCGCGGTCTGGTCGCGCTGGTCATGACCCTGGGCGTGGCCCTGGTGTCGGCGGCCCTGCATGCCCCGTCCCTGGCCTGGGTCGCCTCGGCGGTGCTCGTCGCCGGCTTTGCAGGTCTGTCACCGGCCACGCCCTTGTTGGCCCTGGCCGTGCTGGCGCTGGGGGTCGCGGCGGCCTGGCTGACCTGCGCCGTCGGGGCGAAGCGGGCCGGCCTGCCCTATCATATCGGCGACATGGTCACCGCTCCGGCCTACTGGTCCCTGCTCAGCCTCGCCTTCGTCCACGCCGTCTGGCGGCTGATCCGCGAACCCTTTGCCTGGGACAAGACCCGGCACAGGGCCGATCCCGTGGAGGCCGTCGACACCGACGCTGCCAGCGACTCTGGACGACAGGCCGCCTGAGCGCCTATCAGCGCGGATGCCTCCGGTTCTTTCCCCCACGCCCGAAACCCTCGTCACGCGGGGCTGGCCCGACTACGCCCTGCTGGACAGCGGCGACGGGCGCAAGCTGGAGCGTTATGGCCGCTTCACCGTGGTCCGGCCAGAACCGCAGTGTTTCTGGTCGCCGCGCGACCCCGAGGCCTTCACCCGCGCCGATGCCGTGTTCGATCCGCAGGACGAGGATGACGACGGCCGCTGGCGCTTCGCCGGTGGCCCGATCGAGAATTTCCCCCTCGCCTGGCGCGACGTCCGCTTCACCAGCCGTTTCACCCCGTTCCGCCACCTGGCCTTCTTCCCCGAACAGGCGGCCAACTGGGACTGGCTGGACGGGCGCATTCGCGCCCTGGTCAAGGAACGCAGGGACGGGCCGCGCCCGAGGATCCTCAACCTGTTCGGCTATACCGGCGTCGCCAGCCTGGCCTGCGCCGCCGCCGGGGCCGAGGTTACCCATGTCGACGCCTCCAAGAAATCGGTGGCCTGGGCGCGCGAGAACGCCGAGCTGTCGGGCATGGCCGACCGGCCGATCCGCTGGATCGTCGAGGACGCGCGCAAATATGTGGCGCGCGAGGTCCGGCGCGGCTCGAAATACGACGGTATCATCCTCGACCCGCCCAAATACGGCCGCGGTCCGACCGGCGAGGTCTGGCGCCTGTTCGAGGACCTGCCCGGTCTGGTCACCGACTGCGCCGCCCTGCTGGGCGACGATGCCTCCTTCCTGCTGCTAAACGCCTATGCCGCCCGTATCTCGGGCCTGTCGCTGGCCCATGTGATGGCCGAGGCCACGGCGACCCGTGGCGGTCGGATCGACTGGGGTGAACTGGCCCTGGCCGAGGACGGCAAGGACGGCCGCGCCATCGGCCTCAGCTTCTTCTCGCGCTGGAGCGACCGGTGAGCGAGCCCCGCCTGATCACCTCCCTGACCAATGACACGGTCAAGGCCGTGCGCGCCCTGCACATGCGCAAGGAGCGCGAGGCCACCGGCCGCTTCCTCGCCGAGGGTCTGAAATTCATCGGCGAGGCGCTGGATCAGGGCCGGACCCCGACCCTGCTGATGGTGGGGATGGAGGCGCGTCCGCATCCGCTGCTGGACCGGGCCATGGCCGAGACCCGGGCCGCCGGGGGCGAGATCGTCACCGTCACCCATCCGATCCTCGAGAAGATCAGCCGTCGCGACAATCCGCAGACGGTGCTGGGCGTGTTCGACCAGACCTTCGTCAAACTGGCCGACATCAACCCGGCCTCCGCCCCCTGCTGGGTGGCGCTGGAACAGGTCCGCGATCCCGGCAATCTGGGCACCATCATCCGCACCGCCGATTCCGCCGGTTGCGGCGGGGTTATACTGATCGGCGACTGCGTCGATCCCTATTCGGTCGAGGCCGTGCGCGCGACGATGGGCTCGGTCTTCGCCGTCTCAATCGTGCGCTGTACTGCCGAGGCCTTCCTCGCCTGGCGTGCCAACTGGCCCGGCAGCGTCATCGGCACGCGGCTGGACGCCACCCACGGCTATCGCGACGCCCCGGTCCGGGCCCCGGCCCTGATCCTGATGGGCAATGAGCAGGCCGGCCTGACCGACAGCCTGGCCGCCGCCTGCGACGTCAACGTCAAGATTCCCATGCGCGGCCGCGCCGACAGCCTGAACCTGGCCGTGGCCACCGGGATCATGGTCTATGCAGTCACCGACGGGATCGCCGACGGAGCCTAGGCCTTCATCCAGCGGCCCACCATTGCCGTGCGGCCAGCAGGGCCAGACCCAGCAGGATCATGGGACCGAAGATCCGGAAGGTATGCCGGGTGAACCGCTCGGGCATGAAGGTGTCGAACAGCCCGTCCTGACCGGCCCCGTATTTCACCGCCACTGCGGTCAGCGGGCATTTCAGACCACTGAGCGAAAACACCAGGCTCTCGATCACCACCAGCGCCACGGCCACGATCAGCCACGGGCCGCGCGCACCGCTGATCCCGCCGTACAGTACCAGAACCGATGCCGTGGCCATCACGACATAGATGACCGTGTGCAGCAGTCTCACACCGAACAGGCGTTGGGCGTCGGTCATCGCTCGTCAGGCTCCGGCGTTTCCGGTCAGGGCGTGTGCGGCGTCAGCCGGTCGTATTCAAAGCTGAAACCGTCGCCGACCTGATCCAGCGGCATCGGCTTCACCGACGTCCGTGAGGCCACCGTCGTCTCCCGGTCCGAGTCGATCCGGCCGGTCGTGTCGATGCGCCGGCCGGTCAGGAAGTTGACGCTGACCGTGGTCGTCGCCCCGCTCATCCGCTCGACATTGGTGTGGTCATAGCCGATCAGCTTCACCGCGCCGTCCTGATCGCGGAAATGGAACTGGTAGGGACCGGTGCTGCCGCCGCCCATCGCCATGAACAGGTTCAGCTCCAGCGTGAGGACCCCGTTGGCCAGGCTCAGCCCGGCGTCGAACGGATCGTCCATATGCAGCATGTCGGCGTCGCGTTCCGGAAAGATGGCATGGTTCTGACCGGCCAGCCGGAAGCCGCCCTCCCCGCCCAGGGCGACAGCGAGGATGCGCGGATTGATGTCGGAGTCCGGCAGGCCCTCGCGGGGAATGATCTTCTGCGGATCGGCCCGGCGCAGCACGAAGGCCAGGTCCGGCACGCCGTCCCGGCTGATGTCCCCCTCAACCGCCTGCTCCAGCCGCCAGCCGGCCGGCACGAAGGCCGCGGCGGACGTGCCCTGAGCCGTCAGCCGGGGAATGCCCGGCGCGACGTCCCGAGTCGGAGCGGCCGCCGCCGGGTTCGAAGCGGCGGCTGTGTTCGTGGCGGGTTCGACCGCCGGACTGCAGCCGGAAAGACCGACAGCCGTGACCGTCGTCAGGGCGAGCAGAAAATTGCGCATGGTCAGAAACCCTCCGGCCGGGACGGTAGTCGAGGACCCGCTGCCGACTCAAGTCGGATGCCGTCGTTCGACCGGCTGCAATGCGACAGTGGATTTTCTCGCCGAAGCGGGTGACGATCCGCCACCGGCCGACCAACGCTGGACCGCCAGGGTCCGTGGAATGGTGATGCCGGTCAGGGCGGGACATGTGAAATGACCAGGTTGAGACCGGGCGTATGACCGGTACTGTCTCCGCGCCGTCGCCCGGCCACGGCCCGGGCTCGGCCATCGTCCGCTGGCTCTGCGGCACCGGGCTGAAACTGGCCGGCTGGACCGTCCGCGGCGAGTGGCCGGTGCTGGACAAGGCCGTGGCCATCGTTGCGCCCCACACTTCCAACTGGGACGGCCCCATCCTGCTGGCGGCGGCCGGCTATTTTCGCGTCAAACCCAAATGGCTGGGCAAGGCCAGCCTGGGCACCGGACCGTTCGCCGGACTGCTCAAAGGGCTGGGCTGTATCCCGATCGACCGGTCGGCCGGTCAGGATGTGGTCAGGACCGTCCGCGACGTGTTCCGGGCCCACGACCGGATGGTGCTCGGCCTGGCCCCCGAAGGCACCCGCAGCCTGACCCCGGCATGGAAGTCGGGATTCTACCATATCGCCTGCGCGGCCGGGGTGCCGATCATCATCGGCGTGATCGACTACCGCACCCGCACCGTCAGTCTTCCGGAGGTGTTCCACCCGACCGGCGACTATGCCGCTGACCTGGTGCGCATCCAGAACCACTATCGCGACGCCATCGGCAAGAATCCGGACCAGTCCCACTGCGGCACCGGGGCCTTCCCGGCCGGGCCCGACGCGACCTAGGTCCCGCGCGGCTTGACGCGATTGGTCGGCGGGGCTTCGGCCGGGTTCTCCGGCCAGGGGTGACGGGGGTAGCGGCCGCGCATCTCGGCGCGCACCGCCGCCCACGACCCGGCCCAGAAGCCGGGCAGGTCCTTCGTCACCTGTACCGGGCGGCGCGCCGGCGACAGCAGGGCCAGGGTCAGGGGCACGCGCCCGCCGGCGACTGTCGGGTGGGCGGTGACGCCGAACAGCTCCTGCACCCGGATGTCGACCCGGGGGCCGCCCTCGGCGGCATAGTCGATGGCGGCGCTGCCCAGGGGCGTGGTCAGTCGCGCCGGGGCCAGGGCGTCCAGCGCCCGCTGCCGGTCCCAAGGCACCAGCGCCTTCAGTCCCTGCTCCAGCACCGCATCGCCGATGCCCGCCAGTGACTTCGCCCCGTCCAGCAGGGGCCACAGCCAGATCTCGCGCGCCGCCAGCAGCCCGGCATCCGTGACATCGGGCCAGCCTTCATCCAGCGTCCGCAGAAAGGCCAGTCGCGCCCGCAGGGCCCCCGCCCGCTCGCCCCAGCCCAGGCTCGACAGGCCACCGGCCTCGACCTCGGCCCGCAGGGCCGCGCTGATCTGCGCCCGGTCGGGGGTGCCGGTGATCTTCTCGTCGACGACGATGGCTCCCAGTCGCCGGATGCGCCGCATCACCATCCGCCCCGACGGTTCCTTCACCAGCCGGTCCTCGACCGTAACCCGATGTTGCAGCGTCGCCGGATCGACCGGGGCGGCCAGACGGATGCGATCGCGGGCGTCGCCGCCGCCCATCTCGGCCACGGCCAGCCACGGCTCGCGCGCCAGCAGTTCGGTCGGGTCGAGAAAGGCCCCGCGCCCCGAGGCCAGCAGCACCTCGCCGGGCCTGCCCCACGCCCGCGCCACCCGCTCGGGAAAGGCTTCGGCCAGCAGGGTGCCGGGATCGACCGTGCCGCCCTGGCCGCCGCCGGCCGCCCGGGCCCAGCGCTCGGCCAGGGTCGTCGCGTCGCGGGCGCGCGGTGACCGGTCCTGCCGCAGTTGCCGCAGCCGTTCGCCCAGGTCCGGATCCTTGCCGCCCAGCCCCGGCTCGCTCAGGATCGCGGCGATCCGCCCGCCGGTCAGGGCGTCACCCGCGTCCGAGGCCACCGCCACCAGATGGGCCAGGCGCGGCGTCAGCGGAATGCGGATCAGCCGTTGCCCGTGCGCCGTCAGATTGCCCTCCCCGTCCAGCGCCCCCAGCCGGGTCAGTACGGCCCGCGCCTCGGCAAAGGCCCCGGCCGGCGGCGCGTCGAGCAGGGCCAGGCCGTCGGCCGTGCGCGCGCCCCAGCGCGCCAGATCCAGGGCGAAGCCGGTCAGGTCGGCCTCCAGCATCTCGGGCCGTTGATGCGCCACCAGCCCCCGGGTCTGCTCCGCGTCCCACAGCCGGTAGCAGACACCCGGTTCGGTCCGTCCGGCCCGGCCCCGCCTCTGTTCGGCCGAGGAACGGCTGACCCTGACCGTGGCCAGTCGCGTCAGGCCGCTGGACGGCTCGAACCGCGGCACGCGCGACAGGCCGCCGTCGATCACCACCCGCACCCCCGCGATGGTCAGGCTGGTCTCGGCCACCGAGGTGGCCAGCACCACCTTGCGCCGCCCCGGCGGTGACGGGTCGAGGGCCCGGTCCTGTTCGCTCTTGTCCAGCGCCCCGTACAGCGGCACCACGTCGACGGCCGGGTCGCGCAGCCGGGCTTTCAGGGCCTGGGCGGTGCGGTGGATTTCGCCCTGCCCCGGCAGGAAGGCCAGAACCGAACCGGGCTCCTCGCCCAGGGCCTGCATCACGGCCCGGGCCATGGCGTCTTCAAGCCGCTCCAGCGGATTGCGACCGGCATGGCGGGTCGCGACCGGGAACATCCGTCCCCGGGCCTCGATCACCGGGGCCCCGTCCAGCAGTCGGGCGACCCCGACGATGTCCAGCGTCGCGGACATCACCAGCAGCCGCAGGTCCTCGCGCAGGACCGACTGGCTGTCCCGCGCCAGGGCCAGACCGAGGTCGGCGTCGAGGCTGCGTTCGTGGAACTCGTCGAACAACACCGCCCCCACCCCGTCGAGGCCCGGATCGTCGAGGATCATCCGGGTGAAGACCCCCTCGGTGATCACCTCGATCCGCGTCGCGGGCCCGATCCGGCTCTGCAGGCGCGTGCGGTAGCCGACCGTCCGGCCCGGCGTCTCGCCGAGCGTCTGGGCCATCCGCTCCGCCGCGGCCCGCGCCGCCAGCCGGCGCGGTTCCAGCACAAGGATTTTCCCGGCCGCCAGCCAGGCTTGATCCAGCAGGGCCAGCGGCACGACCGTGGTCTTGCCCGCGCCGGGCGGGGCCGCCAGCACGACGGTGTTGCACGCCGACAGCGCGGTCTTCAGCTCATCGAGAACGGCGTGGATGGGCAGCATTCCGCCGGTCTAGCCGCATCGCGCCGGATCGCGAAAACCCTTCCTGTTTTCGCCGCATTTAAACTGCGTTGCCAGCCGCCTCCGGCCCCGCTAGCGTCCGCCGCATTGAAGGCAGTCCGGGGAGGACTCGCCGCATTTTAGGGGCGAGACTCAATGTCCGCAGAAGGCCTCAGGCCGAAGGGGAACCGCCTGTTCCTCAAGAAATCCGTTGCCCAGATCCAGAAAGAGGCCGCCAAGAGCGAGCTGAAGCGGTCTCTGGGTCCCATCAATCTGATGAGTCTCGGTATCGGCGCCATTATCGGTGCCGGTATTTTCGTTCTGACCGGCCAGGTCGCGGCTGACTATGCCGGTCCGGCCATCATGCTGTCGTTCGTCGCCGCCGGCATCGCCGTCGCCCTCGCCGGCCTCTGCTACGCCGAACTGGCCTCGACCATGCCGGTCTCGGGCTCGGCCTATACCTATGCCTATGGCACCCTCGGCGAGGTCTTCGCCTGGATCATGGGCTGGCTGCTGGTGCTCGAATACGGCATCGCCGCCTCGACCGTCGCCGTCGGCTGGTCCGGCTATGTCGTGTCGATCATGGGGGACTTCGGCCTGTCCCAGACCCTGTTCCCGGCGATCCAGTACGCCGGCCAGGAGGGGGCCATGTGGGCCACCCCGATGATCGAGGCTGTCCGTGCCGAACATGGCACGGCCCTGGCCGCGACCGGGACCTTCAACCTGGTGGCCGCCATCGGCATCGCCGCCGTCTGCAGCCTGCTGGTTCTGGGCGTCAGCGAGTCGGCGAACGTGAACAATGTGATCGTCGTCATCAAGATCGTCGTGCTGCTGACCTTCATCGGGGTCGGCATCTCCTATGTGAATCCCGACAACTGGCACCCCTTCATCCCGGCCGCCGATCCGGCGGTTCCGGGTCGCTACGGCTACGACGGGATCATGCGCGGCGCGGCGATCATCTTCTTCGCCTACGTCGGCTTCGAGGCGGTCTCGACCGCTGCGGCCGAGGCCAAGAACCCGTCGCGGGACGTGCCGATCGGCATCCTCGGGGCGCTGATCGTCTGCACCCTCATCTATATGGCCGTCGCCGCCGTCATGACCGGCGTGGTCCCCTACGTCGAGCTGAGCAGCCCGGCCCCCGTCGCCGTCGCCATCGACCGCATGGGTCTGCACTGGGCCGATATCCCGCTGGCGGTCGCACCGGGGGGTCAGCTCAACCTCATCAGCTTCCTGATCAAGATCGGGGCCATCACCGGTCTCAGCTCGGTCATGCTGGTGCTCTGCTACGGCCAGACGCGCATCTTCTACACCATGGCGCGTGACGGCCTGCTGCCGCGCGTCTTTGCGGTCATCCATCCGAAGTTCCGCACCCCCTGGCTGGGCACCATCCTGCTGGGCGTGCTGATCGCGGTCACCGCGGCCTTCCTGCCGATCAGCCTGCTGGGTCAGCTGGTGTCGTTCGGCACGGCCGTGGCCTTCTCGATCGTCTGCCTGTCGGTCATCTATCTGCGGGTCAAACACCCGGAGCTGGAGCGTCCGTTCCGCGTACCGGGCGGCATCTTCACCGCCCTGCTCGGCATCGCCGCCTGTCTGTATCTGGCGTGGAAGAATTTCCAGCCGATGCTCGAGCAGGCCTTCCCGACCCAGGCCCAGCTGGCGGCCGGTGCCGTCGCCGATCCGCTGACCCTGCAACTGCTGGGTGGCTATGCCGCCGTCGGTGCCGTGATCTACGCCATCTACGGCTTCTGGCACTCCAAGCTGGCCAAGGGCATCGACATCACCGAGGAGACCCTGATGAACTCCCCGGCCGCCGCCTTCGGCGAGGGTGTCGACAACATCAAGGAAGACTGACCTCTCACGAGGTCCGAAGCGGCAAAGGCCCGGGCGCAAGCCCGGGCCTTTTTCGTGGGTGCCCGGCGGCGACCGGCCGGTCGGCCCTGACGGGGGCGCGGGACCGGGCGCGCATGGCCCTGGTGCCGCCCCCTGCTTCCGTCACTCGCGGGATCGACCCGGCCCTGACGCGAGAGCCATGCGGCCTGCCGGACCGGCCGCCTGCGGCCCCTCTCGGGCCCCGGCGGCGGTGCCCGGCGCTGCGCGCAAACGAAAACGGCCCGGACAGGGTCCGGGCCGTTTCGCCATGCAGATCCGTCAGGCTCAGCCCAGCAGCTGCGGGAACAGGCCGATCACGAGGATGGCGGCCACGGCCAGCGGGCACAGCCAGGCGATCAGGAAGCGCCAGGCGGTCAGACCGGCGCCCTTCAGCCCGGTTTCGCCGTTGACCAGCTTCCGGTCCGCCACCCAGCCGACGAAGATGGCCGTGACCAGACCCGACAGCGGCAGCAGCAGGCGACCGGTAATGCCGTCGATGGCGTCGAACCAGGTCGCGTTCTCGAAACCGGGGATCCCCGCCATCGGGCGCTGGTCCGCCAGCACGTTGAACGACAGGGCCGACAGCAGGCCGATCAGGAACACCAGGACACCGATGCTCCAGGCCGCCTTGACGCGCGAAACCCCGAATTTCTCGGTGACCCAGCCGACCGAAATCTCCAGCAGCGACACCGACGAGGTCAGGGCCGCGAACAGGGCCAGCACGAAGAACAGCAGGCCGACGATGGCCCCGCCCGGCATGGCGTGGAAGGCGGCCGGCAGGGTCTGGAACATCAGGGTCGGCCCGGCATTCGGCTCCATGCCCACGCTGAACACGATCGGGAAGATGGCCAGGCCGGCGATGATGGCGACCCCGGTGTCGGCGAAGGCGATCATGCCCGAGGTCTGGGCCAGGTTGGTGTCGCGCGAGGCATAGGCGCCGTAGGCGATCATGGCCCCGCCGCCGAGGCTCAGCGAGAAGAAGGCCTGGCCGAGCGCCGAGCTGAGCACCCCGGGGTGGAGTGCGCGTTCGAAGTCGGGGTTGAACAGGAAGGCCACGGCCGCGGCGAAGTCGCCAGTGATCGCCGCATAGACGGTGATGCCGATCAGCAGGAAGAAGAAGGCCGGCATCAGCCAGGTCGCCGCGACCTCGATTCCGGCCTTGACGCCGCGGGCCACGATCCAGGTGGTCACGATGACGAAGGCGAGTTGCAGGCCGACCAGCAGGACCGGATTGGCGAACAGGGTCGGCATCAACTGCTGGATCTGTTCGACGGAGTCTCCGGCATAGGCCCCGGCGAGCGGCGTGCCCGCCGAGACGGCACCCGCCACATCCATGATGCTGGAGCCGATGAAATAGATCACCCAGCCGGCGACCACGCAGTAGAAGGTCAGGATGGCGGTATTGGCGATCAGGCCGATCACGGCCAGCAGGCTCCACGCCGGACTCGCCCCGGATTGCCGGGCCAGATAGACGGCGCTGCCGATGGTCGAACGCTGGCCATGCCGGCCGATCAGGCTCTCGGCCAGCAGCAGCGGCATGGCGATCAGGATCACACAGAGGATGTAGAGCAGGACGAAGGCCCCGCCGCCGTTGCTGCCGGCCTCGGTCGGAAACCGCCACAGATTGCCCAGGCCCACGGCCGAGCCGGTGGCCGCGAGGACGAAGGCCCCCTTCGAAGACCAGTGCGCCCGTGCCGGCGCCGAAATGTTTCCAGCCAACTGTCTACTCCCTCGTGGGCAGCGCGGTCAGACCGGCTGCCTCTTTCTTGCGGGGGCGCGGCGACCGGCCCCCCTCGAACCGTCGCCCGGACCGCAAACGGCCCGGGCGCGCGGCGTGTTAGTCGTGATCCTTGCCGGCGGTCTTGTTCCCCTTGGCCAGGGCGAAGACGACGCCGGACAGCAGGGCCAGGGCGATCAGGTTGGGCAGGGCCATCGCGGCATTGGCGATGTCCCCGAGCCGCCAGACCAGTTCGATCTCCTGGAACGAGCCGATGAAGATCATCACCACCCAGAACAGACGGAACGGAATGGCCAGCTTCATGCCGAACAGGTAGGTCGCGGCCCGTTCGCCGTAGTAGCCCCAGGTGATCAGGGTCGTGAACACGAACAGGATCAGGGCGATCGAGGCGATCAGACCGCCCAGCGTCACCGTGCCGAACACCACGAAGGGGAAGGCCGTCGCATAGGCGGCCTCGGTCATCGCAAAGCCGCGCAGGTCCGAGGTCCACACCGTGTTCTGCATCACGGTGATGCCGTCGACAGTGTGCGGGAACGCGCCCTGAACCGCCAGCATGACCAGGCCGGTGGCCGTGCAGATGATGATGGTGTCGATGAAGGTCCCCATCATGGCGAACCGGCCCTGTTTGGCCGGGTCGTCGGTCTGGGCCACGGCATGGGCGATGGGGGTCGAGCCCTGACCGGCCTCGTTCGAGAACAGGCCGCGCGCTACGCCCGAGCGGATCGCCAGGATCATACCCGCGCCCACGAACCCGCCGGCCGCGGCGTGGCCGGTGAAGGCACTTTCGAAGATGGTCAGGAAGGCTCCCGGAATGGCGCTGAAATTCATCGCCAGGGCGATGACGGCCATCACCAGATAGACCAGAGCCATGACCGGCACGATCTTCTCGGCGATGGCGCCGATCGACTTGATGCCGCCGATGATGACGGCAAACACGGCCACCGCGACGATAATGCCCGAACCCCATTCCGGAATGCCGGTCAGTCCGCTGAACGAGTCAGCGAAGGAGTTGGCCTGGATCATGTTGCCGGTGGCGATCGACGAGAACAGCAGGCCGATACAGAAGATAACCGCCAGCCAGCCCCATTTCCTGCCGAGGCCGTTGCGGATGTAGTTCATCGGGCCGCCGCGGAAATGGCCGTCCGGGCCCTTCTCGCGGAAGCGGATGGCCAGCGAGCCCTCGGCGAAGGCCAGCGACATGCCGATCAGGGCGGTCACCCACATCCAGAACAGGGCTCCGGGGCCGCCGAGGGTGATGGCCGTGGCCACGCCGGCCAGGTTGCCGGTGCCGACCTGGCCCGACAGGGCGGTCGACAGGGCGGCGAACGGCGAGATCTCGCCCTTCTCCTTGTCCTTGCTGCGCGCGAACAGACCGGCGAAGGCCTGACCCAGATGGGTGATCGGGTAGAAGCGCAGGCCGATCATGATCCAGATGCCGACGCCGAGCAGGACGACGACCATCGGCGGGAACAGCAGCACCTGCTCCCCGTGCCAGGTGCCGCCCCAGATGAAGTCGCTGACGTTGGTCACGCCGTCGTAGAAGCCCTGCATCGGGCTTGCACTGTTAGCCATGGATTTCCCCTCATCCCTCTTGCGCCGCAACTATCCACATGGCGGCAAGGTTGACCACCCTGAAACCTGTGGATTTGATGCGTTTTTCCGGCGTCTGAAAGTTGACGCCGGCGTAAGCCGCCCCGCGGGGCCTTGCACGCAGCCGTCCCGCGACCTAGGACCGCGTCGGACCTTTGCGGATGTGGCGGAACTGGTAGACGCACTGGATTTAGGTTCCAGCGCCGCGAGGCGTGGAGGTTCGAGTCCTCTCATCCGCACCATCGTCCCGGCCCGCATCCGACCGGCTGCGGGCTTTGTTCGGCCGAAACTGTTCTTGCTTTGTTCCCGTTGTCGGATTACAGACGGCCATGGCTCCAGTCGCAAGGAAAGGGCGCGGTGCCTGCACCAACGCCAGTGGCCGGTTCGAACCCGTGGTCCATGAGGCCGTGGATGACGGCTGGACCGATGCGGATCAGACTCCCGCCCCGCTGCGCACCACCCTGACGCCGGAACACGCCCGCACCATCATCACCAAAAACACCAGTCCGGACATCGGTTTCGACCGTTCCATCAACCCGTACAAAGGTTGCGAACATGGCTGTATCTACTGCTACGCCCGTCCGTCCCATGCCTTCATGGGCCTATCCCCGGGCCTGGATTTCGAGAGCCGCCTCTTCTTCAAGCCCGAAGGCGCGCGTCTGCTGGAACAGGAACTCGCCGCCCCCCGATACCGGTGCCGACGCATCCACCTGGGCGGCAACACCGACCCCTACCAGCCGGTCGAGCGCGATCTGACCGTCACCCGGGACCTGCTCAAGGTTCTGCAACGCTTCAACCAGCCGTTCAGCATCATCACCAAATCGGTGCTGATCGCCCGCGACGTCGACATCCTCGGCCCGATGGGGCGGGCGGGTCTGACCCAGGCCATGGTCTCGATCACCACCCTCGACCGCGCCCTGGCCCGGACCATGGAGCCGCGCGCCTCGACCCCGGCGCGGCGGCTGGAGGCGATCCGCCGGCTGGCCGACGCCGGCGTGCCCGTCGGGGTCGGCTTCGCCCCGGTCATCCCCGGCCTCAACGACCATGAACTGGAATCGGTGCTCGAGGCCGCCGCCCAGGCCGGCGCGACCTCGGCCATGTATGTGACCCTGCGCCTGCCGCTCGAGATCAAGACCCTGTTCCAGGAGTGGCTGGCCGAGGCGCGCCCGGCCCGCGCCGCCCGCGTCATGTCGCTGATCCGCCAGACCCGCGGCGGCAAGGACTATGACGCCGACTGGTCGCAACGCATGAAGGGCACCGGCCCGGTCGCCGACCTGATCGCCGCCCGCTTCAAGGCGGCGGTGAAACGCTACGGCCTCGACGGGATTCGCCCGCCCCTCGACGTGACGCAATTCCGGGTGCCGGCCGACATGAAGAAACAACTCGACCTGTTCGACCTCCCTTCCCCCCCTTGCGGGGGAAGGTGGCTCGCGCAGCGAGACGGATGGGGGCCGGGCAGCTAGTCGTTCGCCGCCGACGGATCGATCGCCCGGGTGACCAGATCGCGCCAGACCGGGTCGGTGTCGTCGACCAGATCGACATCCTCCAGCAGGGCCACGGCCCCGCCGCCGTCCGGCAGGATCAGGCCCAGCACCTCCATCGACTCGCCGTCCGGTCCGATATGGGTCTCGGCCTGGACCGCCACGGCCGCCTGTTCGCCGTCGTCATCCCACCAGATCACCGGCTGCGGCAGGTCCATCGCGATCGTCCGCGGATCGTCGGTGTCGCTGAGGGCGAAGACCGCCCGGCGCGCCTGCACATCGTCCAGCGTCGCCACGGCCCCATTAAAGGGGACCAGACGATTCCAGTCGTCGGCGTCGAATCCACCGCCGTCCTCGTCAGGCAGGTTGTCGTTCATCGTCATCGCCGGAACACTCCAACCAGCTCGACATGCGTCGACCACAGGAACTGGTCGATCGGGGTGACCCGTTCCAGCACGAAACCGGCGTCGATCAACACGCGGGCATCACGAGCGAAACTCTGCGGATTGCACGACACACCGACCACCACGGAGGCCTTGGTGTCGACGATCTGCAGCGTCTGGTCGATGGCCCCGGCGCGCGGCGGGTCAAGGACGATGGCGTCGCAACCCTTCAGATCATACGGCGTCAGCGGGCGGCGGAAAAGATCGCGGGCCTCGGCGGTGATCGGGCTCAGCCCGGTGGCCGAGCTGAAGCCGCCCTTCAGGGCCGCGATCCCGGCCGCCGAGGAATCGGCCGCCAGCACCGGGGCCACGGTGGCCAGCGGGAAGGTGAACGCCCCCGAACCGCAGAACAGGTCGGCGATCTTCTTCGCCCCCTGGACCGCCGCCACGGCCCGCGCGGTCATCGCCGCCTCGGCCTCGGGCACCGCCTGCAGGAATCCGCCCGGCGGCAGCGGCACCGTGGCCGGACCGAACATCACCGTCGGCTGCCGCATCATCGCCAGGGTCTCGCCCGCCAGACTCAACCGGGCCAGGTCGGCGACATTGGCGGCGCGGATCGCCTGCATCTGCCGGTCGCGCGACAGGCCGCCGGACTTGCGCTCAACCCCGGTCACATCGACGTCCAGTCCGGTCAGGGTCAGGGTCACATGCAGGGTCGGGGCCGATTTCGGATGCTCGAGAAAGGCCTCGGCCACCCGGGTCAGGGCCGGAAAGGCCGCCACCAGCCGCGGATCGGCCACCGGACAGGCGGTCACCTCGACCAGTCGCCACGACTTGCGCGCCTTGAAGCCCAGAATCACCCGGCCGTCCGGTCCGCGACGCGCATGCAGGGCCAGCCGCCGCCGCGTGCCGGCCGGGACCGCCACGGTCGGCTCGATCTCGGTCTCGATCCCCTCGCGTGCGAGCGCCAGCCGCACCTGGTCACGCTTCCAGTCCAGGTAGGGCGCGGCGGCCCAGTGCTGCAGCGAACAGCCGCCACAATCCCCATAGTGGGGCGAGACCGGTGCGATGCGGTCTGGACTGGCTTCAACGATCTCGACGTCCCCGGCCCGCCCGTCGCGCACGCTGGCCCGCACGGTTTCGCCCGGCAAGGTCAGCGGGACGAACACCGGCCCGGCCGGCGTGTCGGCGATGCCGTCGCCCTGGCCGCCCAGGCGGTCGATTTTCAGCAGGGTCTGGGGGGCGGTCTCGGTCATGGCCGCCTTCTAGCCCGACTGGGTCCCGGCGCGAAACATGAACGAAGATGAACGGCTTGCTCAAAGGCCGTTCAGCTTCGCGCCGCTAACTGTCGGGGCAACAGACAGGGGTCCGAACGGTTCGGCTTCCAGGTTTGCCACAGGGAAACAGGATCACCCCGATGTTTGACCGCTTCACCCGCCGCTCCGCCGCCGCCGCCGCGCTCGCCGCCGCCGGCATGTTGATGGTCCCGGCCGCCGCCTCGGCCCAGTCCTACGGCTATCCGGGCCAGACCCGGAGCTATGATTACAACCGCGCCGGTTCGTCCGGCTATGGCGACCCGTGTGTCCAGGGTCGCCAGACCGCCGGTGGCCTGGTCGGGGCGACCGTGGGGGCCATCGCCGGCTCGCAGATCGCCGCCCGCGGGCGGCGCACCGAGGGCAGTATCCTGGGTGGCGTGCTGGGTGCCGTGGTCGGTGCCAGCGTTGGCGGCAGTTCAGGCCAGGGCTGCGACAGCACCTACAGCCGCAACGGTTACGGCGCGACGTCCGGCTACGGTTCGACCGGTTACGGTGCCAACGGCTACGGTTCCCAGGGCTACGGCTCCAATGGTTACGGCACTAACGGCTACGGCTATGACACCCGTAGCCCGGGGCGCGAGTCGTACGGCTACGACACCCGCCGCTATGACGACCGTCGCGCCGATGACCGTCGCTATGACGGCTATGGCCAGCCGGTGCGCGACACCCGCTATCAGAACACCGACGAATGCCGTCTCGCCGAGAGCCGCATCCGTCTGCCCGACGGCCGGCAGGAGGTGCGCTACGTCCGCACCTGCCCGGACCAGTACGGCCGCTATCGCGTCGTCGATTAATTTTCAGCCCCCCTGTCGATCGACGACGTGACGGGAGCCGCCGGTGGAGCAATCCGCCGGCGGCTCTCCTACGTCCGGGCTAGCGCTTCTGGGCCCACAACAGGAATTCGATATTGCCGTCGCTGCCGGTGATCGGACTCTCCGTGGTCTCGCGCACGCTCCAGCCCTCGCCTTCCAGCCAGGCGCTGACCGAGTCCACGGCCCGGCGATGGGCCTCCGGGTCCTTGATCACCCCCTTCTTGCCACCGCCACCGGGTCCCTCGGCTTCGAACTGCGGCTTGACCAGGGTGACCAGATCGGCCCCGGCCTCCGCCAGGTCCAGGGCGGCGGGCAGGACCTTGGCCAGGCCGATGAAGCTGGCGTCGCACACGATCAGCGCCGGGGCTTCGGGAATCAATTCCGGCGTCAGGGTGCGGGCGTCGGTCTTCTCCAGATTGATCACCCGCTCGGCCGCGGCGACGCGGGGATGCATCTGCTCCGAGCCGACGTCGACCGCATAGATCCGGTCCGCGCCGCGCGCCAGGCAGACCTCGGTGAAACCCCCGGTCGAGGCCCCGATGTCCAGCACCACCCGGCCCTGCACCGGTACCGGCCACAGGCCCAGGGCGTGGTCCAGCTTCAGACCGCCGCGCCCGACCCAGCGATGGGCGTCGACCACGGTCAGGACGGCGTCGTCGGGAATCGACTGGGCCACAATCCGCGCCGGCACGCCGTTGACGGTCACCCCGCCCGCCTCGATCGCGGCGCGGGCCTTGGCCCGGCTGTCGGTCAGACCCCGGGCGACCAGCAGCTGGTCCAGCCGGACCCGTTTCATCCCAGGTCGTCCAGACGGGCCAGGGCCGCCCCCAGCCGGGTCCGGCCCTCCTCGGCCTCGGCCAGTTTGGCGCGCTGCTCCTCGATCACCGCCGCCGCGGCCTTGGCCACGAAATTGGGATTGCCGAGCTTCTTGTTGAAATGGGCGATGTCGCTGTCGAAGGCGGCAATCTCCTTGGTCAGGCGGGCGCGCTCGGCGGCCAGATCGATCAGCCCGGTCAGGGACAGGGCCACGCCTTCGCCGTTCGAGACGAAGCTGACCGCCCCGGCCGGGGCAGACTCGGCCGTGTCGACGCTCGACACCCGTGCCAGGGTCAGGATCAGGTCGCGGTGACGCTCGATCAGGGCGGCCGTCTCGGGCGACGGCCGCACGAAGGTCAGCGGCGGCTTGGCCCCCGGCGGCACATTCATCTCGGCCCGCAGCTGGCGCACCTCGGTGACCAGGTCGACCAGCCAGCCGATCTCGGCCTCGGCCCCGGCGTCGACGAAGGCGTCCGGCAGCGCGGGCCATGTCGACCCGGCCAGCAGGCCGTCGCGCGCCGGACCCTCCCGGCCCAGCTCGGCCCAGAGTTCCTCGGTGATGAAGGGCATGACCGGGTGCAGCAGCTTCAGGGTCTGGTCCAGGGTCCAGGCCGTCATCGCCCGGGTCTCGGCCTTGGCGGCCTCATCAGTTCCCATGAACACCGGCTTGGCCAGTTCCAGGTACCAGTCGCAGAACACGTTCCAGACGAAGCGGTACAGGGCGCTGGCGGCGTCGTCGAACCGTCCGCCCTCGATCGCCTCGGCCACGGCCCGCTCGGTCTTCAGCAGTTCGCCACGGATCCAGCGGTTGATGGTCTGCTCGACCGTGGCCGGGTCGAAGTCCGCGACCCGGCGCGCCTCGTTCATCTGGCTGAAGCGGGCGGCGTTCCACAGCTTGGTGCCGAAATTACGATAACCTTCAATCCGCTGCCGGCTGAGCTTGATGTCGCGTGTGCCCGACAATATGGCCATGGTGAAGCGCAGGGGGTCGGCCCCCAGCTCGTCGATGATGACCAGGGGGTCGATGACATTGCCCTTGGACTTGCTCATCTTCTGGCCCTTCTCGTCACGGACGAGGCCATTGATGATCACCCGCTTGAACGGCACTTCATCCATGAAGTGAAGACCCATCATCATCATCCGGGCGACCCAGAAGAAGATGATGTCCGCAGCCGTGACCAGATCGCTCGTCGGATAGAAGCGCTGCAGATCCTCGGTCCGGTCCGGCCAGCCCATGGTCGAGAACGGCCACAGGGCCGAGCTGAACCAGGTGTCGAGCACGTCCTCGTCCTGGACCAGGGCGGTCTCGGCGTCATAATGGTGGCGGGCGGCGGCCCGGGCGTCGTCCTCGGTTTCCTCGACGAAGATGGTCCCGTCCGGTCCGTACCAGGCGGGGATGCGGTGGCCCCACCACAGCTGGCGCGAGATGCACCAGGGCTCGATATTGCGCAGCCATTCGAAATAGATCTTCTCGTAGCTCTTCGGCTCGAACGCCGTGTCGCCCTGCTCCACCGCCTTGATGGCCGGCTGGGCCAGGGTGTGGGCGTCGACGTACCACTGGTCCGTCAGCCACGGCTCGATGACCACGCCGGAGCGGTCGCCGTGCGGAATCACGTGGCGGGTCTTCTCGATGTCCTTGAGCCAGCCCTCGGCCTCGGCCCGGGCCACGATGGCCTTGCGCGCCGCGAACCGGTCCATGCCGTCATAGTCGGCGGGCACGTCGGGCGTGTCGGCGGCGGTGATGCGGCCATAGGCGTCCATGATGTTCAGCGCCGCCAGCCCGGCCCGCTTGCCGACCTGGAAGTCGTTGAAATCGTGCGCCGGGGTGATCTTGACCGCGCCCGAGCCCTTGGCCGGATCGGCATAGGCATCGGCGACGATCGGAATGCGCCGGCCGACGATGGGCAGGGTCACGAATTTCCCGACCAGACCCGCGTAACGCTCGTCGTCCGGGTGCACCGCCACGCCGGTGTCGCCCAGCATGGTCTCGGGCCGGGTGGTGGCGACGACGATATGGTCGCGGGTCTCGAACTCCGTGGGCTTGCCGTCGTCATCGAAGGCGACCGGATGCTGATAGGTGACGCCGTCGGCCAGCGGATAGGCGAAATGCCAGTAGGATCCCTCCATCTCGCGCTGCTCGACCTCGAGGTCGCTGATCGCCGTCTGGAAATGCGGGTCCCAGTTGACCAGTCGCTTGTCGCGATAGATCAGGCCTTCCTTGTGCAGCTGCACGAACACCTTGCGCACGGCGGCGTTCAGCCCCTCGTCGAGGGTGAAGCGCTCACGGCTCCAGTCGCAGGACGCGCCCAGCCGGCGCAGCTGCTGGACGATGGCCCCGCCGCTCTCGGCCTTCCATTCCCAGATCTTCTCGACAAAGGCCTCGCGGCCCATGTCGCGGCGACTGACATTGCCGGCGGCCGCCAGCTGGCGCTCGACCACCATCTGGGTGGCGATGCCGGCGTGGTCCGTTCCCGGTAGCCACAGCACGGCCTTGCCCTTCATCCGGTGATAGCGGGCCAGGATGTCCTGCAGGGTGTTGTTCAGCGCGTGGCCGACGTGCAGCGAGCCGGTGACGTTCGGCGGCGGGATCACGATCGAATAGGCGTCGGCCGCCCCGTCGGTCGCCGTCGCGGCGCGCGGCGCGAACAGACCGCTCTGCTCCCAGGCCTCGTACAGGCGGGGTTCGGCGGCGGCGGGATCGAAGGTCTTGTCGAGCATGACGGAATTTCGTTTCGGCAAAAAGGAAGGGGCGGCCCCACCGGAGCCGCCCCTTGTGATCTAGTCGCAGTGGACGCGAAGGGCTAGCCGGCGGTGCGGGCGATGCGCTCGACTTCCTTGCGGACCTCGGTCTCGACGATGCCCGGCAGATGGGCGTCCAGCCATTCCTTCAGCATCGGGCGCAGAAGGGCCCGGGCCAGGTCGTCGATGGTCAGGCCGCTGCCCAGGCCGGGCTCGGCGGAGTCGGCGGGGCGCATCGCGGCCGCCAGGCCGGCGAAGGCCGAGGCGGCGCTGGCGGCGGCACTGTCGCCGACGATTCGATTGTAGGCCGGTGCGGCGGCCGCGACCGGCTCGGGCCGGGGTTCCGGCTCCGGTTCCGGCTCGGCGTCGACGGTGACGTCCGCGGCCGGAAAGGCGTCAGGCTCGGCCACATCCAGATCGCCGATCACCTCGGCGGCCGGGGCCTGGTAGGGCTCGGTCAGTTCCAGGACGTCATCATCCTCGGCGACCGGCTCTTCGGCCGGCTCGGGCTCGGGCTCGGGGGCGACGGCCTCGACCGGTTCGGGCTCGGGCTCCGACACCTCTTCCGGTTCCGCCGCGGCGGCCGGGGCGGTTTCCGCGGGCGCGTCATCTTCGGAGATGATCCGGCGGATCGACGCCAGGATTTCCTCCATCGTCGGTTCCTGGGCGGTCTGGTCGGTCATGATGTACCCTTGAACGAAACCTGGCGGCGCAACACGAACGCGGCCGACGGACATTGGGGAGACGGGGGCGACTGCACCATCCCTTGAGCCTTGTCGTCGCATCTACGCCCGGCGGAATCAACGCCCGTTTTTCGCCTATCAGGCTATATTGCGGCTCCGGGCGCGGAACGGTCCCCCGACCGGCGTCGTCCCGGTGCCGTGGTCACTGACCCGGCGCGGTGCGGACGATTTCCGACTTCAGTTGCTGATCGATCGGGGCGTCTTCGGCGTCATTGGCCGGGACCACGGGCGGGGCGGCGATTCGGTCGAAGGCCTCGATCACGCCGTCCCACGGCAGGGCCCCGTTGTTGCGAACCCGGTTGTAGTTGGCGCGGGCGTCATAGACGTCGATGGACGGATCGAGGTCCTGGCCTTCCAGCCGGCCCATCGAGGCCAGCAGCAGGGCCTGGGCGACGTATTCGTTGCGGCGGGCGCTGGCCAGGGCCACCTGGGCGCTGCGCAGTTCCAGCTCCTGGTTCAGCACATCCAGGGTGGTGCGCAGTCCGACCTGGGCCTCCTGGCGAACCCCTTCCGCGGCGACCGAGGCGGCGCGCACGGCTTCCTGGCCCGCCTGCAGGGCGGCGCGGGCCGAGATCACCTGGGCATAGGCGTTGCTGACCGACTGCAGGACCTGGCGACGACGGCCCTCGCCGTTGATCTGGGCGACATTGGCCTGTTCCAGCGCCTGCGACACGCGCGAGCGGTTCAGGCCGCCGGTGAACAGCGGCACCGAGACCGTGGCCCCGGCCCGGAAGCTGGTGTTCTCGCCTAGATCGAAGCCATGCAGGTCATTGGACGTCCCGCCGTAGGACGCCGTCAGCCGGGCCGACGGCAGATATTCGGCGCGGGCGGCCGCGACGCGGGCCTCGGCGGCCTGCAGCGCATAGTCGGCGGCCCGGACACCCGGGTTCTCGGCCAGGGCGACATCCAGGGCGACGTCGAAGTCGGTCGGGACCCCCGGCAGCTCCGGCAGGGCCGACAGGTCCGACGGGGCCTGACCGACCACGGCGGCATAGGCGGCGCGGGACACCGACAGCTGGGCCCGGGCATTGGCCAGGTCGGCGTCGGACTGGGCCAGGCGGGCCTCGGACTGGGCCACGTCCGTGCGGGTAATCTCGCCGACCTCGAAGCGGGCGCTCGACTCATCCAGCTGGCGCTGCAGCACCGTGATGTTGTCCTGGCGGACGCGCAGGATTTCCATGTCGCGCAGCACATCGGCATAGGCCTGGATCACCGAGGTCAGCACCTGCTGCTCAACGTCGCGCAGGTTCTCGCGGCCGGCCAGGATATTGGCCTCGGCCGCGGTGATGCCGTGGCCGAGCCGGCCGCCGCTGTAGACGGTCTGCGACAGGCCGACGCTGGCGTTACCGGTCGCTGAGTCGGTATTTCCTGCTCCGCGGGTCTCGGTGAAGCTGTAATTGGCCCCGACGCTGAGATCGACCTGCGGCCGCAACCCGGCGCGGGCCTGGACAATGGTCTCGTCCAGCGACCGCTGGCTGGCCCGCTGGGCCAGCAGGGTGGGGTTGGTGCGATAGGCCAGGGCCAGGGCCTCCTGCAGCGTCTCCGCCCAGGCCGGTGCCGCGAATCCGGCGACCAGCGTGGCCATGGCCACCGATGCGAGTGCGCGCGAGCGTGTAAACATGAGCCGTTCCTGCCTGACGGCCCCCGAAATGGCCCGTCCTGTGTTCGTTGGCGTAAGTGCGAGATCACCACGCCATACGCCAGTTAAGTTTTTTTCACCCTCGCGATCCGGCCGACCGCCGATGAGGACTCTCTACAGGCTGAATGTGGGGGCTGGTGCCAGTTCCGCCAGCACCGGCGGGGCCGCATCAAACAATTCCCGCCGTGACAGACCGTCGCGACCCTGGACATACAGCACCGCCTTGCCGGCCGGACCCGTGCGCTCGACGACCGCCAGGCGTCCGCCGGGCGTCAGGGCCGCGATCCAGGCCGTCGGCCGGACCGGCGTGGCCGCCTCGCTGACGATCAGGTCATAGCCCTCGCCGTGCGGGACGGTCAGCGGGGCCACGACCGTCTCGACCCCGGCCTCGGCCAGGACGGCCCCGGTCACCTCGAACACGGCGGCATCGCCTTCCTGGGCCACGACCTCCAGGCCCATCTCCGCCAGCACGGCCGCGGCATAGGGGGCGGCGATCGCCAGGACGCGCTCGCCCGGACGCGGGGCCAAGGCCATCAGCAGCTTGGACACCTCCCGCGCCGCCATCAGCTTGCGCGAACCGGCAATCTCGACCTCGGTTTCGGCATAGGCGGCGAAAGCCCGGTCGGGTGCGCAGAACCGCTCGCGCGGCACGGCCAGCAGGGCGGCCTGCAGTACCCGGTCGGTGACGTCGTTCACGCGGACCTGGGAGTCCACCATGACCTTGCGTGCGGCGGCGAAGTCCATCTGTCGCTGATCCTGATCTGGCGGCGCGGGAACTGCGCCGGAAAACTCGCGCGCTTATAGGTCCGCGCGTTGCAGCCGACAATCCGATCTGGTAGCGAACGGCCCTCGCGAATACGTCGTCTCCCAAATGAGACAGACGGCCTGATGGCGGAGTGGTTACGTAGCGGACTGCAAATCCGCGCACCCGGGTTCGATTCCCGGTCAGGCCTCCATCGCGATTTTCTGAAGATCAGCCGGCCGAAACGGCCCGCGGGCCCGGCCCGCGGCCACGGTCGTGCATGGCCTTGCGGCCCTCCCTCAGCGGCTTTCAGCCGATGGGGGCGGTGATCCATCCGACCGCGCCCGCCAGGCTGACGGCGGCGGTGACAAGGCCGATCGCCACGGCGACCCGCGCATTGCGAAGGATGAAGAAAAATATTCCACTGAACATAGGCACTCTCCCCGGACAGCCCAGAGCGCCACAATTTTGCCCAATCATCAAGGTGGACGAATCGTTAACGTGATGAAGCTTTAGTGATCAGCAAAGCTTATCGGCTCAGGTGAAACAGGGCGACGGCCCCCGCGGTCGCCACATTCAGCGAATCAAACCCGCCCGACATCGGGATTCGCGCCCCGCGGCAGCGCGCGATCAGCGCCGCCGGCAGCCCCGGCCCTTCCGGCCCCAGCAGAATCGCCCGCCGCCCCGTGCGGCCCACGACCGACAGGTCTTCCCGGGCCGAGGGCGTCAGGGCGATGACCTCGAAGCCGTGGCGGTCCAGCGCATCGACCATGGCGGTCGCCGTCAGGCCGGTGACCATCGGGGTCCGCAGCACCGCCCCGACCGAGACCCGGATGGCCTTGCGATAAAAGGGATCGCAGCAGCGGTCATCCAGCATCACCCCGGCGGCCCCGAAGGCCGCGGCATTGCGGAAGATCCCGCCCATATTGTCGTGATTGCCGATCTCGCTCGCCGCGACGATCACCGCGTCGGCGTCGGTCGCGGCCAGAAAGGCGTCGACGTCGGCCGGACCGGGCTTTGCCCCCAGCGCCAGGATGCCCCGGTGCAGGGGGAAGCCGGCGATTCCGTCCAGCACCGCCTGGGGCGCGATATGGACGGGCACCGTGTCCGGCAGGCCGGCCAGGATCCCGCGCTGGGCCTCCAGCCGCGATTCGGCCAGCAGGACCGATACCGGCCGGCACCGCGACGCCGCCGACCCCAGGACCCGCAGGACCACCTCACCCTCGGCCACGAACAGGCCTTCGCGTCCGGTCAGGTCCCTTTCGCGAATGTCGCGAAAGGCCGCGATACGGGGATCCGCCGGGTCATCTATGCGGATGATTGTCATCGTTCGTCTTTTCCGGTTGCGCTGGCCCGACGGCCGCTGTTATAGCCGCCGCCTTCCCGAGCGTCTGTTCCGCGGTAGCTCAGTGGTAGAGCAGCCGACTGTTAATCGGCTGGTCGTAGGTTCGAATCCTACCCGCGGAGCCACTCGCCTTCCCTTCCCGGCAAATTGCCAAGAAAAAAGCCCGACGCGCGCGCCGGGCTGAAGTGGTTTGGTGATGGTGGGTGTCCCCAAAGAAGGAAGACCCCTCCTGAATCGACTGCTTCGGTTAAGTCATTCCTAACGGCCTCAATCCGCCCGGACCGGCAACCAGGTGGATTGCGCGGCACCGGCGTCACTCTTCCAGTGCACCCGCCAGCCCCACCCGGCCCGCTCCACCGAGAAGGCCCCGGGTCCCGGCCGCGACTCGCCCGGATAGGCGAAGTCCGCATCGCGCACCCGCACGGTCATCCCGCCGCCGCCGGCCCGGTTGAGCACGGCGGACCAGCGCCCGTCTTCGTCCGGCGTCACCGCCATGGCCGGACGGTCGCCGACGGCGACGGGAACACCCTGGGAGGTCGATCCGGTTCGCCCCGAGGCCAGCAGGACCCGGCCATCGCTGTCGATCGCACCCAGAACCGGGGCGGCGTCCAGCCGCAGGCTGGCCCGCCCCGAGCGGAGCAGGACGATGGGCCCGTTGCCGCCGCGGAGAATCAGCAGCCGCTCGGGGGCCGGCACCGCATCCTGCCCGATCTGGGCTTCGGGAATCAGCATCAGGTGGTCGGTCGGCGCGGCCATCCGGATTTCAAAGCGCCCTTCGGCGTCGCTGCTCGCGGCATAGGCGGCCCCGGTCTCGCGCCGCAGCACGACCCGCCGGCCGGGCTCGGCCAGGCCGCGGACTCGCAGACCATCGGCGGTGACGCTGACATCGGTGATCTGCGGCGGCGCGACCCAGTGGCTGGCGGGCCCTGACGGGGTCGGGGCCGCGGCCGGGGCCGGTTCCGAGCAGCCGGAGGCCAGACCCAGGAAAAGCGCCAGCCCGACGGCGGCGCCGGATGCGATCCGACGTTTCATACTCATCACCGGCACTATATGGCTGTTGTCCCAGATAGCGCGCCCGGGTGCCGGCTGTCTCCCCCTTCGATCCTGAGGAACCATGTCGTCCATTCCCGTCACCATCGCCCCGTTCGACGGTCTCTCCGTCTGCCTGTTCTGCGGCTCCTCGGACACGGCCCATCCTGACTACACGGTCGCGGCCCGGGCCTTCGGCGCGGCGACGGCGGCCCAGGGCTGGCGACTGGTCTACGGCGGCGGCGGCGTCGGCCTGATGGGGGCCTCGGCCCGCGGGGCCCACGAGGCCGGCGGCCGGGTCGTCGGGATCATGCCAGGCTTCCTGCGCAGCCGCGAGCGCCTCTATGACGAGGTCGAGACGATCGTCGTCACCTCGATGCATGAACGCAAGACCCTGATGTATGACCAGTCCGACGCCTTCGTCGTCGCTCCGGGCGGCGTCGGCACCCTGGAAGAAGTCATCGAACTGCTGTCCTGGAAGCGGCTCGACCTTCACACAAAGCCGGTTATATTTCTGAATATCAATGGCTTCTGGGACACTCTGTTTGTCCTGATGAAGCATACGGTCGATGAGGGCATGACCCCGCGATCCTTCCTGGATGCCTGGGTCGTTTGCGACACGGTCGAGGCGGCGATCGCCGCAATTCGTGACGCCGAACACGCCCCGCTCTTGCAACATGATCACCGTTAAGTAATCAGTGATAAGGTGCACGCGTCCGTTTTCTATAGAAACGCAGCTTGACAGTTTTTATAAGAAACGGACAGTGCCGGTCCGGGGCATCTTCGCCCCCCTTATCCGGAGACTCCCATGCGTGCCCTGATCATCGCCGCGGTAATGTTCGCTGCCGCGCCCGCCCTGGCCCAGTCGCCTGCGGCCACCGCCCTCACCCTGGCCGACGCCGCCACCGCCCCGGCCGGTACCACCATCATCGACAGTGCCGCCTGGCGCTGCGAAGGGACCGTCTGCACCGCGACGGCCCGCGTCAGCCAGCCGGCCACGCGCGCCTGCCGCCGGGTCGTCGCCCGTCTCGGCAAGGTCACGGCCTTTGCCTACAAGGGTACGGCCCTGACGGCCGCCGAACTGGCGACCTGCAACGCTGACTGACGCCTGCGGGGCGGGGTCGGCCTCAGGCCGCCTCGCCCTTCAGCCGCTGCACGATCCGCTCACGGCCGATCATCGGCACGAGCGTCGCCATGTCGGGCCCGTGCGCCTGACCGGTCAGGATCAGTCGCAGCGGCATGAACAGGGCCTTGCCCTTGGCCCCGGTCGCGTCCTTGACCGCCGTGGTCCACGCCGACCAGGCCGATTCGTCGATCGTCTCCGGCAGCACGGCCAGGGCTGACGCGGCAAAGGCCGCGTCCTCGATGACCGGAGTCACCGGCCCGCGCACCAGGGCCGCCAGATCCGTGACGTCATCGAATTTCTGCAGATTCTGCCGCATCAGGTTCCAGAACGCCTCGCCCAGGTCGCAGTCGCGCGCGGCCAGTCGCTCACGCGCGACGTCATAGGGCATGGCATGCAGGGCCTGGGCATTGAGCCGGTCCAAGTCTGCCGTGTCGTAGCGCGCCGGCGACCGGCCCATCTTGGCGAAGGCGAAGCTTTCGCCCAGGGCCGCGACCGATTCCGCGACCTCCAGCGGATCCGAGGTGCCGATCCGGCCCAGATGGCTGGTGATGGCGATCGGCTCATAGCCCTGCTCACGCATCTCGCTGATCGACAGCGACCCGAGCCGTTTCGACAGGGCCTGACCGTCGGCCCCGACCAGCAGGGTCGTGTGGCCGAAATCAGGAATGGTGCCGCCCAGGGCCTCGAAGATCTCGATCTGGGCCCCGGTATTGGTGACATGGTCCTCACCGCGGATCACATGGGTGATGCCCATGTCGATGTCGTCGACGACGGACGGCAGCGTATAGAGGAACAGACCGTCCTCGCGGATCAGCACCGGATCCGACATCGAGGCCGTGTCGACCTCGGCATGGCCGCGGGCCAGGTCTTCCCACGACACCCGCTTGCCCTCGAGGCGGAAGCGCCAGTGCGGCTTGCGCCCCTCGGCCTCATAGGCGGCCTTTTCGGCCTCGGTCAGCTCCAGGGCGGCGCGGTCATAGATCGGCGGCAGGCCACGCGACAGCTGCACCTTGCGGCGGCGATCCAGTTCGTCGCCGGTCTCATAACAGGGATACAGCCGCCCGGCGGCCTTCAGGCGGTCGGCGGCGGCCTCATACCGGTCGAAGCGTTTGGACTGGTTGTGGCGTTCGTCCCAGACCAGACCCAGCCAGGTCAGGTCATCCTCGATGCCCTGCTCGAAGGCCGCGGTCGACCGCGCCAGGTCGGTATCGTCGATGCGCAGCACGAACTGACCGCCGTGGGCTCGGGCGAACAACCAGTTGATCAGGGCCGTGCGGACATTGCCGACGTGCAGCTTGCCGGTGGGCGACGGGGCGAAACGAACCTTGACGGACATGGATGCGGCAACCTTGAAAGCGAGGCGCGTTGGTCGCGCCACCACCCCCGCAAGTCAAGCCGCCGTGCCGTCAGGCGACGATCAATCGTCCCGGTGGACCCGTTCGCGGCGCTCGTGTCGCTCCTGGGCCTCGACCGACAGGGTCGCCGTCGGCCGCGCTTCCAGCCGGCCCAGGGAAATGGGCTCGCCGGTCTCCTCGCAATAGCCGTAGTTGCCGTCCTCGATCCGGCGCAGGGCGTCATCGATCTTGGATATCAGCTTGCGCTGGCGATCCCGGGTTCTCAGCTCCAGGGCCCGGTCGGACTCTGAAGAGGCCCGGTCGACCAGATCCGGATGGTTCTCGGTCTCGGCCTGGAGGTTGACCACGGTCCCGCGCGACTCACGCAGGATGTCTTCCTTCCAGATCAGCAACTTTTGCTTGAAATAGGCGAGCTGTCGCTCGCTCATGAACGGCTCGTCATCGCTGGGCTTGTAAGCAGACCCGCCATCGTCGACTGTCGACGCTAATGCGTTCATCGCACTCACGCTCTTCTTCCTAAGCACCCCCCTGCGGCGCAGGACTGCCTATAGGAGGGGTGAAGAGTCGTCGCAACGCGGTTCGCGCTAGAGTGATGTCAACAACTGTGTCTCCGGCGGAAAACGTGACATTTCTTCCTCACTTTCGCCTCCCGGAAGAGAATATCCCGTTGAATTCGGTAATCTATGTTGCAGTGCGGCGTAGATCGGCCTTGGCCAGTTCAACGGCGGCGCGCAGGTCGATCTGATCCAGCAGGCCGTCCAGATCCGCGTCACCGTCCAGGGTCCGCTCTTCGCGCAGGCCGCGGGCCAGGCGCTCCAGCGCCCCCTCGCCCGGCTCGCCGGACAGCAGGGCCAGCTTGACCTCCTCGAGCCGGTCCAGCAGGCCATTGCCGCGCCGGATCGCCCGACGGCGGCGTTCGGTTACGTCCTCGACCCCCTGCAGGGCCATCAGGGCCGAGACTCCGGCCACGCCGGACACGCCGCCGGAGGCGGCGGCCGCACCGGCCGGGGCCGCCGCGCCGGATGCGGGCAGGGCAAAGCCGCCACCGCTGCGCGAAGGCCGGGCGGAGGATGAGGCTGACGACGGACCCGAGGGGCCGGTGACCTTCATGCGGGTGAACTCCAACTGATGACCGACAGTCGCCGCGGACCGTCACTGTTTGGTTAATGCCCCGGCAGTTTTTGCCGTGGGGATGTGGGCTTCAAACGGGCCGATCACTGTTATTGTTGCGTTATTTACGCGGCACGATCCTCGCAGGGTTAATCACGACAGTCGTCAGTGGACCTCCGACCTATGAAAAAACTGCTCGCCGCCTTTCTTGCCCCGCTCGTCCTGGCCGGGATCGCCACCCCGGTGGCGGCCCAGTCCCGAATCAAGGACATCGCGGCGGTCGAGGGCGTCCGCACCAACCAGCTGGTTGGCTACGGTCTGGTCGTCGGCCTCAACGGTACCGGGGATTCGCTGCGCAACTGCCCCCTGACCCGACAGTCGCTCGAAGGGATGATGGAACGCCAGGGCGTCAATATCCGGGGCACCAACGCCAATACCAAGAACATCGCCGCGGTCATGGTGACCGCCGAACTGCCGCCCTTCTCGACCCCGGGCTCGCGCATCGACGTCAATGTCGCGGCCATGTGTGACGCCAAGAGCCTGCTCGGCGGCCAGGTTCTGGTCACCAGCCTGCAGGGTGCGGACGGCGAGGTCTATGCGGTGGCCCAGGGCTCGATCCAGACCGGGGCCGTCTCGGCCTCGGGCGGGTCCGGCTCCTCGGTGACCCGTGGCGTCCCCACCGCCGGTCGCATCGCCTCGGGCGGCGTGGTCGAGCGCGAGACCGGTTTTGAGCTGGCCAATATGGACGAGGTCCGCCTGACCCTGCGCAATCCCGACTTCACCACGGCCCAGCGCGTCGCCGCGGCCATCAATCAGGTCTACCCCAGCACGGCGATGGCCGAGAACGGCACCGTCATCGCCCTGCGCGCGCCGGGCCAGATGGGCATGGCGGGCTTTATCAGCCAGGTCGAAAACCTGTCGGTCCGGGTCGACGTCCCGGCCAAGGTGATCATCGATGAGGTCAACGGCGTCATCGTCATGGGCGACGCCGTCCGCATCTCCACCGTGGCCATCGCCCAGGGCAATCTGACCATCTCGGTGCAGGAAACGGCCCAGGTCAGCCAGCCCCTGCCCTTCAGTCGCGGCGAGACCGCGGTCGTCCCGGAATCGACGGTCACCGTCGAGGAAGAACTCGGCCGCGAGATCCGCATCGTCAACGGCACGACCTCGCTGTCGACCCTGGTCAACGGCCTCAACGCCCTCGGGGTCAGCCCGCGCGACATGATCGGCATCCTGCAGGCGATCAAGGCCGCCGGGGCCCTCCAGGCCGACATCGAGGTGATGTGAACATGAGCGACCTGTCCGTCCCCGCCGCCCTGCTGCAGCCGCTGACCCAGCGCCCGGTCGCCTCGCCTGCGGCCATGGCCCGGACCCGCGAGACCGCCGAAGCCTTCGAGGCCTCCTTCCTGTCCCAGATGCTGAAGCCGATGTTCGAGGGCCTGTCGACCGACGGCCCGTTCGGGGGCGGTGAGGCCGAGTCGACCTGGCGCGGCTTCCTCGTCGACGCCATGGCCAAACAGACGGTCCGGGCCGGCGGCATCGGCCTTGCCGACCGGGTTATGTCCGAAATGCTGAAGATGCAGGAGCAAAACCCATGACCCCCCGCAGCGCCGCGGACGCGGCCGCCGATCTCAACGCGACCGGCCACCTTCGCCAGCTCATCACCCTGACCGAACGCCTGACGGGGCGACTGGTCGAGGAATCCCGCGCCTTCGAGGCCCGCCGCCCCCAGGACGTCGCCGGCGGCATGGCCGAAACCCGCGAACTGGCCAACCTCTACCGACGCGAGTCGGCCCAGGTGAAGGCCAATCCCAAGGTCTTCGCCGGTGGCGGCCTCAGCGAACGCAAGGCGCTGATCCGCGCGACCGAAGCGTTTGAGGCCGTCCTGGCCCGGCACGTTCTCGCCGTCGAGGCGGCCCGGGTCATTTCCGAGGGTCTGGTCAAGGCCATTGCCGAGGAGGTCGCCAGTGTCCGCGGTTCCCCCTCGGCCTATGGGGCGTCCGGACAGGCCTCGGCCAGCGACGCCCGCGCCGTCGCCATGAACCGTACCGCCTGAACAGATTCGGTTAACCGCGTTCGTCGGCCCGGCCTTTACGGTTGCGGGCGCAAGGATCGCAGATGAGCATTTCCCGTCGCCTGCTGGGACTGGCCTTCGCCTCGGCCGACACCCTGATCGAAATCGATGCCGACGGCTGTGTCGTCATGGCCATCGGGGCCGGACCCGCGTCCGGGATCGACCCGGGCACCGACTGGATCGGTCGCCCGCTCGTCGCCTTGCTCGGCAAGGCCAGCGGCGTCCTCGTCACCGAAGCCCTGGCGGATCTGCAGCCGGGCGTCCGTTCCCTTCCGATCGACATCCTGGTGAGCTGCGACGCCGACCATGTGCGGCGCGCCCGCCTGCGCACCTTCTGCCTGCCCGAGATCGCGCCGGCCGTGTCCTGCGCCCTGATCTATGACGGCGCGCCCTTCTGCCTGGCGGTGCCCCAGGCTCCGCCCATGCTGGATGCCGAAGGGCTGATCAACCGCGTCCAGCAGGCGCTGAGCGAGGGCCGGAGCAGCGAGGACGTGGCCCTGGCCTTCGTCGACATCCCCGGCCTGATCCCCGGCCAGGACGAACAGCACCAGCGCGCCGAGGCCCGCATCGAGGCGGCGCTGCAATCCGCCTCCATCGACGGATCCAGCGCCGCGCGCCTGACCCCGGAACGCTTTGCCGTGCTGCGCAATCCGAATGACGACACCGCGACCCTGGCCGATCAGGTCCGGGACGCCGGGGCGGCCGAAGGCCTGACGCTCGCGCCGAGCGCGACCCAGGCCGGGGTCGATGCCGGCCTCCCGCCCGGGCTGGTCATGCGGGTACTCAGGGTCGCGCTCAAGGCCTGTATCGAAAGCGGCGACACCGCCCGCCCCGATCAGGTCTTCTCCGACCATCTCAAGTCCACGCTGAAGGAGGCCGAGCGCTTCACGGCCATTGTCCGCAAGGGCGATTTCGCCCTGCATTTCCAGCCGATCGTCGACCTTGTTTCCGGCGAGACCCATCACCTTGAGGCCCTGGCCCGCTTTGGCGACGCGGGCCCGGCCGGCACGGTTGCCATGGCCGAGGATCTCGGCCTGATCGACAAATTCGACCTGGCCGTGCTCGACAAGGCGCTCAAGCAGATGCGTCGACCCGGCTTCACCCATCTGAAGGTGGCCGTGAACATTTCCGGCGTGTCCCTGACCAACGACACCTATGTCCGGACGCTGCTGAAACTGACCCAGCCGCACCCCGAGGTCCGCGCCCGTCTGATGGTCGAGGTCACCGAGACCGCCGCCGTGGGCGATCTCGAGGCGGCGAACTGCCGGATCGCCAGTCTGCGCGACGCGGGGATCATGGTCTGCCTCGACGATTTCGGTGTCGGCGCGGCCTCGTTCGAATATCTGCAGAGCCTGTCGGTCGACGTGGTCAAGATCGACGGCAGCTTCATCCGTGACGTCGTCGACAATCCGCGTACCCGGACCCTGCTCGGCCATCTGGTCGGTCTGTGCCGGTCGCTGAAGGTCTCGACCATCGCCGAGATGATCGAGACCGAGGCGCAGGCCGATGCGGTCCGTGCGCTGGGCATCGACATGGGCCAGGGTTATCTGTTCGGTCGCCCGTCGGCCGAGCCGGTCATGCCGGTACCGGTCCCGGCGACACCCGTGCGGCGACGCCAGGGCGAAGTCACCGGCTGGGGCTGACCCGCCCGCGACGTCCGGTCAACGGTTTCGGCTATTCGCGGTTCAGGCTTCCGGGTGACGGCGCGTGCGGTTCGCGCGAACCCGAACCGGCACCGGTCCGGGACGCGCAGCGAGCGAGGCCAGCGCGGCCACGACCGTAACGACGGAAAGGGCCAGACCGATTTCCAGGGCGTGGATCATGGGAAGCTGCCTCTTGTACAAACGCGAGACGATGAGAATGGCGTCTGACGTCACCGACCGCAAGGCCGTTCCCCTCACGGTTGGGTGACGGCGACCCGGTGTCGCGCCCCGATGGCCGACGACGGCCCGAGCGCCTATGTCATCGGCCATGACCCTGTCGCCCGATCCGAATGCCCATCCGCCGGAATCCCGACGCGACGCCGCCCGGGAGCGGATCGAGACCGAGACCGGCATCGATGAAGCGATGATCGCCCGACTGGTCGATGGCTTCTATGACCGGGTGCGCGCCGACAGCCTGATCGGGCCGATCTTCGATGCTCGCATCCGCGACTGGGGTCCCCATCTGGCCCAGATGAAGCTGTTCTGGTCATCGGTGGCCCTGATGAGCGGCGTCTATCACGGTCGCCCCATGCCCAAACACCTGCCCCTGCCGGTCGACGGCCGTCATTTCGACCGCTGGCTGGAGTTGTTCCGGGCCACGGCGCGCGAGCTGTGCCCGCCGGCGGCGGCCGATCATTTCATCGAACGGGCCCAACGGATCGCCGAAAGCCTGGAACTGGGCATCGCCGGGGCCAATGGCGTGCTGCTGCGCAAGGGCGAACGCTATGTGCGGCCGACCGAGGCATGGGTACCGCCGCAATCCTCAGACCAGTAGGCGCCTGCGTCAGGAACCCGTCCCGTCACTGCAGCACGGCGATGGCGTCCGTCAGCCGCACGTCATGCATCTGGTCGAGATAGGCTTCGTAGTACCCCTTGTGGGACGCCCCCACGATCGCCAGCAGCCGGGTGCCCGGCTTCCGTCCCAGCACGTCCCGGATATTGGCCACCATGCGCAGGTTGCGCGTCTCCCAATAGGCCAGGTAGCTGCGACCAAAGCCCTGCGATGACGGCTCCATCAGGGCGGCACCGAAGTCCGACTGATAGACCAGCATCGCCGCTTCGGGGGCATTGTAGGCGCGGTACATGTCTAGCACGCCGTCCTCGCGTTCCAGGCCGGCCGTCAGGCGGGCATCGGCCTCCTTGCGGGCATGGGTCGCGGGATTGTCCCAGGCCGCCATGATCGCGGCACTGGAAGCCTCCGGCTCGGCCGAATCCGGGGTGTCCGCCGAATGGTCATCCACGCTCCACAGCCGTTCCAGGCCGAGGCGCGCAGCCAGGACGGCGGCGATGAGGTTGGTCTCGTTGGGACTGTTCTTGCGACGATTCAGATTCGCCACAAGCGTATCCGTCAGGCCGTCTTCCGCCCGCCGCTCGTCCGGGATCAGTCGAAGCCATTGCACAAGCGCCGAGCCCGGTTCTCCCGCGGCCAGGAAGACCGCCGCCAGCCGGCGCCGTTGTCCGGGCAGCGGCTGGTCGGGCCAGGACGCCAGAATCCGCTCTACCTCGGCATTGGCCGCCGGCACATCCAGTCCGGTTGCCAGCCCCGCCGCGGTGGGATCGGGACAATAGCCCGCCACAGAGTCGGCGTAGCGGCTCGGATAGCGGCGCAGGCTGTCGCATTGGAGACCTGACAGGTTCTCGGTTGCGATAACGGTCGGCCCCCAGGCCTCAAGCCGGATCAGCAGGGGCTCCAGCATCTCGGGCCGGAACGTGTCGCCAAGTACGGACAGGTGCTGCGTCCCGAGAACGAGCACCTCGTTCGGGGTGCCGACAGCGGGGCCCTTCAACTGATCGGGGTGGAAGGCCGCGCGATAGTCCTCGCCGGACTGGGCGGCCGCGACCGTTGGAAGGACCGCGACCGACAGGACCAGAACGGCGAACAGGGATGCGTTGAACGGAATTCTCATGGACCACTTCCTGGACGGCTCGGTGTGACAGCCTCGGGCTGATTGATCCCACCATCCAACGGAAACGGGCCCGGAACCCGTTAAATTTCGGACAGCCTCGCATCGGCCGGACCGGAGCGGCGATCCGGCCGACCCGGGCTGCAGATGATCTCGGTCTGGCGGCGACGGGAACCTCACCTCTCCGGGGCCGAATGGAGCGGGCCGCTGGTCCGGCGCAATGTTCCCATATTGTTCTTGCTGAAACCCGCGAATTGATCCCCATATAGCGGTGTCGCCCCGAACCCTGCCCGGCCCCCCGCGTTTCCGGATTCCATGACCGAAAAACATAATTTCATCCGCGTCCGCGGTGCCCGCGAACACAATCTCAAGGGCGTGGACGTCGATATCCCGCGCGAGAAGCTGGTCGTGATGACCGGCCTGTCCGGCTCGGGCAAGTCCTCGCTCGCCTTCGACACCATCTATGCCGAGGGCCAGCGCCGCTATGTCGAGAGCCTCTCGGCCTATGCCCGCCAGTTCCTCGAACTGATGGGCAAGCCCGATGTCGACCTGATCGAGGGCCTGTCGCCGGCCATCTCGATCGAACAGAAGACCACCTCGAAGAACCCGCGCTCGACCGTCGGCACGGTGACCGAGATCCACGACTATATGCGCCTGCTCTGGGCCCGGGTCGGCGTGCCCTATTCGCCGGCCACCGGCCTGCCCATCGAGAGCCAGACCATCTCCATGATGGTCGACAAGCTGACCGCCCTGCCCGAGGGCGAGCGCCTGCTGCTGCTGGCCCCGGTCGTGCGCGGCCGCAAGGGCGAATACCGCAAGGAGATCGCCGAATGGCAGCGCACCGGCTTCCAGCGGCTCAAGATCGACGGCGAATTCTACGCCATCGAGGACGCGCCGGTTCTCGACAAGAAGTTCAAACACGACATCGACATCGTCGTTGACCGCATCGTCACCAAGGCCGGGCTCGAGGCCCGCTATGCCGACAGCCTGCAGACCGCCCTGAACCTGGCCGATGGCCTGGCCACCGCCGAATGGGCCAGTCCGCCCGACGGCGAGGAGCCGCGTCGCATCGTCTTCTCCGAGAAATTCGCCTGCCCCGTCTCCGGTTTCACCATCGCCGAGATCGAGCCGCGCCTGTTCTCGTTCAACAATCCGTTCGGGGCCTGCCCGACCTGCGACGGCCTGGGCGTCAAACTGGCCTTCGACGCCGATCTGGTCATCCCCGACCGCGACAAGGCCCTGCACAAGGGGGCCGTCGCGCCATGGTCCAGGGGGCCCTCGCCCCTCTACACCCAGACCCTGCAGGCCCTGGCGCGCCACTACGGCTTCTCGATGGACAAGCCGTGGCGCGACCTGCCCGAACAGGCCCAGTCCGTGATCCTGCGCGGCACCGGCTCCGAGAAGATCAAATTCGTCTATGACGACAACGCCCGCACCTATGAGGTCTCCAAGACCTTCGAGGGCGTGCTGCCCAATCTGGAGCGCCGCTGGCGCGAGACCGACAGCGCCTGGGTGCGCGAGGAACTGGGTCGCTACCAGTCGGAGACCCCGTGCGAGGCCTGCGGCGGCAAACGCCTCAAGCCCGAGGCCCTGGCTGTCCGCATCGACGGTGCCGACATCGCCGACATCAGCGCCCTGTCGATCTCCAAGGCCTACCTCTGGGTCTCGACCCTGGCCGAAAGCCTCAGCGACAAACAGCTGGAGATCGGCCGACGCATCCTCAAGGAGATCAGCGACCGGCTGCGCTTCCTCAACAACGTCGGTCTCGACTACCTCAGCCTGTCGCGCGCCTCGGGCACATTGTCCGGCGGCGAGAGCCAGCGCATCCGGCTGGCTTCACAGATCGGCTCGGGCCTGACCGGCGTCCTCTATGTGCTCGACGAGCCCTCGATCGGCCTGCACCAGCGCGACAATTCCCGCCTGCTGGAATCGCTGCGCGGCCTGCGCGACCTCGGCAATTCCGTGCTGGTGGTCGAGCATGACGAGGAGGCCATCCTGACCGCCGACTATGTCATCGACATGGGCCCCGCCGCCGGCATCCACGGCGGCGAGATCTGTGCCGAGGGCACCCCGGCCGAGGTGCTGGCCAATCCCGGATCCCTGACCGGCAAATACCTGTCCGGCGAACGCGAGATCGCCCTGCCCGTCGACGGGCGTCGCCCGATCAACCGCAAGAAGATGCTCAGGATCAGCGGGGCCACCGGCAACAATCTCAAGAGCGTGACCGGCGAGATCCCGGTCGGCCTGTTCACCTGCGTCACCGGCGTGTCCGGCGGCGGCAAGTCCACCTTCACCATCGAGACCCTGTACAAGGCCGCCGCCCGCCGCCTGCACAATGCCTCGGACGCCCCGGCCAATTTCGACCGGATCGAGGGGCTGGAGAATTTCGACAAGGTCATCGACATCGACCAGAGCCCGATCGGCCGCACCCCGCGCTCGAACCCGGCCACCTATACCGGGGCCTTCGGCCCGATCCGCGACTGGTATGCCGGCCTGCCCGAGTCAAAAGCCCGCGGCTACGGCCCCGGCCGCTTCAGCTTCAACGTCAAGGGCGGCCGCTGCGAGGCCTGTTCCGGCGACGGCCTGATCAAGATCGAGATGCATTTCCTGCCGGACGTCTATGTCACCTGCGACGTCTGCAAGGGCAAACGCTACAATCGCGAGACGCTGGAAATCGTCTTCAAGGGCAAGAGCATCTCCGACGTTCTGGATATGACGGTTGAGGAGGCCGCGGCCTTCTTCAAGGCCGTGCCGCCGATCCGCGACAAGATGCTGACCCTGGAACGGGTCGGTCTCGGCTATGTCCAGGTCGGCCAGTCGGCCACCACCCTGTCCGGCGGCGAGGCCCAGCGCGTCAAACTGTCCAAGGAGCTGTCGAAACGGGCCACCGGCAAGACCCTCTACATCCTCGACGAGCCGACGACCGGCCTGCATTTCGAGGACATCCGCAAGCTGCTGGAAGTGCTGCAGGAACTGGTCGAGGCCGGCAACACGATCGTCGTCATCGAGCACAATCTGGATGTGATCAAGGTCGCCGACTGGCTGCTCGACTTCGGTCCCGAGGGTGGCGAGGGCGGCGGCGAGATCGTCGCCACCGGCACGCCGGAACAGGTCGCTGCCGACCCGAACAGCTGGACCGGCCGCTACCTCAAGGAGGTGCTCGACCGCCACGAAACCCGCCGCAAGGCGCGGGTGGCGGCGCTGACGGCCGATGCCAGGGTCAAGGCCGGCCCGGGCCGGGCCAGGACCCGGGCCTGATCCGCCGCCGCCGGCCTCAGGCCGTCGGCTCCGCGACGCCGAAACCGGTGATGTCGCGGTAGGCGGCGGCGAAGGGCGCATACAGCACCCCGACGGTCAGGGCATAGACCACGGCCTCGACGAAGGCGCTGGCGATCACCCAGGGATTGGTGATGTCGAACCGGGCCTGCAGGGCCGCCAGATCCGACCCGTCCGAGCCGAGCGACCAGGGGGCCAGGCCCGACATCATCGCCAGGGGCATGGTGATGATGGAGGACAGGACGCCGATGATCACCACCATCACCGCGGTCAGGATGATCATGCCGAGCAGGGGCCAGAACCGCCCCTTGGTCACCGGGAAGGAATCGAAAATCGCGATCCGCTTCTGGGCCACGGTGATGGGAACGGCGAGACAAAGCCGCACGGCCAACCAGATCGACAGGGCCACACCGGCGAGCCCGACGACCACCGCCACCAGGACGGCGATGCGATTGCCCGAGGCCTGGGCGAGGCCCGCGGCGAGGCCTACCGCGAAGATCAGGGCCGCGAACAGGATGATCCAGAGCAGCGACAGCACCACCGTCACGACCACCACCCGCACCTCGTCCATGCCGAGCCGCAGGTAGCCGAACCCGCCCGCCCTGGGGTTCAGCACGCCGCGCGCCACGGCGGCCGCCAACATGGCACTGACGATGATCGAGACCGGGAACAGCCAGCCGATACTCAGGAAGAGGCTGCCCATCGCCTGGAACAGGGCGGCCACGTCCGCAGGCGGCGGCGAGGTCACCCCTTCCATGGCCTCGGCCATTTCGGTGACCCGGGCCAGGGGGCCCATGGCGCGCGACATGGCGAACAGGCTGGCCACGCTCACGACGGCGTAGAGCAGGCTCCAGGCGACCAGCGCCAGGGGATTGCGCCGGACGAGGCGGAAGCCCTCGAACGCGGCCTCTGTGGCGGAAAAACTCATCATATATCTCCTGCGCGTCTGGTCTGGTTCAAAGTTCCGGCGCGTGCGCCGGTTCCGCTGTCGGGGTGGGGTCCGTCCCGGGCTCGGACACCGGCGCCGGCGCGCTGCTGTCCGCCAGCTGGCGGCAGGCCGAGGCAAACGGGGCGAGCCCGAGGGTCAGCAGCAGGCCGTAGACAAACGACAGCACCAGCCCACCCAGGGCGCACACGATCCAGTTGGCCATCAGCCAGGGAACCGGGTCACCCCAGTTGGCCGGATTGGCCCAGACCTCGATACTCTCCAGATTGATGAAGGCCGCTCCGACGCCAAAGGCCGCCAGGGCCGCGATGGCCACGGCCAGCTCGACGAGCAGGATGATCACCACCAGCAGCAGCATCATGCCGAACAGCGGCCAGGTCTGGCCCCGCCCCAGACGCCAGCCCTGGACGAAGGCGAAATCGCGGTACAGCACGCTGGCCGGCGCGATCAGGCTGATCCGCGCCAGCATCAGCCAGACTCCCAGGATCAGCACCAGCACAAGGGCCGTGATCGCCATCCAGTTGCCCGGAGAGTTCAGCTGCCAAACGGCATAGCCGACGGCCGCGCCCAAAAGCACCAGCACGATCAGGGCGACATAGACGCCGATGAACACCGCGACCCCGACCACGGCAACGCGCAGCTCGTCCATGCCGAGCCGCAGGGAGAAGACGGCCGTCTCCCTCGGCCGGATGATCGCCCGCATCACGGCGGTATAGACCACGGCCATCACCAGCAGCTGGACGATGTGCAGCAGGCCGCTCACGCCCTGCAACTGGATCATCCCGGTGAAGTCGGGATCCCGGCCGGCCTCGGACGAGGCGATCGCCTCCGCAATCATCGGCAGCGTGACCAGGACGGCTCCGGCCGACGGCAGCAGGATCAGCAAACCCCAGACGAGAACCGACACTGGCCGACGTCCGACCAGGCGAAATGCGTCACCGAATGCCGTACCGATTGAAAATCTGGCCATTAGACCCCCCTATTGCCCACGGCCACGCTAGCCCGGTTGGAGCGGCAAGGCTAGAAGCCGCCCATGACAGCCTCCCTTCCCGCCCCCATCCACATCATCGGCGGCGGTCTCGCCGGGTCCGAGGCCGCCTGGCAGATCGCCTCGGCCGGCGTCCCGGTCATCCTGCACGAGATGCGCGGCGTGCCCGGGGTCAAGACCGACGCCCACCACACGGATGGACTGGCCGAGCTGGTCTGCTCCAACTCTTTCCGCTCCGATGACTGGGAGCACAATGCCGTCGGCCTGCTGCACGCCGAGATGCGGGCGCTGGACTCCATCATCATGGCCTGCGGCGACGCCCATCAGGTGCCCGCCGGCGGGGCCCTGGCCGTCGACCGCGACGGCTTCTCCCAGGCCGTCACCGCCGAACTGGAAGCCCACCCCCTGATCACCATCGTCCGTGAGGAGATCGCCGGCCTGCCACCCGAAGACTGGGACAATGTCATCGTCGCCAGCGGCCCCCTGACCTCCCCGGCCCTGGCCGCCGCCATTCTCGAGCTGACGGGCGAGGAGAGCCTCAGCTTCTTCGACGCCATCGCCCCCATCGTCCACGCCGACAGCATCGATTTCGACATCGCCTGGCGTCAGTCGCGCTACGACAAGGAAGGCCCGGGCGGGGACGCCGCCGCCTACGTCAACTGTCCCATGAACAAGGAACAGTACGAGGCCTTCATCGACGCCCTGCTGGACGGCCCCAAGGCCGAGTTCAAGGACTGGGAGAACGTCCCCTATTTCGACGGCTGTCTGCCGATCGAGGTGATGGCCGAGCGTGGCCGCGAGACCCTGCGCCATGGCCCGATGAAGCCCGTCGGTCTGACCAATCCGCGCGACCCCCAGGTCAAGGCCTATGGCATCGTCCAGCTGCGTCAGGACAATGCGCTGGGCACATTGTTCAACATGGTCGGCTTCCAGACCAAGCTGAAACACGGGGCCCAGGCCGAGGTGTTCCGCATGATCCCCGGCCTGCACGAGGCCCAGTTCGCCCGCCTCGGCGGCCTGCACCGCAACACCTTCCTCAACAGCCCCAAATTGCTGGACCGCCAGCTGCGGCTGAAGGCCATGCCGCGCCTGCGCTTCGCCGGCCAGGTCACCGGGGTTGAGGGCTATGTCGAGAGCGCCGCCATGGGCCTGCTGACCGGCCGCCTCGCCGCCGCCGAACGCCTGGGTCGCCCGATCGAGGCTCCGCCGGTTCACACCGCCATGGGGGCGCTCGTCGAACACATCACCGGCGGCCACCTCGACGGCCCCGGCGGCATCTCCAAATTCCAGCCGATGAACATCAACTACGGCCTGCTGCCGCCGCTGGAAGCGCCCAAGGTCGACGAGGCCGGGGAAAAAATCCCGCTCAAGCAACGCGGCCGCGCCAAGAAACGACTGATGAGCATCCGGGCGCTGGAAGCCCTCAAGGCCTGGCGGGATGCGGGGTGATGACGACTCCCAGTCCCGAACTCGAGCGCTTCCGCGCCCGGCGCGTCACGGCCATCTTCCGCCTCGACCTGATCTCCAAGGGCGCGCAGATCACCTACGAGGACGGTACCCCGGTCGACATGGCCTCGGAAAAGCAGCGGCTGGAGGGCGTCGTCGCCGACATGGACCGCCGCATCGAAAAGCTGGAACGCACGGAAGGCTGACCCCGGTGCTCGACCCCGTCCGCGTCCTGATCCGTCGCCGGATCACCGAGGTCTTCAACGACGCCGACAAGGGCGAGCGGCCGGTGTTGCGCCGCGCCGACGCCCTGTTCCCGGTCGACGGCGTCGCCTGGCGGGTCAATGGCGACGTCGTCACCATGATGATCGGCGGGGTCTCGGGTCTGCTGCTGCAGATGCTGCACCCGGCGGTCCTGGCCGGGGTCTGGGACCATTCGGACTTCCGCTCCGACATGCACGGCCGGCTGCGGCGTACGGCCAAATTCATCGCCCGCACCACCTATGACCATGCCGATGCCGGCCGCGCCGCCCTCGACAAGGTCAACCGCATCCACGCCAGGTTGGGCGGCACCCTGCCGGACGGCACCCCCTACCGCGTCACCGACCCGGCCCTGCTGGCCTGGGTCCATGTGACCGAGACGATCAGCTTCCTCGACGCCTGGATCCGCTATGCCGAACCGGCCATGCCGCTGGCCGAACAGGACGCCTATTTCGCCGAGATGGCCTGCATCGGTCAGGCGCTGGGGGCCGACCCCCTGCCGCGCACCCGCGCCGCCGCCGAAGCCCTGATCCAGTCGTACCGCCCCCAACTCCGCGCCGATGCCCGCACCCATGAGGTCGCGGCCCTGGTCATGGCCCAGACCGTCGGATCGCCCGCTGTCGACATCGCCGCCGGGGTGATCATGCAGGCCGGCCTCGACCTGCTGCCTGACTGGGCCCGGGCGATGCACGCGCCGCACCCGGGCGGTCTGCCGCGCCCGCTGCTGCGCGGCGCGGCGCGCAATACCGCCCGCCTGATCCGCTGGGCCTTCGAGCGGTCGCCCAACCGGACCGTGTGGCCGGCCACTGTCAGCGAATTTCCGACGCGCTGACCGACCGGGCGATCGCCGCGGTTCGTCAGTCGGGCGTCACCTTGTCGACCCACTGCGCGGTGTCGGTATATTGCTGGAAGGCGACGATCTTGCCGCCCGACAGGGTGAAGACATGGGCGAACTGGGCGTCCAGCGCCTCACCCGTCGCGATATTGATCCCGGCATATCGACCCAGCGAGACGACGCGGTCGCCACTGGCCAGGATCGTCTCCGGCGTCGCGGTAAACCCTTGCCACTGCTGGCCGACCCGCCCGAACACCCCCTCGAATACGGCCGCGGGGCCGGTGTAGGGATTGAGATCGGCATAGGGACCGCTTTCGGCCTCGATCCAGACGATGTCGGGCGACAGGATCCCGCGGATCGTGGCCCCGTCGCCGGCGGCGAAGGCCCGGTACAGGGTCTCGACCACGGCCTTGTTATCGGCCTCGGCCGTGACGGCGGCGGCGATCGCAACGCCGGTGACCGTCGTGGCCGGGGTCGCGGCCATCGCCACGGCGGGCAGACAGGCGAGGCCGGCAGCCGCCAGCGCGGCCATGGAAATCTGGCGAAGAGTCATGGGTCCCCCAAGAGCGATCAGTCGCTGAACGACCATCGTTAGGCGGGATCACCGGTGGATGGCAAGGACCGGGGGTCAGATCCGCCCGGTCGCCACGCTCCACGTCAACCGCAGCCGCTTGACCGGATCGGGGGCATCGCTGCGGACCAGGGCGGCATGGGCCACCGCCGGAAAGGCCTCGGCCGGCAGGGCTTTCAGGGCGACATTGGCCGACGCGCGCAGGGCCCGCGCCTCATCCGTTCGCCCGACCTGCCCCAGCCCCCACATCCGCCCGGCCGCGACCACCCGGTCCTGATGCCCCGGTCCGGCCAGCACCTGCACCGCCGCCTGCATCGGCCCGACATAGAAGGCGTCGAGATCGTGCGGCTCGCCGTGCACCCGCCCGACATGAGCGGCGATCAGGGCGTCGAACGGCGCGCGCCCCAGGCCGTGGCGCGCCACCACATCGGTGAGGGCCTCCAGCACCGGATGGCCCTTGCGGGCGGTGCCGGCGAACACCCCGTCCAGCTGCTCACACCACCAGACGTAGCGCATCTCGGCCAGCAGCGGCTGGGTTACCCGGGTCGGAATGGCCAGCAGTTCGGCCTCAAGGGCATAGAGGGCGATCAGGTCCGCGCGCGCCCGCGGATCGGTCACGAACCGGCTGGACAGCCAGCGGTCGGTATCGGCGGCGCGGACCTGGGCGTCGAGACCGGTCCCGCTCACGACCCGGCGGCCGCCTGCGCGGCCGGTGGCGTCAGGCGGCCCCGGGCCAGGGCCCATCCGAAGGCCAGCAGGAACACCGCGATCGCGCCCTCCAGCCCACGCTGGAACAGCCCGCCCATTTCCGCCTCGACGATGATGGCCCCGAAACCGACCATGGCGATGACGACACATATCGCGCCGAGCGGGGCCAGCCATGACGCACGGCCGTGGCGCGCCCACAGGCCGGCCAGTCCCATGCCGATGATTCCGGTCAGATAGCCGGTGCCGCCGACCAGGTCGTGCATCATGGCGTTGAAGGTGATCTCGCTGCGCGCACATTCGAAGGCGCACGGATAGACGCCCGCCCCCGACAGGCTGAGTCCGTACCAGCCCAGCAGCAGACAGGCGGTCACCGCCAGTCCGCTCCGGCGCAGCAGCCACGCGGCGATCAGGCAGAAGCCGCCCATGAACAGACCGCTGGGCACGAAGCCCCACCAGCTGACCGCCGGGCCCGTCACCGCCCCGGTGGCCCCCAGCTCACTGATATGCTGCCGGACGTGATCGTATCCCGGATAGACGGCACCGCCCCACAGGATCGCGCCCAGCTGGATCAGTTCGCCGGTGACCAGCAGGCCGAGCGCGATGCGACCCAATGCCTGCCGCCCCCCCGTCATGGCGGGATCAGCCAAACAGCGTCTGGTACATCGCCATCGAGGTCAGCATCGGCAGCGACAGCAGCGTATTGGTGCGGCTGGCCAGCATGGCGACCCGGGCCGCCTTGGCCTTGGCGTCGTCATCGACGACGATGATGCCCAGCGCGCGCTTCTGGTTCGGCCAGATAATGCCCCAGACGTTGAGGAACATGACGATCGCCAGCCAGACGCCGATCCCCATCAGGGTGTAGCCCTTCTGGTCCTCGGTCAGGCCGGCGGCCAGACCGAACGACAGCACCTCGATCGCATAGGCATGACCCCGGCTGAACATGACGGCCAGGCCGGCGACGACGGTGGCCAGCGCCGACCAGCGGAACCAGAACAGGGCCTCGGGCGCGATGTATTTGCCGACCGCGGGCTTCAGCTCGGCCGGGATCGCCGGCATCACGCGGATCTGGACGAAGTTGAAATAGTACAGCAGGCCGATCCACAGGATCCCCGCCAGGACGTGGGTCCAGCGCAGCACCGCCTGCCAGAACAGACCGTCAAAACCGCCGGGCGAGACCTGACCGAAGGCGAAGATCATCACCCCGGCGAGCACCAGGCTCAGCAGAATGGTGTTGCGGAAATTCGAAAGCAGATTGCCCATGACCAGCCCCTCCCAAGGCGGCGCGAAACGCGACGATTCGTGATGATAGCGCCGGGCGGGCCCGGCGGGAATACAGCCGGCGCCGGGGCGTGGCTGGACCGTGTCCAGCCCGCCCGATTCCAGACTAGGGCCGGCTGGCCATGCCCAGCTTGACCGGCGTGGCGTCCTCGTCCCGTGCGCCGCGCCGTACACCCCACAGCAGGATGATCGGTGCACCGACGTAGATCGACGAATAGGTGCCGATGATGATGCCGAACATCAGGGCCAGCGAGAAGCCGAACAGGGCCACGCCGCCGTAGACCGCCAGCGCCGCCAGCACCATCACCGCCGTCATCCCGGTGATGATCGTCCGCGACAGGGTCTCGTTGATCGACAGGTCGATCACCTCGCCCAGGGGCATGGTCTTGTACTTGCGCAGGTTTTCGCGAAGGCGGTCGAACACGACCACGGTGTCGTTCATCGAATAGCCGATGACGGTCAGGATGGCCGCCACCATGTTCAGGTTGAACTCCAGCTTGAACAGCACGATCAGGCCGAAGGTCAGGATCACATCGTGGACCAGACCGGCCACGGCCCCGAAGCCGAACTGCGGCTCGAAGCGGAACCAGATGTAGGCGAACATCAGCACCACGGCCATGCCCAGGGCCCACAGGCCCTTGCTGAACAATTCGCCCGAGACCTTGGACCCCACGACCGAAACGCCCGAGAAGGTCACGTCACCGACCGCCGCGCTGACCGCCGCCTGCACGCGCTGCACGACCACGGTCTGCTCCTGGCCTTCCGGAATCTGGAAGCGAACGATGGCGCTGCTGTCGGTATCGATGCCCTGCACCCCGACCTCGCCGATGTTCAGCGCGTCAACCGCGCCGCGCACCGCGCCCAGGTCCAGGGTCTGGCCGCCGCTGCGGGTCAGTTCCATCGCCGCGCCGCCGCGGAAGTCGATGCCCATGTTCAGGCCGGGCATGATGACGCTGACCAGCGACGCGACGCACAGCACCACGGAAAACACCGCGGCGACGCGGGCATATTTGACGAACTGGAAATTCGTCTTCTTCGGCAGAAGTTTGATCAGGGGCCATCCACGCATGCTCATCACTCCGCGATCGGCAGTTTCTTGGGTTTGGCGACCTTGAGCCAGAAGGCCAGCATGACCTGGGCCGTCAGGATCGCGGAGAGCATCGAGGTGACGACGCCGATGCTCAGCGTCCAGGCGAAGCCCCGCACCGGACCCGCCCCGAAGGCGAACATGATGGCCGCGGCCACCAGGGTCGTGACGTTGGCGTCCATGATCGTGCCCCAGGCCTTGCTGAAGCCGGTGTCCATCGAGGCGATCACCGAGCGACCGGCCCGGGCCTCGTCGCGCATGCGTTCATAGATCAGCACGTTGGCGTCCACGGCCACGGCGAACGTCAGCACCAGACCGGCGATACCGGGCAGGGTCAGGGTCGCCTGGGTCAGGGACATGGCAGCGATGATCAGCAGGCCGTTCAGGACCAGTCCCAGCACCGAGATGCCGCCGAACAGCAGGCCGTAGGCACCGAACATGAAGACCAGGATGATCATGAAGCCGATCACCGTCGACAGCTGGCCGGCGGCGACGGCGTCGGCCCCCAGTTCGGCGGTAACGGTGCGGCGCTCCTCGACCTTCAACGGGGCCGGCAGGGCCCCGCCGTTCAGCAGGTTCACCATCTCCGAGGCCGAGGCGATCGTATAGCCCCCCTCGATGATGCCCTGGCCGCCGGTGATCGCACTGTTGATGCGCGGGGCCGAGATCACCTTGCCGTCGAGGATGATGGCGAACGGCTTGCCGATGTTGGCGGCGGTGGCCACGGCGAAGCGGCGCGCGCCGGCCCCGTCGAAGCGGAAGCCGATGGCCGGCCGGTTGTTCTGGTCCGTGGTGACCGTGGCCTGGGTCAGGTTCTCGCCCGATACCAGTACCCGGCGCTTGACCAGATAGGGTTCGTTGGCCTCGCCATACATCAGCTCGGAGTCCGGCGGGATCCGCCCGGCCAGGGCGTCCTCGACCGAATTCTCGACATCCACCATCTGGAAGGTCAGCTGGGCGGTCTGGCCGATGATGCGCTCCAGCGCCTCGGGATCGCTCTCGCCCGGGGCCTGGATGACGATCCGGTCCGCGCCCTGGCGGGTGATCGAGATTTCCTTGGTGCCGGTCTTGTCCACGCGGCGGCGCACCACCTCGATCGACTGGTCGACCGCCGTGGCGCTCATGCTGTTCAGGATGGCGTCGGTAAAGCCGAAGCGGATGCGGTTGCCGGACAGGCGCTGGACCTGCCGCTCGGCCACGCCATTGGACCCCGAGCCGCCCGCCAGCGTCCGCAGGGCCGTGAAGGCCGCGTCATACTGACCGGCGTCGGACACGGTCACGATCACGCCGCCCGCTTCCCGCTCCAGGTTGTTGGTGCTGATCCGGGCCTCGCGCATGGTCGTGCGCACGTCCTCGATCAGGTTGGTGACCTTCTTCTCGCGCATGGCCGGCACATCGACCTCGAGCAGCAGGTAGGAACCGCCCTGCAGGTCGAGACCGAGGTTGAGGGTGTTCTTCGGCAGCCAGCCCGGCAGGGCATCGCGCTGCGCCGGGCTCAGCAGATTCGCGTAACCGAACAGCAGACCGAAGGCGAGCGTGGCGGCCAGAAGGATGACCTTCCAGCGTGAGAGATGGATCATTGGGAGAGTCCCGGGCCTTTACAGGGTGACGTCAGGCCTTGGCGTCGTTGGCGGCGATGGCGGTGCGATTCCGAACCTCGGCGATCATGGCCTTGATGACCCGGACGTTCACGCCCTGGGCGATCTCGACCATGGCCTCGTCGGTCTCGACGCGGGTGACCTTGCCGACCATGCCGTTGGACATGACCACCGTGTCCCCGCGCTTGACGGCGGCGATCATCTCGCGATGGCGCTTGGCCTGCTGCTGCTGCGGACGGATCAGCATGAAGTAGAACAGAACGATGACGGGGACGAAGAAGATCAGGGTCCCGAACGGTCCCTCCAGAATACCCTGCACAGCGTTCTCCTTGGTCGCGGAGCCCGTCGCCGGCGCTCCCTTAAAATGAGGCGCGGAAACTAGGGTGCGCCGACCGACATTGCAACGCGCCGTGCCGCCTGAATTTACGGTCTAGCGCGGCAGCACCGTCAGGGGGTCGATCGCCGTCGGCTCGTCCCCGCGCATCCGCCAGGTCTCGAAATGGATCGAGGGCCGTCCGTCGCCGGCCGTGGTGCCGACCGTGCCGATCTGCTGGCCGGCCCGCACGTCGTCGCCGTCGCGCACCGTGGCCGAGCCCAGATGGCCGTAGACCGAGCGCCAGCCGTCGCGGTGCACGACCAGAACCGTCAGCCCCTGCCCGGCCAGGTCGTCCCCGACATAGCCGACCCGACCCGGCGCGGCGGCGCGAACCTCGGCGCCGGCCGGGGCCCCGATATTGATACCGTTGTTGCGCTCGCCCATGCCGACCGGGCCGAAGCGCCGCAGGATGTCGCCCTGCA